>Ga0310690_10000816_pt1 | contig 61571 bp, 76 predicted proteins | sample AusTroGonzalo_MG_2_FD_207661 | JGI IMG/M metagenome (GOLD analysis project Ga0310690, IMG submission 207661) | Bovine rumen microbial communities from tropical cattle in Woodstock, Queensland, Australia - Gonzalo_04 (v2) (version 2) | ecosystem: Host-associated > Mammals > Digestive system >... | reverse complement strand
GGCTACATCTTCACATGGGATATGCTCGGCAACGGTCAGCACGTCGCATTCGACCAGTACGAAGGCGAAAAGGGTACCCACAGCGAATTCATCGAAGGTCTCATGTCCAGCGACATGAAGAAGACCAGCGACGACCTCGCGATCTACTTCAAGACTTGCGTATAAGGAGGGAGAACAGATGAACGGCTACATTGCACTGAAGAACACCGTGTTCAACGGAATCGGCTACACGGCGGGATCCATTATTCCGGCTGAAGCCGTTCTCCCTTCCCGCGTTCCTGCCCTGTTACGGAACGGAACTATCGCCAAAGCGGACGAAGCCCCCGCTGTTCGCGCAGAATTAGCCCAGAAAACGACGAAAGAGGTCGAGGGGATAGAATTACCCATCCAGACCGAAAACGGCGTTCTGGGGCTTCCTGCGAGCCGTGAGGACATCGTGAAAGCCGTCGAAGTCCTGCAGATGAAGACCGACGACCTGCTGGCAGCGGTAGCGGAGATCACCTCCGAAGACGCGCTGATCATCATTGACGCCTGCACGAAAGCGCAGAACGTCAAGAAGGCGATCAGGAAACGGGTCGAAGAACTTCAGCCCGAAGACGAGGGCGGTGAGGAGTAATGGCACGAGGCACATACTCCTACGACCCCACCAAAATCGGGGAGCGCGGAAAAGACAGAATGCGCTTTGAACTCGGCGACACCGAGGTCGGCGGAGAAGGTCAGGCAGCCGCGCTCTCCGACGAGGAGTACGAGGCTGTGCTGAATGCTTACCCCAACAAATGGCGCAAGGCGAAGCTGGCGCTCGTTGAGAGCATCATGCGCCGTTTTTCATACGAGGTAGACGAGAAGGTCGGACCCATGAGCCTATCCTTGCGGCAACGCTACGAGGACTGGAAAGCGATGTACGACCAACTCAAAGCCGAGATCGCAGGCTGCACCGTTCCGAGCGCGAACGCTGCAGCCATAAACGGCGACCATTACTTCTACGAAGGGATCCACAACAACCCCAACGCAGGAGGAACGGAACTGAAAGGAGGCGGACACCTTGTACCATAGACCGGGATACCACAGACCAGAAGGTCTCTGGAAAGATTTCACGGTCGAGGTAAAAGGCGACGCCACCACCAGCAGAGGGCGCGTCAAGGAGGACTACGCGAGCAACCCGCCGATAGACATCCACGCCACCCTGTGCGGAGCGACACCGGAGCAACAGCTAAAGTACCACCAGATGGAACACCCGATCACCCACGTTATAAGCCACGAAGGAGCGCCGAAGGCGAAAGCCGGAGACCGCCTCATCATGGGACACCGCGCATTTTATGTGCAGGGCGTGGATAACCCAGGAGAACAAAACATCTGGACGCTTTACTACTGCGAGGAAAGGAGCGATGCACACGATGGAAATCAACTGGAATAACATCGAGGCGGACGTGCAGCGGCGCATTCAGCAGACCGTAAAGGAGACCAACACAAAAGCGAAATCATGCGCTGTGCGGGCAGCCAACGAACTGCGAAACGCCGCCCTCAATGTCCTGCGCGGGCAAAGGAGCGGACGCACCTACCGAAAGCCCGGCACAAGAGCAACCTACACGGCATCAGCACCCGGAGAGCCGCCAGCGGTTAGAACGGGAATGCTCCGTATGTCGTGGGGCATCAGCGCCGTAGGCATGAAGACCGGAGAGTACACGGCGGGGATTTATACAGACGTCCCATACGCCAAGCTGCTCGATGAAGGAACGCCAGGCGGCAAAATTGCACCCAGACCATACAAGGAGAAAATCGTCGAAACGGCAAGACCGAAGGTCGTGCAGATTTTCTCGGAACTGAAATCTAAATGAGAGGAGGAACGCCAATGTCAATACTGACCACCAGCAGCATCACGGCAATCGACACAACGAAGATCGAAAAGGGAGACTTCATCCGCGCCAAATACGCCGCATGGAAAAAAGCGCACAACGGAATCGTCGCAAGGGTAAGCCCAGACGAAATCCGCGTCCTTTACATAGGCGACGGCGGAAACGTGACGAATTACTTCACCATTACCGCCGACGAAATCAAGGAAGGGCTGTGGACGCTTTCATGGAGCAAAGACCTGACCGAGACGGAATACGACCCAGAGCCGGATCCCGAACAGCAGGAAGAAGGCGATGAAGCATGACCCTTGAAGACATCATCTACAGCCGACTGACCACAGACACGACGCTGGGAAGCCAACTGGCGAAGTACGGCAAAAAGCCCGCTGTTTTCTTCCAGACGGCGCCGGACGACACGGCGACTGGCTGGGGACAGAAGAAGCAGTACCCGCGAATCGACTACATCGTGGACTACGTCAGCAACCCAGAACGCAAAACCAGCGGCGTCCTTACTCTCAACATCATGAGTACCGAAGACGGAACGCCGCCAGAGGAACTGGAGCCGACCGTGCGACAGCTCCTCTGCGGCATCTTCATCACACCGGACGGCGCACCGCCATACAGCATGGCGTGGGCAAGGAGTGACGTATTCGACCAAACGCGGGACGGATCGGACGGCATCGTCGTCGGAATCACCCTCACGTTTGACGTTTACGCCTTCCCCTCCCAGATCACAACCGACCCCGACCCCGTTCTTGCGATGAATCACTACATCGAGGAACTGCTACCGGAGGCGGAGATCATCGGAGGCAAGAAACCAACAGCGCGGATATTCACACCGTCGCAGGAGACACCGGCGTTTTATTTCCGGCTGGAGACGATCCAGACGCAAAGAGAAACGAACACCGTGGCGTGGATGGACGCAACCATCGCCTGTCACATTTTCGCAGGCGGCGAAGAAACCACGTGGCTGAAATACCTCGTGGACGCGCTGGCACTCGCCGGAGAGGTCATCATGCTGGACACGTCCCCGATGTTCCTGCAGAGCCTCAAAGCCGACAATACTCTTGATGCACTTTCAACAGGGCAACTCCGTATTTTTGCACGTTTCGGCATTTTGAGGAGAGCGCCCTATTCACACCCCCTGCTCCACGCGAACAGGGAGCATAAAAACACAGGAGGCGACTAACTATGGCGAATACCAGAAAGACAGCCGAAGTGGTGCAGGAAGCACCGCAGGAGCCTGAATACACCGTGGAGGAATTCGCGGCAAACGCAGTCTCCGTGTTCGGCGCATCGCCTGACATCGTGACCGCCGCGCTACGAGTGGCAGGCGTAACCAAGACCACGAAAAGCGCAGCAGAAAAAATCATCGAACAATTCCGCAAAAAGGAGGTCAACTAACCTATGGGAACTTTTACTGTAGGCGAAACCAAAATTCGCCCCGGTGAGTATCACCGCATCGAGAACGGCGGCGGCATCGTCGCTGCCGGAGCGAGAAACGGGATCATCGCCGGTGTAATCCAAGCAAACTGGGGTCCGCTCAACAAGGTGGTCGAATTTGACCCCAGCACCAGCGTCAAGAAGATTTTCGGCGCCGGTGCAGGCAAGACGCAGGGCATGATCGACACCATGTTCTCTGGCGGCGCCACGAAGGGCTACTTCGTGCGCGTAGGCACGGGCGGCACCGCAGCGTCCGTCACGCTTACTGACAGCGCGACAGAAGCAGTCGACGCCGTAACCATTACGGCGAAATACGTGGGAACGAGAGCCTTCACGGTAACCATCCGCGACAGTCTCGTGAACACCAACAAGAGAGAGTGCATCATCTTTGACGGCACGTCCGAATTCGAGAAGGTAACCTTCGACAAAGCGGCGTCTGGCGGAGAAGCCGCTGCCCTCGTCGCAGCTTTCGCAGACAGCGAGAACTTCACCGCGACGAAAGTGGCTGACGGCAACGGCACCCTCAAGACCGTAGCGCAGGGCGCGTTCACGGCAGGCACAGACCCGACCGTCAACACCGAAGCGTACTCCACCGCCCTCGTGGAGCTGGAGCCTTACGCTTTCAACGTCATCTGCGTAGACAGCGACGCGACAGCCGTACACGCGGTAGTCGAAGCATTCATCAACCGCATTTATGCGGCGGGGCTTTACCCGATGACCGTCCTCTCCGTTCCGAAATCGGTCAGCAACACGCTGTCCGTGAGAATGGCGCAGGCGGCAGCGTTCAACAATGCCAAAATCATCTACGTGCTTAACGGCGGCGTAGACAACGAGGGCAACACCATCGAAGGCTTTATGAACGCGGCCAGAATCGGCGGCATCATCGCGGCTGTTCCCGCAAACCAGAGCGTAACCCACTACGTCGTAAGTGGATATGCTTCTCTTTCCGAGCCGCTCACCAACACCCAGATCGAGGCTGCGCTCCAGAGCGGCTGCCTCGTTTTGACCGCCAATAGCAACGGTCAGGTATGGATCGAGCAGGGCATCAACACTCTCATCACCCCCAGCGGAGACGAAGACGCGGGCTGGAAGAAAATCCGCCGCGTGAAGACCCGCTTCGAGATGATGCAGAGAATCGGCGACACGGTAGAAGCACTCGTCGGCAAAGTCAACAACGACACCGATGGCAGAGCCGCAATCGTCGCAGCCGGACAGGGCATCCTTGACACTATGGTCGCTGAAAAGAAAATCAGCGCCGGTACGATGACCGAAGACGACGCAAATCCGGCAAAGGGCGACAGCGCGTGGTTTGTCATTGCGGCAGACGATCTCGACAGCATCGAGAAATTCTACCTGACCTACCGCTTCCGCTTCGCACCGGAAGAATAAGAAGGGAGGAAAAATAAATGCTTAACACCAGAGGACCCGTCGACAGCAGAAAAGTCCTGACGGGCAAAGACGGCGCTCTCTACAACGACGCAGGCACGATGCTGGCGACCGTGGAGAGCTTTCAGGCACAGGTAAACGTAACCAACGCGAAATATCAGCCGCTCGGCGATATGCAGGAACACGAGGCAGCGCAGTCCTACGCTGTGACCCTCACGTTCTCGCAGGTCGTGATCGAGGACGACGCATTCATTCAGGAATTCGTCTCGGCGCTCGCGAAAGGCGAAATGCCGTGCTGGAATTTTCAGGGGCTTGTTAAGGGCAGGAATGGCAGCGAGCAACGCATGAACTACCGCTCGTGCATCCCGACCGGCACAATCGACCTTCAGAATCTCACCGTGGGAGACCTTATCAAGAGAGCGTGGAGCTTCACCGTAAACGAGCCGCCCGCCCTCCAGAAACTTCTCACCGCCTGATCTGGAAGCACAGCCCCACAGCCGGGGCGGTTTTCGGATCGCTCCGGCTTTTTTTAACTAAAAAATCAAAATAAGGAGGCAGACCGAAATGGCTGAAACCAAGAAAACCACCATCGAAGAAATCGAGATGGACGAAGAAACCACGCAGAACACTATGCGTACCTACGAGAACGACATACTGGGCGGACTGCTCGCAGCGGCGAACTTCAAGAACGACGAGGACGAAATCGTCCCCATTGAAATCGTCCGCAACGGCACCGTTCTCCTGAAATTCCACATCCGCCCGCTTTCTGAAGACGAATACGTCAAGTGCCGCGAAAAGCACACCAAGTACGTCCGCAACAAGCAGGTCGGCATCAAGGTACCGGAAGACACGGACACCGCCGCATACCGCAGCGACCTGATCTACCAGGCGACCACCGACGAAGACAGAGAAAAAATCTGGAACAACAAGGAAGCATGGAAGAAGCTCGACGTCATGACCGGCTATGAACTCATCGGCAAGGTGCTGAAGCCCGGCGAGAAGGACGCAGTCCTGAACAAGCTGGACGAAATCAGCGGTTACAGCTCCACGCTTGAGGAAGTGGCAAAAAACTAATAAAAGCCGGAGGCAAAGCCACGATCCTGCACCAGATATTCCAGCGACAAGGAATACCACCAGATGAGGTCATGGCAAAGCCTCCCGGCGTTCGAGCCTTTATGTTTGCCTCCACCCTCCTGCGAGTGGAGGAGGAAAACGAAATACGAGGAAGGAAGGAGGAATGATAATACATGGCAGCGGAAACCTTCAGGATTGAAATTCCCATAACTGTCAAGGATAACACCGACCCCGGCGTCAGCTCGGCAAAGAGCAAAATGACCGCTTTCGATAAGCAGAACGAGAAGACCAAAAAACGCCTTGACGAAATGAACAAGACCAAGTGGAAGGTCGCCATCGAAGCCGTCGACAAGGTGACAGGCGTCATCAGCAAGATCGGCGGAGCCGTCAAAGGCGTGGCAGGCAAGGCGTGGAGCTTCACCGTCAGCGCAATCGACAAAGTGACCGCGCCGGTAAAGTCGATGATTTCCGTCCTCGGTAAACTTCTCGGCGTTTCAAGCGCCGTTTCAACAATTCTCGGAGGGCTGACGGTCAAGAACGCGCTGGACGCTTCGGCAGAAGCCGCACGAATGACCACACAGCTCCGAGTGTCCGCGAAGAACATGGGGATCGACGAAACAGGAATTCAGCGAATCCTCAACAAAGCGACCGCCATCCAAAACACCACCATGTACTCCGATGACGCATTCACCGGAGCGGCGGCAGAACTGGCGACGTACTTCAGCGACACCGACGCCATCATCCGCATGATGGACACGGTAGCAGATTACGCAGCCGGTATGTCAGGCGGCGTAGAGCTTACCACAGAGCAAATCGTGGACTACACCACCAACCTCGCAAAGATGACCACCGGCGCCTACGACGCAATGACGAAGAAGGGCTTCGAGGTCACCGATGCACAAAAGAAAATCCTCGAAACAGGCACCGACATGGAGAAGGTGGCGGTCATCGAGCAGATCATCAAGGACAACTGGGACGGAATGGCGGAAGCCATGAGCAACACCCCGACCGGACAGCTCGCCCGCCTCAAAAACTCGTGGGGCGACATTTCCGAGATGATCGGCAACAAACTGACCCCCGGCGTGACGTCCTTCTTCAAAATGCTGAACACCAAAATGCCCGCGATTTCCAAACTTGTGGAACGAGCAGCCGACAAAGCAGGCTCGTGGCTTGAGGACATCATGCCGTCCCTCGAAGCGTGGATCGACAGCGCCATAGAGAACGTGGAGAAATTCGCCGACCGCGTGAGCCAGGTACTCGACAGCGACGAATTCAAAAACGCGGACTTCTTCGGCAAGGTGAAAATCGCGTGGAACAAGATCATCGCGGAGCCTTTCAGCGAATGGTGGGAAAGCACCGGCAGGGCGTGGTTTGCAGACAAAGCCGGACACATCGGCGAAGCAATCGGAACAGGACTGACCACAGGACTGCTCGCCCTCCTCGGAATTGACATCAGCCAGACCATAGAGGACGGCACCAGCGTCGGCGGAGCCTTCATCGAGGGCTTCAAAAAAGGCTTTGACACCGAGAAAATCACCGAAGCCCTAAAAGAATGGGCAGAAAACAACAAAGAGATCGTGATCGCCATCGGCGCGGTCGTAGGCTTCAACCTTATAACCGGCATCGCTGGCAAGATCAACGACCTCACGACCCTATTCAAGAACAAGAACAGCAGCGGCAACAGCGGAAGCGGAGGTCTCGGAGACTTCACGACCACCTGCACCACAGCCACCGTCAACGGCAACATCGTGAATGTTTACGGCAAAGCGGTAAACAACATGAGCAGCGGAAGCGGAGGCAGCGGAATAGGTACCGCCTTGAAAAACCTCCTGCCGACACTCGGAGGAGCGGCGGTCGGAGGAAAGCTCCTATCTGGCGCCGGACAGCTTCTGCTCGGAAGCGGCTCAAGCACACCACTCCTGACCGGAGAGGCGGCAGCGGGCGGAGCCGCAGCAGCCGGAGGGCTGACATCAGCAGGAAGCTGGCTGTCGAGCCTTCTGCAACTCGGAAGCACGTCGTCCGTTATCGGAGCAGACGGAACGCTCGTCGCCGTAGAAGGCGGACTGGGAGGAGCGCTCGGAAGCGTCGGCAGCGCAGTCGGCGGATCGGCGTCGTCAGCCGCTGGAATGGCTGGAATCGGCGCCGGAGCAATCGGCGGCATCATCGCAGGCGTCCTGACGCTTATATCCTCCGGCATTGACGTCTATCAAGGCTCAAAGGCGGATAAAGCGGGTGACAGCAAAGCAGCAAAGGACGAATATGTGACCGCAGGCACAAAGGTCGGCATCGCCGGTCTGGGAGCTGGAGGCGGCGCTCTTGCGGGCGCGGCAATCGGAGCAGCAGGCGGACCCATAGGCGCTGGCGCCGGTGCTTTGATAGGACTGGGTGTCGGCGGAATCGCCGCGCTTCTGGGAGGAGACTCGGCTGGTAAAGCGATCAGCGACGGCACAGACGAAGGCGGCTGGCTTTCCAACGCATGGGACGCCGTGAGCCACTTCTTCACAGACACGCTCGGCGACTTCTTCACGAAGACAATACCGAACGGCTGGAACAAGATGTGGGGCGGCATTTCAAACTTCTTCACCAACAGCATACCGCAATGGTGGGGCAATTTGAAAGAAAAGGTCTCGACCTTTTTCACCGAAACGATCCCCGAAAAGTGGGACGAAATGTGGGAAGGCATCGGGAACTTCTTCACCGAGGACGTCCCATACGCCATCGGTTACGCCTGCGGTAAAATAGAGATTTTCTTCACCGAGACAATCCCTGAATTTTTCGGAGACCTGTGGGACGGAATAGCGACCTTCTTCACGGATACCCTCCCGACATGGGCAAGCGGAATCTGGAACGACCATATCGTCCCCTTCTTTACGGAAACGATCCCCGAATTTTTCAGCGGCATCTGGGAGGCGATCTCGACGTTTTTCACCGACACCCTGCCAACGTGGGCGTCGGACGTTTGGAATAACCACATCGTGCCATTCTTCACAGAAGACATCCCGAACTTTTTCAGCAACCTGTGGAGCAGCATCGTGACGTTCTTCACAGACACGCTCCCCACATGGGCATCCGACACGTGGAACAATCACATCGTCCCGTTTTTCACCGAGAGCATACCTCAATTTTTTGACAACCTCTGGAACGGGATCGTGACATTTTTCACGGAGACGCTGCCGAACTGGGTGAGCAACATCTGGAACAACAACATCGTGCCGTTTTTTACAGAGACGATCCCGAACTTCTTCTCGCAGGTATGGGACGCCGTGGCAAAATTCTTCACGGAGGCGATCCCGAACTTCGCAAACAAGATATGGGGAGTGATAAGCGGCTGGTTTTCCAGCATCGCCGACTGGTTCGGAAGCGTCTGGGAAAAAGTAAAAAGTTTCTTCGGTGCTGGCTATAACGACGCCAAGAGCAGCGGAAAACACGCATGGGGCGGCATTATGAACAGCCCCCACATGGCGATGGTCGCAGAAGACGGCGCAGAAGCCATCATCCCCCTGTCGCCCAGCAAGAGGGCGCGAGGACTTGACCTCTGGATGAACGCCGGACAGCTCATGGGCGTACAGCCATACGAAGACGGCGGTATCGTCGGCAACACAGCAGACGTAAGCACAGCGACCGCGACCGCAGGCGGAGGAAACAACGTCGAGATCAAGGTCGAAGTAAACCCCGAATTTGTCATCCAAGCGAAAGATGCAGGCTTTGACGGAGAGCAACTCGTGGCGCTCATCAAGGCACACATCCGCGAGATGGTGGACGACATCGGAGACGAACTGGCAGAACGGCTCGCCCGCGTCTTCGCAAATATGCCGGTGAAAGGAGTGGCGTAACACATGGACTTATACCTGACAGAAAAAGACACAGGCTGGAGACTTTCGTGGTGCCTGCTCCCTGATAAAGTGAAGGCGAAATCGACCAGCAACTTTATCAGCTACAATTTCATCAGCGTAGGCGAAGTCAAAATACCAGGCGGCCAGAAACTCCGCCAATTTTCGTGGAGCGGAACGTTCCCCGGAAAGGCGATGAGAAATATGCCGTTCATCAAGAAGCACCTATACCACACGCCAAAAGAGATGATCAACTGCATCGAAAAGTGGCGTAAAAACGGAACGCGGCTCGTTCTAATGCTGACCGAGACCGACCTGAACAGCGAGGTCTACCTCTCCGCCTTCGACTACACGTGGACGGGCGGAGGAGGCGACGCCGAATACACGATCACGTTCATCGAAGCGAAGGACGTGAAGGTGGACACGGTGACCGTCGCAAACCAGACCCAGAGCGCGAAGACCAGCAACAACATATCAAGCGGCTCGCGGCCAGCAAGCAAAACTACGGACACCAGCACGAAGTCGGAGCAGACAAAGACCTACACGGTCAAAAAAGGCGACTGCCTCTGGAACATCGCCAAGAAACTGCTCGGAAACGGCTCACGCTGGCAGGAGATTTACAACCTGAACAAGAAGGTGATCGGGAACAACCCGAATCTCATCTACGCGGGGCAGGTTTACGTCATCCCGTATTAAGGAGGGAGCCGAATGGTAGACATCAGCAAAATCACATACAAAATCTACCTCCTCCGAGAGAACGGCGAGCAGCTCAACATAACGGACGTGTCCCAAAATGTGGGCTGGGAGGAAAACGAGGGAGAACTCGCCATGCGGGTCTCCCTCACACTCGCCAACATCCTCCACAACGGCAAACGCATATCGAGCCTCGCAAAGCCGAACTGCCAGATCATCATCACGGCAGAGACCGGCAGCGCCAAAGAAGAAGTGGCGCGGGGCAAGATTATGGACTGGGCGCCAACACGCAGCGGAAGCACGGACTCCATAGAGCTGGGCGGTTACGACGACTTATACGACCTGCAGGCGTCGCAGGATAACCGATACATAAGCGCGGGCGTTTCCACCAAGACCGCAATAACCTCCATTTTCAGCGACTGGGGAATACCGGTCGAGAAATACGAGGGACCGACGAACTCCAACGCAAAGACCACGTTCAAGAACGAATACCTCTCGGACATCATTCTCGAACTGCTGGGAACGGCATACAAGCACGGCGCGAGGGAGTGCATCGTCCGGGCGCACAAAGGCAAGGTCTCCGTCATTCCGAAAGCGAACAACACCACCGTCTACTGCTTCGAGGAGGAGAAAAACGTCGAGCTGACCAAATACAAGATCAGCACCGGCGACATGGTGACGGTGGTCAAGGTCGTGGCAACTGAAGACGACGACGGACGGCAGAAGGTCGAGGCGGTTATAAACGGCAAGACGGAATACGGCAAGCGACAGCGCATCTACATCCGAGACGATGATGACACGCTGGCGACCGCAACCGCCGCCGCAAAGGACATCCTCGAAGACGAAGGAAAACCGGAGGAAACCCTCAACCTGAAAGCGCCGGACATTCCGTTCATTCGGAAGGGCGACAAAATCAAACTGACCTCGCGTGTTTATTCCGGCTACGCGCTGGTGAAATCAATCCAGCACGACGCGAGCAGCCGGTCGATGTCAATGGGCATCGAGAAATACGACCCGACAGCAGTCAAGGATGAGCCGGTATCGTCGACGGCTCCGGCAAAGAAGGAGTACAAGGTCGGCGACATCTGCACGTTCGCCGGAGGCTACCACTACTACACGTCGATGGATGCGAACTCCAGAGGCGGACTGCGAACAGGCGGACCCGCGTGGATCCAGAACATCAACCCGAAAGGCAAACACAAATACGCGCTGATCGGCGGCGCTTACAAATCAGGCGTCGGCGGCAGCTCGAACGTTTACGGATGGGTCGATGAAAACACAGTAAGTTGAAAGGAGGCAAAGAAATGGCAGACGAAGGACTAAACCACCTCGCAAGGGTGCTACACGAACGCAACGAACAGCACAGGGAGGCATACTCCGACCTGCTGCTCGATTTCGGCGTCATTCAAAGCGACTACAGCCTCCTGACAAACACCTACCCGATACCGATACCAAAGGCAGACTACCTCGTGCTGCGCCAACTCACGCTGGGCAACACCGGCAGCACCCTGACGTCGACAACGACCAACGGAGCGCACGAGCATACCGCAGAGGACGGCTCTCACAGCCACGACAGCGGAACGCACGGCGGACATACCAGCGGTACCGGATCACACTCCCACAGCGGCGGAGCGCACGGACACGGGAGCGCAGGCGGACATTCGCACAGCGTCCTCATTCCCGAAAAGATGCGCTGGCTGAAGCCAGGCGACCGCGTTCTCGTGGCGTGGGTACAGCACGACGCCATAGTGCTGGATATTATTCTACCGGCAACGGCAATAGGATAGGAGGCTCAAAACAATGGCAGAAAATACCCTTTTTCCCGTTTTTGACGTCCCAGAACTCGAAACACCGGCGCAAAACCAAAACAGGACATACAAGCCGAGCGTTTTCTTTGACTTTGAGGCGGGAGATTTCAGGCGCGATGGAGCCTACCGAATGACCGTAGCCACCGGCAAGGAAGCCTTCATTCAATGGTGCCGCAAGGTCGTAATGACCGAGCGCGACGCTTTTCTCGCGTACTCGACCGACATCGGGATCGAGGGAGAAGCCGCACTCGCCGAAGGCGACAGAGCCGCCGTGGAATCGGCGCTCGAAAAAACCATCACAGAGGCGCTCATGGTCAACACCCACACCGAGTACGTCCGAGACTTTGAATTTTCGTGGCAAGGCGACGACCTGCGGATGACATTCACGGTCAAAGGCAAGGAGTGGGAGGAAACGACCGCCAGCGTCTTATATCAAAGCACATAAGGAGGCGAAACACATGGCAGAAAGTAACTCGTTTGTAGCACCTGCGTGGCTTGACGGGCAGGACGCAGAAACAATCCACCAGCGCATGATGAATAACCTCCCCGACGACATCGACGACACAGAGGGCGGCTTCCCGTGGGATTTCACGAAACCGACCGCCCTCGAAAAAGCGGAACTTCTCGAATTCGAGATGATGGAAGCCGTAAAGCTGATGCACTATATGTTCGCCTATGGCATTTACCTCGACTACCACGCCAAAGGATACGGACTGACGCGCAGAAGCGCCGTACCAGCGGCGGGCGAACTTTCCATCGTCGGATCGCCCGGAACGATCATACCGGCAGGCTTTATGTTTGCGGTACCGGCGAACGGAGATCAGGCGGCTATTATCTTTGAGACCGAGGAGGAAACGAAGATAGGGCTTGACGGAAACGCGACCGTAGAAGTGCAAGCACAGGAAGCCGGAACAATCGGAAATGTCGCCGCAGGAACTATCGTCATTATGGTGCAGCCCATCGCTGGCATTAACAGCATCACCAACAACGCCAAAACGACAGGCGGAGCCGCCGAGGAAAGCGACGACGAACTGCGCGAGCGCATAAGGGAATACTGCGAAAGTGCCGACGTTTCCTTTGCGGGCAGCGACGCGGACTACAAGAGATGGGCAAAAGAAGTCGACGAAGTCGGCGACGTCGTCGTCATCCCCGAATGGAACGGCGCCGGAACGGTCAAGATTATCGTCCTCGACCGTAACGGACAGCCAGCGAACAGCACCATCATCGAGGGAGTGGTCAACCACATCATATCGCCGAACAACAGAGACAAACGCCTCGCGCCAATCGGGGCGACCGTCACCGTTACAGCACCGACGCCCAAACCGATAAACGTCGCCTGCAACCTTACACTCGACACAGGAGCAGACTACACGACAGTGGTCAACGACATCAAGAAAAACCTCGACGCCTACTTCAAAAGCGGCATCGAGGAGATCAAGCGAAACAAAGTCGGATCCATTATCATGGCGACTGACGGCGTGAGCGACTACGGCACCCTGACCCTGAACGGAGAGACAGCAAACATCACCGTGAGCCAAGACGAATACCCGGAACTCGGCACATTCACCACGGACGCGGAGGTGTAGCGCATGGCAGACGACAAATTCAATATTGAAGAATTTCCGACCAGCGAGACCGCCAAGCAGATGATCAGCCGCGTGTCCCCGATTTACGACAAGTCATACGTCGGAAAGTGGCTCTTTCAGGTTATGGGGCTTGAGATGGACGAAGCGCGGGCGCTCGTGGAGAGCCTGCGCGACCAGACCTACCTCGAAAGATGCACGTGGGGAATGCGCTACTGGGAGGAACGCTACGGGATCGAAGTGGACGAAACCAAAGACCTCGAAGAACGCCGCGCCGCTGTCATGGCAAAGCGAGGCAGCAGGAGACCACTATCGCCTGCAGCACTCGAAGACATACTCGAAACGCTCACCGGCAGAGGCGTAAGCATTGAGGAACAGAACGAATCGTGCAGCTTCGTGGTTAGCCTCGACGAAGGAGATAGCGCGGTCGATTACACCGCGCTCGTTTCCAAGATCGACGCGGCAAAGCCCTCGCACCTCTCGTACACAATCGCCCTGCCGAGGAAAGGAACGCTGACCCTTTTCTTCGCAGCGGCAATGTACGAGGTCAAGACAATCGAATACACGGACTACGACCACACCGGCGTGACCGATGCGATCTGGCTCGTGGACGAATTACTCAATACGCTGGCTGACGAGAACGGTAACGTTTTCGTCGAAAAATAGAAAGGAGGAAGCAAACACATGGGCTTAATTCCAAAACTAACTGACGGAGGCAGAGGACTGCTGATTTCAGCCCTATCCGGCAGCCCCCTGAACTTCACCAAACTGAAAATAGGCAACGGTGCCGCGCCGGAGGAGCCGAACGACGGCGACTACTGGTACGACACCGGCAACCTAACGCTGTATCGTTACAGCAAACGCTGGGACGAAAGCCTCCGCAACATTACCGTCAGCGACACAGAGCCGAGCGACCCAACGGAAGACGATCTGTGGTACAACACCGAGACCGGCATTCTCAACTGCTACAGCAAAGGCTGGAAGGCATCAAGCGCGACCATCACCTGCGCCTCTGCCGCACCAAACGCCCCCAGCGTAGGCGATTATTGGTACGACACGGCAAATACGACGCTTTATGTTTACGGCAACAAATGGAACGCGGACAGCAGCATACACATTACAGCCGCCTCTGTAGCCCCAAATTCGCCGTCAGCGGGCGATTATTGGTACGACACGGCAAACAGCAAGCTGAAGGTTTACGTCGCCGTATGGGGCGAAAAAACGGGCGTAACGTTGACCTGCGCCGGAAGCGCACCGGACAGTCCGACCGCAGGAGACTACTGGTACGACACCACAGCCGAGAAGCTCAAAAAATACGGCATCGGATGGAGGGCAAAGAGCGACATAACGCTGACCTGCGCCGGAAGCGCACCGGACAGTCCGACAGCGGGCGATTACTGGTACGATACCACAGCAGAAGCCCTCAAAAAGTACGCCGCAGCATGGAGAGCGAAAAGCGACGTCACCATCACCTGCGCCGCGTCAGCGCCAGAATCACCGGCAGACGGTGACTATTGGTACGACACAGAGAACTCCGCGCTCAAGGTTTACGACGACAGCCAGAGCGACTGGGTAGCAAGCGCACAGCCCATCACATACAGCGGGAGCGAGCCGTCCGGCACGCCCACTCTCGGCGACTGGTGGTATGACAGCACCAACAGCGCCCTGAAGGAATACGCAAACGGATGGGACAGCGACGCGCAACCCTTCACTTACGGATCAACAGAGCCGTCGTCTCCCACATCAGGCGACTGGTGGTACGATACCGCAAACTCTGCGCTGAAATCGTATGCCGACGGCTGGGACGAAGACGCGCAGCCGTTCTCCTACGGATCCACAGCACCGGTGTCCCCGACACTTGCGGACTGGTGGTACGACACCAGCAGCTCCACGCTGAAGGAATACGCGCTGGCGTGGCAGGACGACACAACCCACACCTTCACCTACGGGTCGGCACCAACAAATCCGTCCATAGGCGACTGGTGGTTTGACACCAGCCTCCACGTTTACGGATACGGCTGGAACGCCGACAGCTCGAAGAACTTCACATACAGCAGCAGCGCACCGGCAAATCCGCAGGCGGGCTACTGGTGGTACGACAGCGCGAACAACGCGCTTAAAGAGTACGGTCTGCTTTTCCAGAAGGATAACGAGGACACGTTCACCTACGCGGCCACAGCACCGGTAAGAGCAAACGAAGACGACCTCTGGTACGACACGACGGAAAGCAAACTGAAAATCTGGGCAACCGGATGGGTGGAAGACACAGAGAAGACCTTCACCTACTCGCAATCCGCGCCGGTTTCACCGATAGCTGGCGACTGGTGGTTTGACACCGAAAGCCGCGTCCTTTTCGAGTACAACGGCACAACGTGGGCGCAGAGCAGTACCACAATAAGCTGCAGCGCATCACCGCCCGCGACGCAGGACACGCTGGAAGACCTCGTCAACCCGCTGATTGAGATTGACATCAGCGGCTTCTCCAAAGGATCGAACTACGTCAGCCTGACCGGAGCGTTCGACAACACAGACGTGGCGTCCACGTTCAACTGGTCGGAGACCGGCGTATTCGCCGAGGACGAAGACGGAAACGAAGTCCTCTACGCATACTGCTATACCGGCGACGATTACGAGACGATCCCAGCCAACAACCTCGGCAGGACGATCCACATCACCCTGACAGTCCTCGTAATGATAGGAGACGCGCAAGAGGTCACCGCGACAATCGGTGAAGGCTCGATCTACATCACAAAGGAGCAATTCGAGAGCCACGCGAAGGACTACGAAAACCCCCACAACGTCACGAAAGAGCAGATCGGACTGGGCAACGTGGAGAACGTAGCACCGGAAGACATGGCAATCGAATACACCATAGCCTCCTCCCTTGCAGAGCCGGAGAGCGGCGAGAAAATGGATACGTTTCTCGGCAAAGTCAAGAGAGCGATCAACAACCTGATCCTCCACCTGCAGGCGTCCAACCCGCACGGAATCACGCCGAGCAAAATCGGCGCAGCCGCAACCTCGCACAGACACAACGCGACCGATATCACAGGCGGCGTTCTTCCTGTTTCAAGAGGCGGCACCGGCGCGAGCAGCCTCGAAGCACTCGCGGCATCCCTCGCCCCCGTCATCGGATCGGGGACGGCGGTATTCGGCACCTACACCGGAGACGGAACGACCAAGAGAACAATATCGCTGGGCTTCACGCCGAGCGCCCTCATCGTCGTAGACGGCAGAGGCAGGATGACGGATAAGGACATCGTATATGGCGGACTTTGCGTCGGAAATAAAGGCGTGAGAATTGTGAGCTGCACAGCGGTCTCCCACGAGACCACATGGAGCAATTCACACACCGCGCTCTTGATTACATCGGGCGGATTTTTCTGCAGCGAATACAGCTCGACCGGCGTGAAAACCAACACCAGCAGCGAGACCTACCGTTTTATCGCATTTAGATAAGGAGGAGAAGAAATGGCAACGACCAAAATCACCGAAAAACAAACAACCGATAGCGTCAAGAGCGCAGCCAGCATACTCGTGACGCAGGAGGAAACCGTAGGCGGCGTACCAAAGGAATCGCTCCGCAGAGCATCCCTCGACGCCGTCATTGCGGCGCTCAAAGCAAAAGGCATCAATAGCGGACTGCAAACCGAAGCAGGCATCGAGGCGATGAAACCCAACCTCGTCAAAGATGTGGTGGCGACCGAAACCGGAATCGCGATCACCTTCTGGGACGACAGCGTGGTCGACATTCCTATCGACACCGGCGTCGGATTTGACGGCGTCAGCTACGACCAAGAGACCGGATACCTCCACATCACGCTGAACGGCGAGGATGTGGTAGACCCCGCATACATCGGCGGCGGAGGCGGAGGCGGCGGGTCCGGCTCGGTTATCACCATAACCAACCGCCTCGCGTCGAGAACAATCACCATCACGGAAGCCACCGGAACGATGGATATTCTGTTCAGCGCCTCCAGCGTGGACGCGGACACAGGCGAAAGCACCGGCAACCTTTCAGCGAGCTGGTACGTCAACGGTACGAGGGTCTCGGTAGCGACAATGGCGCAAGGAAACGGCTCCTTCAACTGCCGATCCTACCTGACCGCAGGCGCGTCCAACAGCGTGAAACTCGTAATCGAGGACAGCTACGGCGGCACAAAGTCCATGACATGGACGGTAACGGTAGCCAGCTACAGCCTCACGTGGAATGTGGAAGAATTCGCAAACCACGGAAGCAACGCCCTCAACCTTCGCCTCGTGCCTTCCGGCACCGGCGACAAGACCGTGAAGGTAACGCTTGACGGCTCCGAGATTTACAACCAGGTAATCTCGTCGAGCGGCAGAGCCGTAGCCATTACGGTACCGGCACAGACCCACGGAGCGCACCAACTCGCCGCGTGGATTGAGACAACCGTGGACGGAGAAACACTCTCCACCACACCGCTGCGGCACACCGGCATCTGGGTAACGTCAGGCACCACAACGCCAATCGTGGCGGTTTTGCAAAGCGCGATGAGCGTAGAGCAATACAGCACGGCGGCGATCAAATACCGCGTCTATGACCCCCAGAATGAAACCGCAAGCGCAACCCTCGCCGTAGTCGGCGGATCGTCCACCAGCGTAACGGTCGACAGAGACACCCAGACATGGGCATACAGACCGACCGAAGACGGAACAGAGACGCTCGCCATCACCTGCGGAGCAACATCGGCAACCATCACCCTGACCGTGACGGCGCTCTCCTACGACATCACGCCGGTAACGCGAGGACTTGTGATGAAACTCGATCCGACCGGACACACCAACACGGAGGCGAACAGGGACAGCTTCGGATACAGAGACGAACACGGACTGAATCACCCGCTGACGTTCAGCTCGAACTTCGACTGGGTGTCGGGCGGCTTCCAGCTTGACGAACAGGGCGTGACCGCCTTCGTAATCAAGCGCGGCAGCTACGTCACGTTTGACCGCTCGCTGTTCAACGACAACGCGAAAGCCAGCGGCAAGGAAATCAAAATCTCCTTCAAGGTAACGGAATGCCGCGACTACGACGCGGAGATCGCCACCTGCAAAGCCGACAGCGTCGGCATCAAACTACAGGCGCAGCAGGCGACCCTTTCCTCCACCCTGCAGACCGCAACGGTGCAGTATTGTGAGGAAAAGAAGATCGAGATGGACATCAACATCGAATCGCAAGCCGAAGACAAACTGGCGGTCATCTGGCTGGAAGGCGTCCCGTCCCGTGCAATCGCATACGAGGCGGCAGACAACTGGCAGCAGACCACGCCGGAGCTTTTGAAAATCGGCTCGACCGCCTGCGATGTCTGGATTTATAACCTGAAGATGTACTCGACATCCCTCACCAGAAGCGAAATCCTCGACAACTTCATCGCGGACTGCGCCGACACGGAGGAAATGGTCAACCGTTACGAGAGGAACGACATCTTCAACGACAACGGCACAATCAACGAGACGAAGCTATCGCAGGTGAAGCCGGAACTACGCATCATTCACATCTGGGCGGACAGAATGACGGTGTCAAAATCCGACAACGTGACCTGCACCGTGCAGCTCACCTACAGAAACGGCGGCGCAGAATACGAATTCACGGCGCAAGGCGTCACGATGAAGGCACAGGGAACATCGTCCCTCGAATACATCCTCGCGGCGCTCAACCTTGACCTTGATTTCAGCACCGCCACCCTATGGCAGAACGGGAACGGCGAGGACATCGCCGGATACGCGATGACCCCGAACTCGATACCCGTCAATTACCTGAACATCAAGCTGAACGTGGCATCGTCCGAGAACGCGAACAACGTCTGCATGACAGACGATTATAACGCGTTCCAGCCGTACATCAACCCGGCAAGAGCCGTGAACCCGAAGGTGCGCGACACCATCGAAGGACACGCGGCGGCGATTTTCTTCACCAACACAGCCGATACAGCGATCAGCGTAGGCGCGAGAACGGTGGAAGCCGGAGCGACAATCCTCTACGGCGCGGGCGACCTTTGCAACAGCAAAAAGAACTACGCCGTGTTCGGACAGGACACCAGCACATACCCCGACCAATGCTGCGTAGAGATCAGCAACAACAACGCGCTCCAATGCCGCTTTATGTCGGACGATTTATCGACCGAGACGTGGGGCGACGATCCCGATCATACGAACTTTGAATTCAGGTATCCGAAGAAGCCGACTGCGGCAAACAAAGCCGCATGGCAGGCGCTCCTCACGTGGGTCGTTTCGACGCACAGAGCGGCAGCCACAGGCGACGCGCTTCTCAACCCCGTAACCTACGACGGAGTGGAATACACGACAGACACATCGGACTACAGAGCCGCCAAATTCAAAGCGGAACTCGCCGACCACTTCTCCGTGAACTCCCTCCTCTATCATTACCTGACGGTCGAGCGCAGACTGCTGCCGGATAACCGCGCAAAGAACTGCTTCGTGTCCTACGAATACGACACGGCAGCCGAAGGCTACCGCTGGAACTTCTGCAAGGACTACGACAACGACACGATGAGCGGCAACGACAACAGCGGCGGCTTGACGTTCACCTACGGAATGGAAGACACCGACATGGTCGGTGCGGCTTACGTTTTCAACGCAGCCGACAGCGTCCTCTGGTGCAACCTGCGCGACCTTTTCCGCAGCGAACTGGAGACGATGTTCAAACAACTGGAAGCAGCCGGAGCGTTCAGCGCAGAGCGTATCCTCGCCAAATGGAAGGCATACCGCGACAACAGACCGGAAGCCCTCATCATTGAGGATATGTGGGGAAAATACTTCTCCCCGTACATTTACGCGCAGGAGCAGCGATACATCAGGACGATGCTCGGCACGAAGGAAGACCAGCTCATCCAGTTTGAGACATATCAGGAGCCGTACATGAGCGCGAAATACGGCGGGTCCGTTTCGACCGCTGACAGAATCAGCCTCCGTGCAAACGCACCGGAAACGTGGAGCGGCGTGGAGCCTTCCGGCGACATCAACGGGATCGTCCCATACGCCTCCACCTACATCACGGTTAAATACGGCAACGCAGGCACCGTAAGAGTGAGGGCGACCAGAGGACAGACCTACAACATCGAAATGCCCGCAGGCGCGTCCCTGAACGACCTCGAAACCTACATCTACAGCGCAAGCAACATCGCGTCAATCGGCTCCCTTGCAGCCCTTTATACGAAATTCGCCGACCTGTCGTCAGCCAAGAAGCTGAAGCAGGCGATCCTCGGCTCAAGCGAGACCGGATACGAGAACACCTCGCTGAATTCCGAAAACGGCGGCGTTTCGTTCGGCAATAACATCCTCATGGAGAAGATCGACCTGCGCGGAACGCCAAACCTCGCACAAGGTCTCGACCTTTCTGCATTAAAAGCGCTTGAAGAAATCTACACCACAGGCTCGGCGATCACCGGCGTAACATTCGCCCAGAGAGCGCCCCTGCGCGTGGCAGAACTGAACGCTATCCGCCAGCTCATCGCAAGAGACCTCACGGAACTGGAGACGTTCACCATGAGCGCAGCCAACCTCCAGAGCGTATGGATCGAGAACTGCCCGCTGATTGACACGCTGACGCTCGTAACAAACGCGACCAGCCTCACCAGAGGACGTCTCATCGGCGTGAACTGGACGATGAACAACGCCAACCTGCTGAAGCACCTCGCAACCCTCGCAGGTATCAGCGGCAGCGGAGACAATACGGATAACTTCGTCCTGACCGGCGCCGCGCACGTCACAATGATAACGGCAGACGACCTCGCGGCATTACAGTCGGCGTTCCCGAACTTGACGATCACCTACGACACCGAAGTACCGACATACACCGTCACGTTCAAGAACTACAACGGATCCACGCTCAACACCCAGAGGGTAGGTCAAGGCTCAGCACCAACCGACCCGCGCTACCTCTACGTTGACCCGATCCCGACGCCGACAAAACCCAGCACGGCAGCGGAGACGTTCACCTTCGACGGCTGGAGCTGGACGGACGGCGGCTCGGTCATTCCCGATTTGAGTGCAATCTCAATCACGGCAGACACGACCATATACGCCCACTACACGTCAGCAACGAGGACATACACCGTCCGCTTCTACAACGGCACGACCCTCCTCGATACGCAGACGGCGGCATACGGCGACAGCGTAGCATATAGCGGCGCCGCACCGGTGAACGCCAGCGACGGCGACTACGCTACCTACTACCTATTCAAAGGATGGGACAAATCAACAGGCTACATCACCGGAGACCTTGACGTTTACGCGCAATACGAATCCGCGACCGTTCCGTCCGGCAAGACGCTGGCACAGATGAACGCGACCGAACTCCACTCGCTTGTCAAGACCGAAGTCCTGTCGCCGACCGGAGCGAACAACAACGTCGTAGCTTCCGGCGACACCATCGACATCGTAGCCGGTCACGATTTCAACTTCAGCAACGTGACCGCCCACGAACTCGTGAGCCTTGACAGTCCCCAGACCTTCGACGGAACGAACTACCTGAAGCCGCAGGTCAACAGCAACGACATCCTTCTGTTTGACACCGACAAATCCTTCACCCTCGTGGTCGACTTTGCCTTTGATACCAGCAGCGCCGCAGGCGGATGCCTCGCAGCCTGCTACCACAGCAACGGCTTCTTATTGAGGTACGCGAGCGGCGGATCGGTAAGATACGGTGCATCGACCGCCCTGCAGGTTTCGACCAACGGAGTGCGGCAGATAACCGTCATCAGGAAGAAGGCGGGAGACGACAAACTCTACGTCTACGCATCGAACAAGAACGGAAGCGCAATATCCTACAGCGCCCTGACCCAGACCACACCGCCAAACCACACGGCACCGCTCGCCTTCGGCGCACAGATCGCCAACGACGGCTACCCGGACAATTACGGTAAGGGAACGGTCTACTGGGCGAAACTGTGGGACGACGACCTCGGAGACGACGCCTGCAAGGAACTGGTAGCGTGGCCGCGCCAGACCTTCAAAATGCAGGCAGTCGGCAGCTCACAGTATGCGTTCCGAAACTTCACCCGCACAGACAACCAGAGATACGTCAACTGCGCGTTCCTGCTCAAAGACCTGCTGGAGGAGACACACGTCATCAATCCGTCCAACAGCAACGCAGGAGGCTGGAAGGCAATGCCGATCAGGACATGGCTGAACGAGCGCATCTTTGCCGCCTTACCGACGACATGGCAGCAGCTCATCCTGACCGTTTACGTTCACTCGAACACCGGCTACCAGGCGACGGGTCTCGTGGATCCGCCCGCCGAGGACAAAATCTGGATACCGAGCGTCAAGGAAGTGGGATCGCAAACGACCACATCCCCCTACTCTTTGGAATCCGATGCAACCTTTACGGTGTTTACAAACGACACGAGCAGGATCAAGAAGATGAACTTCGGCTCCGGCGCAGCGACGCTCTGGTGGCTCCGTTCCCCGAACACGGGCAGCACGAACTCCTTCTGGATTGTCTACAGCAGCGGCAACGCCGGCAACTACTACGCCGGCGCGTACGACGCCTGCGGGGTCGCGTTCGGCTTCTGCATTTAATCAGGCATCAAGGGAAATCCGCCCCCTCGTGGGGCGGATACCCGAACACAGCGCGGAAATCGTGAATGAAAGGAGGAACACCGATGTCCGTTCTCTTGAAAAACAGACACGAATCAGAGGCGCAATTCATCCACACGGCGCGAGAACTCGAAGCAAAGACGCGCCGACGATGCGTGAATGCACCGAAACGCTACACCTTTTACGGCTTGCAGGAACTATGGGCAACCGCCCGCAGGATCCACAGCGACGTAAAACAAGCAAATTCTGTATTTCCGGCAAACCAGCATGAGGTGCAGATCAGGAGAGACTTCTTCATCCGCGCCCGCGCAGAACTGCAGGACTACATATCGCAGTTAGAGCTTTTACTTGAAGACGGAATCATGACACCGGCAAACGCAGAAGAACTCGCGGGGCTGGTAGATCAGGAAGACCGCCTCATAAAAGCGGTAATGAAATCGGACAGGACGCGATACGCGAAACTGCCGTAATAATAATGGTTATGCTCTGCCAACCATTGACCGGCGCAGCGACGAACTGGTGGCTCCGTTCCCCGAACACGGGCAACACGAACAACTTCTGGAATGTCAACAGCAACGGCAACGCCAACAACAACAACAACGCGAACAACGCCTACGGGGTCGCGTTCGGCTCCTCTCAAAGCAGACACAGTAACCGGAAACGGCGAAATCAGACTTGACAGGAGAGAAGGAGAGCATAACCATCCGAAAGGTAAATATTCGCCCTGATGCGTCCGGCTGGACGCTGCTTGCATGGCGCGGCTTGAAGGTGATGCCGCGTTTCATAGCCGGTGACGCTATGCCCCTATACGCAACCTTCCGACAGGGGTACGGGGCGACGGAGGATTTTATGACAAGCGAACAGAGAAAAGAACAACGATACCAAAGGAGGGTCAAGGCAAGGGCAGAAAAGAAAGCCCGAAGACTTGAAACCGCCGACAATTTCAACGCCGTATTCTCATACGACAACCTCTACCGGTCATACCGGTGCTGCAGGCGAGGCGTTTCATGGAAAGCAAGCGTCCAGCGGTACATATCCACCGCCCCGCTTTCCGTTTACCAAACGCGAAACCGCCTGCAGAACGGGACATACAAAAGCCCCGGCTTTTACGAATTCGACCTCTACGAGCGAGGCAAGCACCGACACATCCGAAGCACCGTCATCGGAGAGCGAGTGGTGCAACGGTGCCTATGCGACAATGCGCTCGTTCCGGCGCTTACCCCGACATTCGTCTATGACAACGGGGCGAGCATGAAGCACAAGGGCTACGACTTCTGTATGCGCCGCATGACCCAGCACCTGCACGAACACTACCGGAAGCACGGACAGGAAGGCTACATCCTGCTTTTTGACTTTTCAAAGTTTTTCGACAACGTCTCCCACGAGATCGTCAAGGGGATATTCGAGAAGACCTTCACGGACGAAAAGATAAAGAAGCTCGCCGGACATTTCGTGGACGCTTTCGGCGACATCGGTCTCGGACTGGGAAGCCAGATCAGCCAAGTGCTGGCGCTGGCATCCGCCAACCGGCTCGACCATTACGTGAAGGAAGTCCTGCGGATACGAGGATACGGCAGATACATGGACGACGGCTACCTCATCCACCCAAGCAAGGAATACCTGCAGCGATGCCTGAAAGGGATCGAGAACATCTGCCAAATGCTGAAAATCACGCTCAACAAAAAGAAGACCCAGCTCGTGAAACTTTCACACGGATTTATATGGCTGAAAGCGCGGATATTCCTGACCAAGACCGGAAAGGTAATCCGAAAAATCTGCAAGAAAAGCATCACCCGGATGAGACGGAAGATGAAGCGGCTGAAAAAGCGCCTCGACGAAGGCTCGATCACATTCAGGGACATCTGGAACGGGTGGCAGAGCTGGAGAGGCTACGCGGAGAAATTCAATGCGTGGCACACGATCCAGAACGCAGGAGACCTATTCAATAAACTTTTTGTTTTCAAGGAGGAAGAATCGTATGTATTACATCAAAACGTTTGACGCAGAAGACAGGCTCACGGGGGCGGAGAAAATCGAAGTCCTCGTTTACGTCAGGTGGCAAGAGAGCAACGGAATGCTCGTGCGATGCACCGAGGAGGAAGCGCAAGGCATCATCGGCGCGGACGATAACACGGTCTACCTCATCAACGGGAATCTGCCTCATGGGGAGAAAGAGCCATACGCCGAATTCATCACGAAAGAGGAGTATGACCAGATCGTAGGCGAAGACCCGGAAGACGAGGACCCCGAAATCCCCGAAGGCACCGACGAGACAGAAGTGCTTACAAGGGCGGAACTGACGGAGGAAGTCAAGGGACTCAAAGAGAGGAACGACTTCCTCGAAGAATGCCTGCTGGAAATGAGTGAGATCGTCTATGGCGGCGAGTAAATTCATTTTCAGGATTTTATACGGAAAGGAGGGCGAAACGATGATGGCAATGTTATGGGCGCAGAAGATCATGCTGGGCAAGAAGACCTTCTCCCAGGTGCCGAAACTTCTCAAAGACCAAGTCCGAGAAATTCTCGAAGAAAGCGGTCTGGCGGAACTGGCGGCAGAGTAAACGACGAAAGGAGCGCATGAGGCACATGAACACACTCGAACTCATCGACCGCCTCTGCGCGGTCACGGAGGCACAGGCACAAATCATAAAAGAGCAAGCATTCTTCATTGAAAACTGCCTCGCCGTCGATGCCGAAAGCAAGAAAAGATTTGCAGACTTGCGGCAACCCGTGGAAGCGGAGCTGGACGTTTTAGAACACCGGCTCCGCCCGATCCACAACACCGCCTGCGGAAAGGAGGAGACCAATGAATGACGTATTCAAAGACGTACTGATCGTCATTCTTTCCGGTGGCGTGGGCGCCGCAGTCGTGAAACTGCTCGGCGACAAATTCGCATGGCGTAGAGAACGAAAAGCCGCGAAGGAAGACAGAGCCGAAAAGAAAAAGGATGATGCAGAGGCGCAGGCGAAACTCAAAACGGAGGAACGCCTGAAAGCCATCGAAGCCAAAACCGACGCACAAAGTGAGGCTTTGAAATTCATCCTATACGACCGAATCCGCTATCTGGCGCTTGCCTACATAGCGGATAAGGAGATCGACTTTGACGACCGCCGCATCCTCAATGATATGCACCGGTCATACCACACAGGACTGGGAGGAAACGGCGACCTTGACGTTCTCATGCGGGAAGTTAACAACCTCCCGCTGAAAGCGAGGTGAGGAAATGCCTGCCAAGAAAAAGAAGCGCAGCAAGCTGACGCTCTGGCTACGCCGAAAGAAACGAGCCAGAGCCAAAGCAAAAGCCGCGAAGAAGCCCCGACACATCGGAACGATGGACGTCATTCTGATAATCGTCGGAATCGCTCTGGTGGCTTTCACCATTGAGATGATCCGCATTTTCAGGGAGACCGGCATGGTGCCGGATACCCTTATAACCTGCGTATTCGCCGCCCTCGGCGGAGAGTGCGGAGTGATGGGCTGGATCAAAACCACCAAAGAGCGAAACAAAGAACGCACGTGGGCGCAGGAAGACCGCGACCACGAAGAACAGCGCGAGAGCGCCACGATGAAAGAACAGGAGGATCAAAATGGCACTCAAAGGAACGACCAATGAACAGAAAATATGGAATTTTCTCAAAGCGCAAGGGCTATCGGACTGCGGCGCTGCCGGTTTGATGGGCAACCTTTACGCCGAGAGCGGACTCCGCCCGAACAACCTGCAGAACTCATACGAGAAGAAGCTCGGCTACACCGACGAAACGTACACCGCCGCCGTGGACAGCGGGAAATATACGAACTTCGTCAAGGACAGCGCGGGCTACGGTCTGGCGCAATGGACATACTGGTCGCGCAAGCAAAACCTGCAGGTTTACGCAAAAGATGCACGAACGAGCATCGGAGACCTTGAGATGCAGCTCGGCTTTTTGATGAAGGAACTGAAGGAAGGATACAAGTCCCTCCTCTCCCTTTTGAAAACCGCCACCAGCGTCCTCACGGCTTCCAATGCCGTCCTGACGCAGTATGAGCGCCCCGCAGATCAGGGCGCGTCCGTGCAGGCAAAGAGAGCCAGCTACGGGCAGAAATACTACGACCAATACGCAAAGAACACATCCACAGGAAAGGAGACAACCACCATGTCAACCAAAATCAGCACCGGCGCACAGCTCGCCGAGAAAGCAATCGCCGTAGCGAAGAACTACAAGACCCTTTATGTTATGGGCTGCTTCGGCGCACCCATGACAGCGGCGAACAAAAGACGCTACACCAGCAACCACGCCTACAATAAGGCGGCAGATCGTACCGCGATGATCAACGCGGCCAGCACGGACACCTTCGGCTTCGACTGCGTATGCCTCATCAAAGGACTGCTCTGGGGCTGGAACGGCGACAAGAGCAAAACCTACGGCGGCGCGTCATACGCCACCAACGGAGTGCCGGACATCGGCGCGGACAGCATGATCAAGGTCTGCAAGGACGTCTCGACCGACTTCTCCAAGATCGAGATCGGCGAAGCCGTCTGGATGGAAGGACACATCGGCATCTACGTCGGCGGCGGGCTTGCCGTCGAATGCACACCGAAGTGGGCGAACAAAGTGCAAATCACCGCCTGCAACAACTCCAGAAGCGGCTACAACACCCGCAACTGGACGAAGCACGGCAGACTGCCCTACGTCACCTACACCGGCAAGACCGAGAACGTGAAGACCGCAGGCACGACCACGAACAGCGGCAGCGGATCCACCACGCCCTCCACCGGCACCAAGAAGACTGTGGACGAACTCGCCAAAGAAGTCCTCGCTGGTAAATGGGGCAACGGCGACGAGCGCAAGAGACGCCTCACCGCCGCAGGTTACGATTACAACGCCGTCCAGAAGCGCGTCAACGAACTCTGCGCGGCACCGGCAAGCACACCGTGGACGCCGAAGATAGGCGACATCGTCAACTTCACCGGCAAAACCCACTACGGTCATGCCAACGCTACCAGCGGACCCTCCTGCAAGGGTGGCAAAGCGAAGATCACCGCCATCTACCAACTCGGCAAGAGCAAGCACCCCTACCACCTGATCGCGGTAAGCGGAGGCGGCTCCACCGTTTACGGCTGGGTAGACGCCGGAACTTTCACGAAGGCGTGATATGAACGCGCCGACAGCCACGATCCTGCTGCTGGCAATCGGGATCGTCATTGTCATAATCTGGTGCTACGCCCTCGCCCAATGGGACGGCAAATGCCATTGTAAACCGGAGGACTGCGAGAACTGCCCATACGAAGGCACCGGCTGCACACCAGAGCCAGAAACCACAAACTCAAACGAAGGAGAACACAAACCATGAAGGAAGCACTTCTCACATTACTGCAGGCGGTCATCGTCGCAGCGGTACCCGTAATAACCACCTACCTTTGCAACTACCTGAAAGCGAAGAAGGAAGAAGCGAAGGCGAAAACCACGAACGAAACCGCAAAGGCTCTCATTGACGGCGCACTTGACGCCGTGGTGAAGGCGGTCGCCGTAACCAACCAGACCTACGTGGACGCGCTGAAGAAAAGCGGCGAATTCTCGCCCGAAAACCAGCGCGAAGCGTTCCGGCGTTCCTTTGAGACTGCCAAGCAACTCCTGACGCAGGAAGCAGCCGATTATATCGAAACCGCATACGGCAGCCTGCAGGAGTGGCTCACCAACCAGATCGAGGCGCAGGTCAAGGAATCTAAAAAAATTTGACCCGAAACTCTCGAAAAATGAGAAAAAAGTCTTGACAGATTTTCAAAGCCGTGGTATGATGGCGGAGGGGAGGGGGTCTAAGGGGGAGTAACACCCTACTCCTCCCCGCCAGCAAAATAGTACATTATCGCCAGATTTACTCGCAAATCTTTGTGTAGTATTTCTGGCGATTTTCTATTGACAATAAACCGCCGTCGGTTTATAATGTTCTCGTAAATTGAGAGAAGGAAAGCCGAGGATAAAACAGGAAAGCGGCAGCAGAGACCGGCAGGAAGCAGCCAGAAGGCTGGGGATTGCGGCGAGGCACGGACGGCGAGAACGAACGGCAACCTCGGCAGACTTCCCTCAAGGAAAACAGGAGGACAGCAAAATGAAAAAAGGGCTTGCAGCGATCAGCCAGAAAACCACAGACCTCTGGTACGCGGTAAACAAAAAATACGGCGACCACACCTACACCCTCGCGGTCAACGGACTGGACGAAGTGATCCTTTGCAAAGGATACACCGAGGAAATCGCAAAAGGAAACAGAAACGTGCAGAGGGCACTCCGCGACCTTTTGAAAGCATAAGGAGGAACGAATATGAAACACGAAGCACTCGAATACCTGAAGGAACTACTGGAAAGAAAATACGGCGACCTCGAAGACGACACCGGCTGCTACGCCAGGAACGAATTCGGAGAGCCGGAATGGTTATCGGTCAAAGAGATCGTCCGGCTGATCGACAAAGCCGACGAAGAATGCTGAAGGGGGAAACAGCAATGAGGAATACCATCAAAGCAAAAGACGGGTACCGTGTGGTAAAGGTCAAGAACATCATCACCGGCGAAGAAGGATACAGAATCGACGACGGAGCGCAGCCCTTATTTGTCGCCCAGAGAAGAAGCTGGGAGGACTTCAAAGACGAAAAAGAGCAGAACGAGTGCTTCCATCAATGCGAAGTTTTCACAACGGCAAAAGGAAACCAATTCATATACTGGCGCGACGAAGAAATCGACGCCGACTACATCACAAAGGTACCGAAACCAGAATAAAGCCGAAACCGGCGCGAGCCGGTCGCTGGGAACTGCCCCACCCAGCCTGAAGATGGCAGGGCGAAAGGAGGTAGAAAAGTGATTTACATTCATTCATGGAGCGGCGGAAAAGACAGCACAGCCAGCATAATTCTCGCCCACGAAAAACAACTCGCACCGGGAAGGATCGTGATGGCGGAGGTTATGTTTGATAATAAAAGGGGCATAAGCGGAGAACTCCCAGAACACATGGAATGGGTACGCCAGAAAGCAAAGCCGCTGTTCGAGAGCTGGGGATTTCATGTTGACATATTACAGACCGAAAGAGACTTTATGGATAACTTCTTCTTTTCAATAACAAAAGGAGACCACAAAGGGAAGCTACGCGGATTTCCGATAGGCGGTCATTGCAACATAAACAGAGACGGAAAAAGCCGCGTGCTTGCGAACTACTTCAGGGCGCTGAAGGGGCAAGAGATAACCCAATACGTCGGAATAGCAGCGGATGAGCCAAAACGCCTCGCAAGACTCGGAGACAACAAGATATCACTCCTCGAAAGGTACGGGTACACAGAGAGCATGGCATACGAAAAATGCAAAGAATACGGGCTTCTTTCTCCTATCTACAGTTTTACAAAACGCGGTGGCTGCTGGTTTTGCCCAAACCAATGCACAAAAGAATTCGCGCATACAAAGCAATACCACCCAGAGCTATGGGATGAGCTGCGCCAATTAAGCACAACACCAAACCTTGTGTCTTACGGATTTAGATACGAGAAAACATTTCACCAAATAGACACAGAGGTCGACGCGTTTCTTCAAAAAGAAGAATATAGGAAAGCACAAATATCATTATTCGACACAGAAACGGAGGAAAAGGAATGAGGGAACTTTTTATTGACAACTTCGCTGGAGGTGGCGGAGCAAGCACCGGAATCGAGATGGCGATAGGACACAGCGTCGACGTCGCCATCAACCACGACCCAGACGCCATAGCAATGCACAAAGCAAACCATCCAAAAACGCGGCACTACTGCGAGGACGTCTGGCAGGTGGATCCTGTCGAAGCGAGCGCAGGAAAGCCGGTCGCGCTGGCGTGGTTTTCACCAGACTGCAAGCACTTCTCCAGAGCCAAAGGCGGAAAGCCGGTCGACAAGAACATTCGAGGACTGGCATGGGTAGCCATTAAATGGGGCTACTTCGTAAAGCCACGGTGCATCATGCTGGAGAACGTGCCGGAGATACAGACGTGGGGACCGCTGGGCAAAGACAACAAGCCGATAAAAGCCCGCACCGGCGAAACCTTCAACGGCTTTATACTCGCCCTGACAACCGGCATACCGAAAGACCACCCAGCATTCAAAGAGATGTGCGACGCACTCGGAATCAGCGCAGAATCGGACATGGCAGCGGCGCTGGAGCGAGGGCTGGGATACCAGGTCGAACACAGAACACTCAAATCGTGCGACTTCGGGGCGCCGACAACGCGGACGCGCTTCTACCTGATCGCCAGATGCGACGGGCAGTCCATCGTCTGGCCGGAGCCGACACACGCCCCAAAGAAAAGCAAAGAGGTCAAGGCGGGCAAAAAACTGCCATACCACACAGCGGCGGAGTGCATCGACTGGAGCATACCGGCAAAAAGCATCTTCGAGCGAGACAAACCCCTCGCAGAGAATACCCTGCGCCGGATCGCCAGAGGAATACAGAAATTCGTCATTGAAAACCCAGACCCGTATATCGTGAAGGTGGCAGAAGCACCGTCCGCCCCGACCATTATGTGCAACAATACAAACAACGCAGGAGCGAGCGTCGAATCGCCGCTTCCAACAGTCACGACAGGAAACCGAAATTTTCTGGTGGCGCCACATCTTACAAAGTTTCAGCAGAACAGCAAGGGGCAACCGCTCGATAGACCCATTGACACGGTAATGCCAGGCGCTCAACGGTTTGGATTGATAGCCCCTACGCTCATTCAATACCACAGCGAGACAGCAAAGCACGAGGTGCGCGGTCAGGAACTCGACGAGCCGCTCATGACACAGGACACATCAAACCGCTACGCCCTATCCTGCGCCCACATCATGAAAAACTACGCCGGAGGGTACACCGGCGCCGGAAGCAAAGCAGACGATCCGCTCGGCACCGTAACAGCCAAAGACCACAACAGCCTCGTAACGGCGCACATAATGACCATGAGGCGGAATATGGACGGACAGAAAGCAGATGAGCCATTGACGACCGTCTCCTGCAGCGGAGCGCACCACGCAGAGGTGCAGGCGTTTCTTGTGAAATACTACGGAACATCCTACGCCCAGGCAGCAGATGAGCCGCTGGATACGGTCACAGCAAAGGATCGCTTCGCGGTCGTAACCATTCACGGCGAGGAATACATCATCACCGACATACGGATGAGGATGCTCCAGCCGAGGGAACTGTTCAACGCTCAAGGCTTCCCTTCGGACTACATCATCGACACGGACGCAGACGGAAACCCCTACCCGAAATCAAAGCAGGTCGCCAGGTGCGGCAACGCGGTAACGCCGCCCGTTCCCGCCGCACTTGTAAGAGCCAACCTGCCGGAATACTGCGCCGCTGCATAAAAGGAGGACAACGATATGAAACTCAACGAAGCAATCGAAATGCTGGACGCGGTCATACCGCCGCCAAACCACAGCACCGTAGACCTCGCCCACCTGCAGATCGCGCAGGCGTGGCAGACCGTGAAGGAAACCCTTCACCTGCAGCAGACGAAAGACAAGGGCTGCTACTGGTGCAAAATGCAGACTGACGAATTCGGAGACCAGCACATGACCGCGAGCGAGATCAAGGTCATCAGTCAAGACCGTTTCGGAAAGCGAGAGCTTCCGAGAAAATTCTGCTCGGTTTGCGGAAGGAATCTGGAGGGCGACACATGACCACCGTTCTAATAATCGCCGGAGGCATCGTCGGAGGCTTCCTCCTGCTTTCATCCTTCCTGATCGTTTCAATCGCGTGGACGCACTACCCGCAGGGGATCATCAGGGCGTGGATCCAGCAGAGGAAGAAAAACCGGAAGCAATAATTTTTTTACAAAGCCGTTCTCGATTTTCAAGACTTGTTTCACGTGAAACTCGAAAGCCGAGAAACCCATTGAAAAAGAGCCTGCGCCGTGATATAATAAACCGCAGGCGGAAAGGAGGAACACCGAATGGCATACGGAAGACCCATGAAGGGCGGCAGCCGGAGAACGCCTATCACCGTTCACGCGCCGAACAACATCATCGACCTGATCGACGCCCACGTCGAAGAATACGCAGCGGAAACCGAGACCGCCTACAGCCGGTCGGACTTTTACAACGAAGCCGCCATCGCTCTCCTTCGGAGCCGAGGCATTGAGGTCGAGGACACCCCGAAGCGTAACAAAAGCGTAACAGGAAAAACCGCAGACAAACCCAGCGGAGATAATACGAATAATATAAATAAAATCGAGGGCGAAAAACCGCCCACGAACAGCCAATGATAACCCACTACGAAAGAATGGGAATAAGAACGAGAAACCCCGTAAGCCCGATAAAATAAGGACTTGCGGGGTGTTTTTTTATTTCAAGCGTACCAAAAGCGTAACACTTTACTGCAAATTCTCGATTTTTCTCTCGAAGTCCGAGAGAACGGCGGAGTAATTCTCGCTTTCGTCAGTTTCCAGCCGAGAGACCACCTCGCCCTGTTTGTCGGGGTACAAATGGGAATAGGTCTCCAGCGTCGTCTGGATGCTTTCGTGACCCAGACGCTCGGACACCAGCAGAGGCGAATAGCCAAGCTCGATCAGGAGCGAGGCGTGGGAGTGCCGGATGTCGTGAACGCGGATACGTTTCACACCGGCAGCAGACGCCGCCGCGTCCAGCTCATACTTCAGGTAGTGCTTCGTGAAATAGAACAGCCGATCCTGTGGCTCATAATCAACAAGCCGATCTGCGTAGTCGCTGATCAGCGCCAGCAGGAAGCGAGGCACCGCGACCGTTCGATTTGACCGTGGCGTTTTCGGAGGATTGATAACCGTCTCCCCGTTCACCTGCGCCGCCGTTTTCGTTATGGAGATACGCGACGACACAAAATCGACGTCAGCCAGAGTGAGCGCCATCAACTCGCCGGAGCGCATACCAGTCCAGAACAGCAGCTCGAAAGCCAGCCGTGCGGCTGGTTTTTTTACGCACTCAATAAAGCGCCGGAATTCATCCCGCGTCCAGAACTGCATCTCCTCCGCCTTCTTCTTTCCGAAGGGACCGCACAGCGGTACCGGATTTTGAGGAAGACCGTAGAAGCGGACGGCATAATTCATCACCGCCGACATTTGATTATTTATCGTTTTGAGGTAAGTCGGAGAATAGCCAAACGGATCGGAGAGCAGATCGTTCTGCCAGCGCCGGATCATCGTGGGCGTAATATCACGGACAGCGACCGACCGGAACGCCGGTAGGATTTTAGAATCAAAAAGCCATTGCTTATTCTCGACCGTCGTGGCGCGGAGGCGCGTGGCACAGTCCGCCATATAAATCTCACAAAGCGCACCGAAAGACATGGCGGTAGTGCCAGACTTCGACGCAAGGAAATCACGCTCCCAGTCCAGAGCCTCCCGTCGCGTTTTGAAGCCTTCCTTCTTTTTCTGGCGGCGGGTACCGTCCCAGTCCTTATACCGGAACGACACATACCATGTGCCGCGTTTTTCATTTTTATAAGCAGCCAAAACCCCACCCCCACAACAAAGCACTAAACAAGCACGGTGTTTTCACGAAACAAAAACTGCCTTATACCTCATACCTTAAACCTTATACCCTATACCCGGGGACCCTATCCCTCAAACGCGCTGCGATTACGCAGCACGAAATCGCGGAGACGCCATTCATACAGAACGAGCAGAACGCCAACGACGCCACCGAGTACGACGTTCACAATCGCCAAAACGATGAGCCACGTCCGGCGCTGGTCAAAATAAGGAACAACCCCAGCGTTCCCCGGCTGGATATGTTTCACGTTTCGGAGCGCCAGAAACGCATTGACAACATTCCAAACACCGGCAGCGGCGGCGTAAAGCGTCACGCATTGGAGAACACCGAGGATGAGCCAGATAACATTTGATATTATTTCCCCACGCCTGACCTTTGCGGCCACAGCAGCGGGACCGGAGACCGGAGCGGCTCGCACGACACGCTGAACGGTCAGGACGTGAGGAGCAGAGCAATAAGGACAGCGCACCGTCTGCTCACCCTGCGCGTTCGGAATTTCGACCGAATAGCGACGGCGGCAGCCGGAACAAACAATATTAAAACGCAACCAAATACCACCTCAATCCCAGAAAACGAAATACCGCCGAAGCTCATGCTTCAGGCTTTCTTTTTAGCATCGAGGAAATTCTCGCCAGATTTTACCTCGTCAAGCGTTTTCAACATTTCAATATACTCCTCCGCTTTTTTGCGGGCTTCACCGGACAGCCCCTCCAGCATTTCGTGGGCGTCAGGAGCAGACGCCAAATGAGGCGCAGACAGAGACGATCCGGAAGACGGATCGGTGGCGTGACCCATTTCTGGAGACAGCCCCATGATGTAATCAGCAGACACATCGTAGAGCCGAATCAACTCAAGAATCGTTTCGGGATCCGGCGCAGAGGCGCCGTTTTCATAACGGGATAAAGACTTGTCGCTGATGCTGGTCGCTTTCGCAACCTGCGCCTGCGTCAGGTTCCTTCTTTCACGCGCCCTTTTGAGACGCTCGCCAAACGAGAGCATAGACACACCTCCAACAAAGCAAAAAAACTCAATTTACAAGAGCATTATAGCACAATTCTCGGAAAATGAAATATTTTTCTCATTATTTTAGAAAAAAGTATTGACTTCTCGAAAAACGAGTGCTATAATGAGGCTACAATGATTTCTCGGAAACCGAGAGAAAGGAGGGAGAGCATGAAGACAGCAGCCCAGATGGTGCGAGATTACCGCGAAGCAAGAGGGATCACCCAGACACACGTCGGAAAGAGCGCGGGCATCACCCCCAAGAGGATGAGCCAACTCGAAACCGGACTGGTCAGGATGACCGCCGACGAATTCCTGAAGATTATCGTTGACGGCTTCGGAGTAACCCCGCAAATTTTTTTTGACGAACAACTCTCGGAAAACGAGAACTGAAAGCAAAACACCCCCAGCAACCCTCACATTGCGAGAACTCATTGATTTAATTATAGCGGAAGGAGGCACGGAAATATATGCCTAAACAATCCACGATGTGCGCTGATAACGAATTCTACAAAGCACGAATCGCCGCCGCATCGTGCAACGACCGACTGGCGAGCCGAGAAGGTGCATCGGAAGAAACAGGAATAGACAGGACACGGCTGGCGCGGATCGAACTCGGAAACATAATCCCCTACCCGGAGGAAGTCATTCTCATGGCGGACACCTACGACGCGCCGCAACTCACCAACCACTACTGCTCGAAGATATGCCCCCTCGGAAAGAAGACGGTACCGGCAGCAGAGATGCGAAGCCTCGACCGCTTGACGATTTGCATAGTGACCGCCCTCGGCGAGACCAGCAAAATCCGAGAGACGATCCTCGAAGTGGCAAAGGACGGAAACATCACGCCGGACGAATACGACCAGGTCGCACAGATCGCCGCCGCGCTGGAACGCATTGAGGTCGTAGCACAAGAGACGAAGCTGTTCATCAGCAAAAACCTGAAAGGAGGAAAACGACATGGAAAATAACGCCGAGACCAGAGACCAGCGGTTTCTGCGAGTGACCGACGTCGCCTCCCTCCTCGACTGCAGCCAGAGCCACGCATACAAAGTCATGCAGAAGCTCAACAAAGAACTGGAAGACAAAGGGAAAATCACCGTCAAGGGACGGATTTCAAAACGGTACCTGCTCGAAAGAGTGTACTGCTAAAAACGAAAGGAGCGAACAAAATGAAATTAAGGAAACAAATCAGTAAGATCGGAATCATGATGGTAGGGCTTGCGCTCGGTATCATTGCGGTAGCGGCAATCGCGGCGCCAGCAAAGACCACCGGAGACGCGGCACCGGCAACACCGGCAGACGTCATCGTCACACCGATGGCGATGACCAACACAGTCAGCGGAGAGCCGATGATTGTGACACTCGAATACAGAGCAACCGAAGACACACAGCCCCCCGCGATCCAGACGCCGAGCGAAGCGGACATCGAAATGCTCGCCAAGCTGGTATGGGGCGAAGCCAGAGGCGTAAACAGCAAGACCCAGCAGGCAGCGGTCATCTGGTGCGTACTCAACAGAGTGGACAGCACCGGCTACGCCTGCGGAAAGAGCATCGCCCACGTCGTAACATTCCCTAACCAATTTCAAGGCTACAATGCGAACTACCCAGCAACCGACGAATTCAAGGCGCTCGCCGAGGACGTCCTGACACGCTGGTACGCCGAAAAAGCCGGATACATAAACATCGGGCGCGTCCTTCCGGTCGAATACCAATGGTTTATGGGCAACGGATCCACGAACACATTCAGGAACGCCTACACAAACGGAGCAAAGTGGGACTGGAGCCTCGAAAGCCCATACGAAAGCTAAAGGAGGAAATTACATGACCTACGAAGACGAAGTACGAGACGAAGCCTGCGGATACCTCGGCAGAGAGATAACCGACGAAGAATGGAGACACGCACTCCCCCTCGCAAAGCAGAAGCTGGAACGAATCATCAGCCGCGAGGGAGACCTGAACGGAGAGCGCAGAAAATCCTACTACCTCGGCAAACTGGTGCAGGAGCGCATCAGCGAGGACGAATTCAGCAATTACACGGTGGCAAGGAGCTGCCAGATAATGATGGAAAGGAGCAAAGCACATGAAACTGCTACGGCTTACGCTTAACAACTTTCAGGGCATCAAATCCCTGACCCTCGACTTCAAGGACGGAAAGTCCGCCAGCATTTACGGAGACAATGCCACCGGCAAGACGACCGTCTACAACGCCCTGACATGGCTCCTGTTCGACAAGGCAAGCACCGCAGCGAAGAACTTCACGCCGAAGACAAAAGGAGCGGACGGTGACCTTCACCACCTCGAACACAGCTCGGAGGCGACGTTCAGCACGGACGAAGGACGCGTCGTAACCCTCAAGAAGACCTACAAGGAAATCTACAAAAAGAAGCGCGGATCGGCGCGGGAAGAATTCGATGGACACACAGTCGACTACGAAATCGACGGAGTGCCGGTCAAAGAGAAGGAATTCACCGCCAGCGTTCTCGCCTTCTGCGGCGGCGATGCCGAAAAGCCGAAGATGCTCACAATGCCCGACTACTTCCCCGAACAGCTCGCATGGGACGCGAGGCGGAAAATCCTACTGGAGATTTGCGGCGACATCACAGACGAGGAAATCATCGCCAGGAAACCAGAACTAAAAGAACTGCCGGACTTCCTCCGAATGAACGGAACGGCAGAACAATACTACACCACCGAAGAATACCGAAAAGTCGCTGCGGCCAGACGCGCCGAAATCAACCGGCAGCTCACCGAGATACCGGCACGAATCGACGAAGCAACGCAGGCGATCCCCGACATCGCAGGGCTGGACGCAGAGGACATCGAAAGAAATATCGCAGCCCTTGAGAAGAAACGCGAAGCCCTCATGACAAAGAAGGCGGAGGCGGCCACCAGCGACAGCGCCACAGCGGACATCAGGCAACAGATCGCCGAGGTCAAGACGCAGATCGCAGAAGGCAGAGCGGCGCACATCAAGGCGGAAAATGACAAAAACGCGGAAGTCGAAGCGGACATCCTTCTCGCCCAGAGAGCCGCGAATAAAGCAAAGCACGACGCAGAGGATATCGAAATCGAAATCAGGCGCAAAACGGCATCGCTCGACGCCCTCGAAAGAGCCAGAGCGCAACTGGTAACCGAATACCAGACCGTCAGCGCCGAGACGTGGGACGAAAGCCAGAGCGTATGTCCCACCTGCGGGCAGGCACTACCCGCCGACCGCGTGGAGAAGATGCGCGAGGACTTCAACCTTCGCAAGAGCAAGAAGCTCGAAGAAATCAACCACAGGGGCAAGACCGAAGCCAGCAAAGAGCAAATCGCCACGCTGAAGGCTGAAATCGACACCCTCAAGACCAGACACACGGAAGTGCTGGAAGAACAAAAAGCAAAGGAAGAAAACCTCGAAATCCTGCGCGGAAGGATCGTGCCGACAACCTCATACGAGGACAGCAACGAATACGCCGTTCTGGGCGCGAAACTCGCCGAGCTTGAAGCGAAACTCACCGACGCGGGCAAGATTACCACCGAAGCACAAAACGCCGCAGAGGACGAAATAAGAGCCGTAGGCGACGCGATCCGCGAGGAGCGCGACAAACTGATGCAGATTACTATGGCGGAAAACCAGCAGCGCCGGATCGGAGAACTCGAAAAGCAGGAAAAGAGGCTCTCCGCAGAATTCGAGGAACTGGAAAAGGGGCTGTACCTTTGCGATCTTTTCACTAAAGAGAAGGTCAGCGCCCTGACCGAGAGAATCAACGCCAAATTCAAGAGCGTTCGCTTCCGCCTTTTCCAAGAGCAAATCAACGGCGGGCTGAAGGAAGACTGCGAGGTAATGATCCCGACCGCAGACGGCAGACTGGTACCTTACACCTTCGCCAACAACGCCGCCAGAATCAACGCAGGGCTGGAGATCATCGCTACCCTTTCGGAGCATTGGAAAATCAAGATGCCGGTGTTCATCGACAACGCCGAAAGCGTAACACACCTAACCGAGAGCGACACCCAAACAATCCGCCTTGTAGTCAGCGAAGCCGACAAGAAGCTCCGCACGGAGGTGGAAGACAATGCTAATATTCCCGATTAAAAGACAATGGTTTGACCTGATCGACCGGGGCGTCAAGACAGAGGAATACAGAGCCGACACGCCATACTACCGCGCAAGGCTGGAGCCGTTCATCGGGCAGGAAATCGAATGCACCCTCCGAAACGGATACTCCGCGACTTCTCCGACGCTCAAGGTTAAAGCCAGAGTGGAAAAAGGAACAGGCAACCCAGACTGGGGAGCCGAAGACGGCGAGACCTACTTCAAGCTGATCATTCTCGACAAAGAGCGGATCGAGCCGGAGACGTTCATCATTAAAGCCCGCAGGTGCAAACGATGCGGAGGACTGCTGACCAGCAAGCAGGCGGTCGAAGACGGATACGGTCACGTTTGCAAAATGAAGGAACAGGCGGAAAAGAGAGCCGCCACACCGGACCCAAATCAACTGACACTCTTCGATGTCGAAGATGCAGAATAAAAAAACTGGAGGAATTATCATGGCAAACAAAAACGAAATCACGAAAGCGGAGACCACGGCGCCCGCAACCACAAAGCAGGAGCAGCTCGCAATGAGCGAACGCTTCACCAACACCGTCCTGAAGGAATTCGGCGGCAGCGTCGCTGGAGCGATGCAGGTCACGGACTACCAGAGGACACTCATTCAGGGCTACTTCATCGTAATCGACCGCGCACTCAAAGCAGCCGAGGAGGAGCGCATCCGCAAGAATGAGAACAACAAAGACCACAAATACGACAACGACCTGCCGGTCACATGGAACACGGTCAACCTGAACGACCTCGCCCTTGACCTGGTGCATTACGCCCGCATGGGACTGGACATGACGCAGGACAATATGCTGTTCCCGATCCCTTACAAGAACAACAAGCGCAACAACTACGACGTCACCCTCATGGAGGGCTACAACGGAATCCGATACATCGCCGAGAAATACGCGGTCGAGGCACCGACAGCGGTAACCATCGAGGTCGTCTACAGCACCGACACCTTCAAACCGATCAAGAAGGGCGGCAACAACCGCGTAGAGAACTACGAATTCGAGATCACCTCGCCGTTTGACAGAGGCGAGATCGTCGGCGGCTTCGCCTACCTCGAATTTGAAGACCCGACCAAGAACGAACTCATCATCATGTCAATGAAGGACATCGAGAAGCGCAAGCCAAAATACGCCAGCGCCAACTTCTGGGGCGGAAAAGCGAAGGTCTGGGAGAACGGCAAGCAGATCGAGACCGAAGTCGAGGGCTGGAAAGACGAAATGGTCAGGAAGACCATCATCCGCGAAGCCTTCAGCGCGAAACACCTGCCGAGAGACCCGAAGAAGGTAGACGACAGCTACCAGTACATGAAGATGCGCGAAGCCCGCTACGCAGAGATCGAAGCACAGGCGGAAATCAACGCCAGCGCCAACGCGACGCTCATCGACACCACACCACCGGAGAAGCCTGCGCTTTCGGCACCGACCGAAACGGTGAACACCGAGACCGGCGAAATTATCGACGCAGGCAAGGCAGCGCCTGTAGCGGCGGACGACGGGATGGACTTCTAATGAACATCACGGTCATCGCATCGGGAAGCAGCGGCAACGCCTACCGCGTAAGCGACGGCACCACAGCCCTGCTCCTCGATGCGGGGATCCCGCTGAAAGCCATACAGAAGGCGCTGAATTTCCGCGTTCGTGACCTTTCTGGCTGCCTGATAACACACGAACACGGAGACCACGTCAAAGCCGCAGGAGACCTCGCAAAAGCAGGCGTGAACATTTACGCCAGCAGAGGGACACTCGACGCAAGCAAACTCACAGGACACAGAGCGAAGCCAGTCGAGGCGCTGAAGGAGATACAGATCGGCACGTTTGTCGTCCTTCCCTTCGACGTCCAGCACGACGCAAAAGAGCCGCTCGGATACCTGCTGACATCAAGGGCGACCGGCGAGAAACTCCTATACTTCACCGACACCTACTACATCAAATACCGTTTCGAGGGGCTAACGCACATCATGGGAGAATGCAACTACAGCATGGACATCATCGAGGAGAGCGTGAGAAACGGATACGTTCCGGCAGAACTCGTGCCGAGGCTGGTCAAAAGCCACATGAGCCTCGAACACTTCCTCGACCTGCTGCGAGCAAACGACCTACGGAGCGTGAAACAAATATACCTGCTGCACCTTTCAAACAACAACAGCGACGCCGACCGCTTCAAAACAGCAGTCCAGAAGCTGACAGGCACGGAGGTGTACGTATGCTAACCACAGGAAGGAGGAACGCAAGTGGCGAGAACACGAAACATCAAACCCGCGTTCTTTGACAACGACATACTCGGAGGGCTTGACCCGCTGACGCGGCTCCTGTTCATCGGACTATGGTGCATCGCGGACAGAGAGGGGCGGCTCGAAGACCGACCTCTCCGAATCAAAAAGACGCTTCTGGGATACGACGACGTCACCGCAGAAGAAGCGAACATCATGCTGCAGAGCCTCGCAGACACCGGCTTCATAACCCGATACGAGGTGGAGGGAACGCGATACATTCAGGTGGTTAATTTTTCCAAGCACCAAAACCCCAATATGAAGGAGAAGGAAAGCGAGATACCCCCGCCGCCCGGATGCGAAGAACAAGAAACACCGAACAAGCACGGTGAAAGCACTGTGCCAGCACCATACAAAGATGAAGAAAACAGCGACACGCCACCAGCGGAAGACGATGCAGACGCTGACGATCAGCCGCAAACGCAGGAAAGCCTGCTGGAAAAACGGTTTACAGCCTTCTGGGACGCCTACCCAAATAAAAAAGCGAAACAGAACGCGCTGAAGGCGTGGAAGAAGATCAAACCGAACACCGCGCTGTTTGAAAAGATCATGAAAGCCGTAGACCTCCAGAAGCGTAGCGAGGACTGGCAACGCGAAAACGGACGCTACATACCATACCCCGCCACATGGCTGAACGGAGGCTACTGGGATAACGAAATCAAGGAGGTGAGAAGCGATGGACAAAGTGGGCAATCTACTGGCAGCGGCAATGTCGGCGCCACTTTCGAGAGAAGAAAAGGCAGCGGCACACCCGCAGGTTTCAAATCCGAATGACGACGAAGACCGCGAGCAAGAGCCGAACAGATACCAGATCAGGAGCGACGTCGCAATCGCCGAAGGCTGGAAGATGCGAAAGGATCCACCGGAGCCAACAACCTGCCAATTCTGCGGAAAGACGCTATACCACCACGGGCTGAAAGACTTCGAGGGGCGGCACGAAATATTCCTCTGGTTTGAGGACCCCGAACATTGCGACTGCGAACAGGCAAAAGCATACTGGGCGGAACAGGATCGCCTGAAGCGCGAAGCCGAAGCCGAGAAAAAGCGCCAAGAGGAAATGGAATGGATGCGGAAGCGCGTCGCCCGCCTCGTTAAAGAGAGCGGAATCAGGGGACGCTTCGCAAATCGGACATTTGACCGCTTCGAGGTAAACGACATCAACCGGAAGGCATACGAGAAGTGCAAACGATACGCTGACAGCTTCCCGATTATGCTCCCGACCAAAGATGAGCGCGGAAACGTCATACCGCCACAGAAGGAGCGAAACGGACTATTCATCACCGGCAGCTACGGCACCGGCAAGACGCACCTCGCCTGCGCCATCGCAAACCAGCTCATGCAGGGCGGCACGGCGGTCGTTTGTATGACCATGATCGACCTGCTGGCAAAGATAAAAAGCACCTTCGAGACCAACGAGAACGCGACCGAAGCCGAAATCATGAAACTTTACGAGGACATCCCCCTCCTCATCATTGACGACATCGGAAGCGAGCAACCGACCGAATGGGGAAACACCCACATCTACTCCATCATCAACGCACGGTACGAGGCTTATATGCCGACCATCGTAACGACCAACTACACCGGAGAGGAACTGATCCGCAGGATGACGCCAACCTACGGCGGCAAACTGGGCGACACGAGGAACGCCGAAAAGACCCTCGACCGCCTCCGCGAGATGTGCGCCGGAATGGAGATGTACTGGGAAAGCTGGAGGAGCAAGTGATGAACGGAATAATCATAGGCGACGCGCTGGAAAGCCTGCGCCAATTATCAAGCGAAACGGTAGACTGCTGCGTGACCTCGCCGCCCTACTACGGACTACGCGACTACGGCGTAGACGGACAGATCGGGCTGGAGCAGACACCGGAAGAATACATCAACCGACTGGTCGAAGTTTTCCGCGAAGTCCGCAGAACGCTGAAAAAAGACGGCACCCTGTGGATTGTGATAGCCGACAGTTATGCAGGCAGCGGAAAAGGAGCCGCGAACTACCCTGACAACGCCGCCAAATGGAAACAAGGCACCAACAAAGGAATGGTCGGAGCGAAAGCAACCACGACTGTCAAGACGCCAGGCATAAAGCCGAAAGACCTGATCGGGATCCCGTGGATGCTCGCCTTCGCCCTTCGAGCGGACGGCTGGTACCTGCGGAGCGACATCATCTGGCATAAGCCGAACGTGATGCCGGAGAGCGTGAAAGACCGCCCGACGAAATGCTACGAACACATCCTCATGCTGGCGAAATCGCGGCATTACTACTACGACAACGACGCCGTCCTCGTTCCGGCACACTATGACGGGAGAAAAGAGACGCTCAACAAGGGCAGCTCAAAATACGCCGATACGGTAGTGCCAGGCAACAACCCGCAGAGCCAGCACGTCGCAGGAAAACCACACGAACGCTGGCGCTTCAAGGACGGGAAGCCGGTCAAAAACCGCCGCGACGTCTGGACGGTCAGCACGAGACCATACAAGGCGGCGCATTTTGCTACTTTCCCGCCAGAACTGATAGAGCCGTGCATTCTTGCCGGAAGCAGAGCCGGAGGCACCGTCCTCGATCCTTTCATCGGAAGCGGGACGACCGCAGAGGTCGCGCAGCGCCTCGGAAGGAACTGCATCGGCATCGAACTCAACCCAGAATACAAAAAACTGATATACCAGAGAACAGGAGGAAATCCAGATGGCTAAAAAGAAGAACTGCCGCATGACCGACGAAGAACGCGCCATTCACGACCGCGCCGTCAGCCTGCGGAAGATGACAGACCAGCAACTGTGCGAGACGATGGATCGCCAGCATAGCACCGGCATAGACGAAGGAATGCGTCTGGCGAAGGAAGAAAACGCCAAGCGCAGGACAGACCGCGAGGTCGTGGAACGCTTCATCACCTACCTCGAAGGCAAAGTCGGCAGCGGAAACGGAATCGGCGGCGGCACCACATACCGCCTGCACAAAGAGATCGACAACGCAATCGCTGACGGTGTCCTCGGAGGTGCGTAATGAAAGACTACAGCAGAGCAAATCGAGGGAAACCGTTCGAGGACTTCCTGAAATTCGTCCACCGGCAATACCAGAACAAGAAGATCGCCTGCGTTCACAAAGTCCCGACCGAATTCATCCCCCTGCGGGACCACACCGGCAAGGTCGTCAACTGCAAGGTCGAAGAAAAGAGCTGCGTGGACTACCTCGGCAGATACCGGAGCATACCGGTGGCGGTCGAGGCAAAGCACGAGGAAGGCGACCGGATCGCGTTTGACCGCGTAGAGCCACACCAAGCCACCTACATGGACGACTACATAGCAGACCCCGCAGCGGTCGGAATCGTGATCGTGAGCTTCGGACTGCGCCGCTTCTTCGCGGTACCGTGGGAATTTTGGAAGGCGGCCAGAGACGCATGGATTTATAAACCAGACCGGAAGGCACGAAAATGCGAGCAGAAAACCATCAACGCTCGCGGCTTCACGTGGACGACACCGGGCAGGGCGAGCGCCAGTCCCGACGATTTTCACCCCGCGTGGGAAATCAAAACAGGAGGCGCGTCAGGGCTTCCTTACCTTGAGATCATAGACCAGATGAAAGGAGGAACGGAGCAATGAAAATAGCACTTCAAATCGCGCTCATGCTTTTTATGTCGCTTTACTTCGGCGGAGCAATCGGAGCAAAGACCCAGAGAGAGCGCATCACATACTTCGTGGCAGGCGTGGTGCTGGCAATCGCCATCATCGTAACCGTAGCCATTCTTTGAAAGGAGAAACGATATGGCAACAGAACGAGAGGACAGAATCGTCGGCGGAGCGTTTGACTACATCCGGCTGACGAAAACAGCCAGAATGCCGATGATCTGCATTTACGACCACCCAACAGACTACCCCAGCAGCTACGTGGCAAGGGTATGGGACGCAAACCACCCGACGCACCTCGTGGCGCTGGCGGACACGCTGGAGGAAATCAGGGCGAAGATACCGCCCAACATGACCAAGCTGCCGCCGATGAAAGAAGACGACCCCGTCATCGTGGAGGTGTGGATATGATCCTCTGCGAAAAGAAGAAAATGGACGACAAATGCCGTCTCTTGATACCAACCGAATACGTCACCGGCGCCGGAGGAAAACCGGGCGGCACCGTTTACGTTTCCTTTGACGAAGACACAAAGGAAATCAAAATAATCATCAATACCAAAGGAGGAACACCCCATGAAAAGCAATAAGAGAAAAACCAGAACGCAGGCAGAGCTGAAAGCCTTCCGAAAGAGACGTAACCCGCAGGGCGATCCGACCGGCATCTACCCCCGCAGCCTTGCCAGAAGCATAGCAAAAGCCGTGATGAGACGATCCGGCTGGACGCACATCAACCGAAACTTCAGCCTGAACTGGAAGCGCGTATTCAAGAAAGCGCAGTAAGGAGGAAAAGACATGGACAAATTATCGACCATTCAGAAGCGAAACAACCTCAACGAGGTGATCCGCGTCGATGAGCCGGGCGCAGGCAACGCCTGCCACGAATACATGATCCAACGCCGCGTGTTCCCTGCAGAAGAAGCGGTGCAGGTCATCCCGATAGCAAATATCCAATTCCAACACGGACCCCGAAACGAAGAAGGAAGCACCACCGGCGTCCTCGACACAGACCTCCTCGAAATCGTCCGCGACAGACTGAAGGCTTTCCAGACCGGAGAGTACGCCACCAGAGAAAACGCCTGCGCCCTGACGCACATTGAGGAGGCGCTCATGTGGATGAACAAGAGGGTCGAAGACCGAGCCGAGCGAGGCGTTCTCGGAACGACGCAGAAGTAAGGAGGCGAGAAAATGCGACTTTTCAGCACAGAACAGGTCAGCCGGTACCACCCGGACAAATACGCAGACCAGATCAGCGACGCCGTTCTCGACGCCTGCCTGCGCCAAGATAAGGACAGCCGCGTGGCTTGCGAAACGCTGGTCAAGGACAACACCGTGATCCTTGCCGGAGAGATCACCACCAGAGCAGAAATAAACTACGCCCAAATCGTCACCGGCGTGGCAAAGAAACTCGGATACAAAGCCGACCACATCATGACCTACATACAGAAGCAATCGCCCGAAATTGCCGCAGGCGTCGGCGAAGGAGAAGCGCAGGGCGCTGGCGATCAGGGCATGATGTACGGATATGCCTGCAGAGAGACCGAGAGCCTCCTGCCCTTCGGCTTTGACCTTGCCAACCGCATCATCGCGGCCATTGAAAAGGACACCGAGACCAACCCCGACACCTTCTTCAAGGGAGACGCGAAATGCCAGGTAACCGTTGACCTCGACGCCCCGCCCGACATTTCCAGCGTGAAAACCATCCTCGTGAGCGCCTGCCACAAAGAGGAGGTAACGCACGAAGCGGTCGTACACGCAATCCACGAGATACTCTGGAACTGCGGAATCGACACCAAAAAGGTGAAGGTCATCGCCAACCCTGCGGGACCGTGGACAATCGGAGGACCCGAAGCAGACGCCGGACTGACCGGCAGGAAGATCGTATGCGACCAATACGGCGGCTACTGCCCCGTAGGAGGCGGAGCCTTCAGCGGCAAGGACCCCAGCAAGGTAGACCGCAGCGGCGCATACATGGCGCGAAAAATCGCCTGCGACCTCATTCAACGCTTCGACGACTTCCAGAGCGTAGAAGTGCAGCTCGCCTACGCCATCGGCGTGGCGCAGCCGGTGAGCGTCAACATAAAGACGAAACTCGCCAACGGAGAAGACAGCACCGCGATGGACGAAATGGCAGCGGAATGGGTAGCCAAGAACTACGACCTCACACCGGCAGGAATCATCAAGGCGCTCGACCTACTGAACGAGAACTACGAGAAACTCGCCGAAGGCTGCCATTACAGATACGGAGGCATGGTATGAGCGCCGTAAATTACCACCAGCGGATCCACGAGGAATACTCGAAAGAACACCCTGATTATTTCTCCTGCACCACCCGCGACGTCCCGCGCCTCGTTGAGAAGGCAAAGCAGGAAGCGGAGAAAATTCTGCGCGAACTTTCCGACTTTTATGTCGGGAACATCGGCATAGACGTCGGAACGAAGCGACACGGAATGTGCTGGAGCATCACAGGGACACTCACCGTGAACGGCGTGGTGGTAAAAACGGAAGACCCCGTCGACCTGCTCTTTTTGGAACTGAACGAACTGATGATGAAGCGAATGCTTGAAAGCGGAATGGTCAGCTTCGGAAGGGAGACCTGCGCCAATGGCTAAAACGGAGATGACCAAGAACATCGAGCAGGCGATCCTGACGTGGAGTCCGGCGCAGATCGGCGACATCAAAATCAACAAGCACCGAGGACAGCACACGGCGCTGGAGGTGGTCGCGGAATGCGGAACGACCCAGAGCGGCATCGTCGACGCCGTCCGGGTATCGGAATACTTCGGCGACATCGAATACCGGCACATCTGCCGACCGGCAGGCTGGCGGAAGGAGGGCTTCAGGCAGTCCCTTATATGCGAACTCGGACACGACCCGCTGCAGCCCCTCCCAACCTACTGCGAACAGACCTCCTGCAAATGGAACGGCATCACCCAGATGGGGACGCAGATGATCCTGCTGACCTGCTTCGAGATAAAGGTCACGAAAAGCGACTTCAAGAGCGAACACGGTCACAATTTCATCGGAAATATGAACTTCTACGCCGTGCCGGAGGAAATCTACAAGGAGATCGAGCCGCTGGTACCGCCCGAAATCGGCATACTGGTCTACCTTCACAAAGGACAATACGTAGGACTGCGGACGAAGCGGAAGCCGACCTTCAGGGAGATGACCCACGAGGAGCAGAAATGGCTGATCCTTTCGGTGATGAAGCGAATCCGCGACATGGACTACAAGACATACCGGAAGTGGCTGGACGACCGAAACAACCAATCGTGGTTATAAGGAGCCAAAAAGCCCCCGAAAGCCACACCCTAAAACCAAAAACGGCGGGATTTGATTATAACCCCGCCAAGAAGGAGGAAACGACATGATGAACAAAAGCCCAATCGACTGGTGCGACTTCACGTGGAATCCGATAACCGGATGCCTCCACACCTGCGAGTATTGCTACGCAAGGAAGCTCGCCCGCCGATTTTGCGGGGACGTCCGGCTGAACAAGAGCAGCGGGCAGATCAAACAATGGCTGCCGGACGACCCGAAGGACATGAAGGGCAACATCCTCTATGTCCTGCCGGAGCCGTTCAAAGCAGAAGGCAAAACACCCCTGCAATTCCCGACCGGCTTCTCCCCGACGCTTCACGAATACCGCCTGCCGATGCCCGCGCAGAAAAAGAAACCCGCGAACATTTTCGTCTGCAGCATGGCTGACCTTTTCGGAGCGTGGGTACCGGACGAATGGATCCGGCGCGTTTTTGAAGCCTGCGAAGCGGCACCGTGGCACAATTACCTATTCCTGACGAAAAACCCGCAGCGCCTGTGCGACATGGCAAACGCTGGATGGTTACCAAAACACGAAAACTGGTGGTACGGCACCAGCGTCACAAAAAAAGGCGACCGCTTCTTCGGAGGAAGGATCGGAGACAACGTCTTCATCAGCATAGAGCCGCTTATGGGAAGCCTTGACGCTGGCGTGGGAAGTTTCGGCGGCGCGAAATGGATCATCGTCGGAGCGGAGACAGGCAATCGGCGCGGAAAAGTGGCGCCACAGCGCGAGTGGATCGAGAACATCATCGAGGCAGCCGGAATCACACACGCAGCCGTCCTACTCAAAGACAGTAAGGAAATGAGAGCCGTCTGGGGCGACGACCTGATCCAGCAATTCCCCGCGACGCTCCAACACGGAAAGGAGGACGGGAAATGAAACCATACCCGATAGAATTCTGCGGCAACTGCCGGACAGGAAGCCTCACCAAAGAGATGAACTCGGCGACCTGCGACAGCTACCTACCGACAGAAAAGCGGAGATGCGCGAGCTGGTGCGCCGGGCATTACCTCCACTACGAGCGCGTCGTTTACATCTGCTCCCCATGCAACCCGCGAGCCACCGGCGAGCTGGGACGCAAGCGGCTGGAGCGAAACCTGCGGAACGCAGAATGGTATAGCCGCGCAGCGGTAGCCAGCCACGCGACGCCCATCGCCCCACACCTTCTTTTTACAAGGTTTATGGACGAATTCAGCCCGGGCGAGCGCAACCTCGGACTGGAACTCGCCACCGAAGTCCTGAAACGGTGCGACGAACTCTGGGTATTCGGAGACCGCATCAGCGAGGGAATGCAGGCTGAAATTGAACTCGCCCAGAAGCGCGGAATGCCAATCATCAGGATTTCACAGGCGCAAGCCGATGAAATAGTAAAATATTACGAAGAAGGAGACGAAAACAATGGCTAAAGAACTATGCCAAGACTGCGGTAAGGTTTACGAAGGGGGACCGCACTCCTTCCTCTGCCCCCAATGCCGGAAGCGGCACGTAAGCGAAAGCGCAAAGAAACGCAACCTCGGAAAACTCGGCAGAGACGCCAGAGCAAAGAAAGGAGAAAAGAACAATGGCTGACATCAATAAGAGCTATTACACAGGACGGATCGGGAGCGACATCGAACTCCGATCCACGCAGAGCGGGATCCCCACCTGCACATTTAACCTCGCCGTAGAGCGACCGAAGGGCAAAGACGCGGAAAAGGCGGAGACCGACTGGCTCACAATGGTAGCGTGGCGCAGCACCGCCGAATTTTGCGCGAGATACCTCGCCAAAGGCAGGAAGGTCGTCATAGAAGCCACCACCAGAACGCGAAAATGGGAGGATAAGGACGGCAAGCCGCGCAAGGCGGTAGAATTCCAAATCCTCAACATTATGCCCGCAGACAGCAAGCCACAGACCGCAGAAGGCGCACCGACCGGCACCGCCGCCGCGCCGAGCGACTTCTCGGAAGTGCCACCGGATGAAGACCTGCCATTTTAACGAAGGAGGGACAGAAAGATGGACGAAATCAAAGAACTGACCAGCGAAGAAATCAACGCCCTGCTGTTAAGCGGGAACAGAGACGGCAACTACACACCAATCGGGCGCTTTTACCACAAAGACGGAGACATCTACGTCGGCGTAGACAACAGCACCGGCGACGCGTGGACGGAAGACTTCACGTCGCTCGAAGACTGCCTCGCATGGCTTAAGAGAGGAGATGGCAACAATGGACAGTAAAGAGAGCATGGGAAGCGGGGCGATGAGCCTCGCGGCGGTCGGGGCGAGGATGCTCGACGTCGCGGTAGCCCGTGGTGTTGAACAAGGGATACAAATGGGAATCAAGGCGGCAATGGACTACCTGGCGGAGGAACGCGAAAAGAGCCGAAAGAGCCGATACGACAGACGGCTCCACAACACCCGCCTCCTCCTGAAGAACTACCGCCTGTTCAAGAAACACGCAGAAGGAGCGATCTACAATGCCAAGCAGGTGCGAGAGAGCGCAATCGACATCCTCGACGGACTGGACGACACAATGCTGAACGACAACGCCTACGTCGAAGGCATCAAAAAGAGCCAGCAGCGGACAATCGTCATCCTGCACCACATCGAGGAAATGCTGAACTTCTACCGGATAAGCTGCGAGCAGAGCGGCAAGCCGGAGGAAATGCGCCGGTACCGAGTGATCATGGCGATGTATATCGACGACCAAAAAATTACTGCCCAGCAAATCGCGGAGAATGAGTGCATAGAAAACCGCACCATTTATAAGGACATCACCAACGCCGTAAAGCCCCTTTCTGCCTTGATTTTCGGCATAGACGGGCTGAACGTGGAATGATGAAAGCACCATACAAGCACGGTGCAAAATGTGGGCATTTAATCGGCAATAGAAAAGTGATAAAATGATAGCATGGAGGAATGGGAAATGGCAAAGAAAAAGCCGAAAAACACATTCACCGAGATCGACTATGAGACCACAGCCACACCGAAAGCGACCACCGCTGACGGTGTGCCGGTCTTCTGCTCTCACGACGCAATCGTGGGAATAGAAAAGGCGATCCCAAACCCGAAAAATCCCAACCAGCACAGCGCCGAACAGGTGGAAATGCTGGCGAAGATCATCGAGGCAACGGGCTGGAGGCAGCCCATAACCATAAGCAAACGGAGCGGCTTCATCGTAAAAGGACACGGACGGCTCGCAGCCGCCGCGTTCCGACATTGGAAAGAAGTCCCCGTCGACTACCAAGAGTATGCCAACGACGCAGAGGAATGGGCGGACTTGATCGCAGACAACCGCCTCGCGGAACTGGCGACGCTCGACACAGGGCGACTGATTGACCTCATCAACGACATGGACACCGGCGAGGCACCGGTCGAACTGACCGGCTACACCGAGGAGGACATCGCGGAGATCATCGCCGCGCTTTCAGGAGCGGACGACACGGAGGACGATCAGGCAGACGCAGCGGTCGAGCCTCCCGACAATATCCCGATGAGCAAAGCCGGAGACCTCTGGCAACTCGGCGCCCACCGCTTGATATGTGGGAGCGCGACCGACGAAAAGACCGTCGAGCGCCTGATGAACGGAGAAAAGGCAGACCTCGTCAACACCGACCCGCCCTACGGCGTATCCTATGAGAGCCAGAGCGGAAAGTTTGACAAAATCAAGAACGACGACCTCACCGGCGACGACTTGATGAAAACACTCCTGATCCCCGCGTTCAAGAATTACGCCAAGCACACGAAAGACGATGCCGCCTTCTACATCTGGCACGCCAGCAGCACGCGCCGCGACTTTGAGGACGCAATGACAGCAGCGGGCATCGTTGAGAAGCAATACATCATCTGGGTAAAGAACGCGCCAGTCCTCGGACACGCGGACTACCAATGGGCGCACGAGCCGTGCTTCTACGCAGAAAAAGCCGGACAGAGCGCACACTTCTATGGCGACCGCGCACAGCGCACCACGTGGAAGGTAGTCCTTCGAGCCGAAGACGGAACAGCGACCGTCCTCTCTGGCGGCGTAGTCCTCACGGACGGCGCCGGAAACAAGGTCTACATAGCGGAAAAGCCACCAAAGGGAAAGAAAATCCGCTACATCAGGCTATCGGAAGGACGAAGCGTCAGCCTCTACTCCACCGAGACCGACCGAAGCACAGACACGTGGGAGGTCAGCAGAGAGACGAACGCAGAACACCCGACCCAGAAGCCCGTAGAGCTGGCAGTCCGAGCAATCGACAACAGCACAGAGCCAGGCGACCTCGTTCTGGACTTCTTCGGAGGCAGCGGATCCACGCTGCGCGGAGCAGAACTCACCGGACGCCGGTGCTACACCATAGAACTCGACCCCCGATACTGCGACGTAATCATCAACAGCTACGTCAAACTCACCGGAAACGTCGGCGTAACCTGCGAGAGGGACGGAAAGACCCTCCAATACATCGAACTCAAGCAGGAGAACGACAAAGCCAACGCAATCGCGGGGGGGGGGGTACTAATAGCCTTCATAGTGGCCGCGAAGCGGGCGCTGCGCCGAATGGCGAAAGCGATCCGGCGACTACTTAACCGAATAACCCATTAAAGGGCAGGCTGGAAACGGTCTGCCTTTTCTTATACCCAAAAATCAGGAAAGGAGGACACGACATGGCAACAAGCACACAGAAAAAGAAGCCTGCCACCAGCACCAAGAAGAAACCGGCACCGAAGAAGAAGCCACCGGCGAAGAAACCGGAGCGGGAGATGCCGGAGGATATCTGGGAGCAGCTACCGAACGAGAGTGCAGACCAATACACAAAATTCTGCCTCTACCGCGACATGGCGTATGACGGAAAGCCGGAGACATTCGACAGCAAAGGCATACCACAATACGGCAGGAAGACCAAGAAGCGAAGCCTGCAGAAACTCGCCAACGAGCTGGAACTGAAAAGCAAGCGACCGCTCGAAGAATTATCGGTGAAATTCGACTGGGGCGCACGGTGCGAGGCATACGACCTCGACCTTGAAAAGCGCATCAGGCAAGCACACGAGAGCGCCATCATTAAGATGACCGAAGACCACGCCCTACTCGGAGCGCAGATGATCAGGAAAGCCACATCGCGCCTCCTGAAGATACCGGAGGAAGAAATATCCGCTGGCGACCTCATAAGGCTGGCGGACGTCGGGGTGAAAATCGAGAGGTTAAGCAGAGGCGAAAGCACCGAAAACCAGAACGTGAGCGGAACGCTCGCCCACAAAGGAACGGTGAAGGTTTCCGTCCAGACGGAACACGACCTGTCCGACCTTTCCGATGAGGAGCTGACACAACTTGAACAGCTACTGGGCAAAGTACATTCAAAGCCCGGCGTTTGATGCCGACGCCCTCCACAAAGCCGTGATGAGAGAAAAGGCGGAGCGAAGCCTTGACGATTTCATCAAGCAAGCGTGGAAGGTCATAGAGCCAGGCACGACCTACGTCGACAACTGGCACATCGCGCTGATCGCGGAACACCTGCAGGCAGTCAACGACGGCGAAATCCGCCGCCTGATCATTAACATACCACCCCGACACATGAAATCCATCGAGGCGACCGTGTGCTACCCCGTATGGACATGGACGAAGCACCCAGAGAAGCGCTTCATCAAGGTAAGTTACAGCGACAGCCTGTCCCGCAAGCACAACATTCTATCAAGAGACATAATCGACAGCCCGTGGTACCAAGAGCAATGGGGCGACCGCTTCCAACTCAAATACGACGTCAACCGTCAAAACGAATTCGAGAACAACCACCACGGCATGATGTACTCCACCAGCGTAGGCGGCGCGGTAACCGGTAACGGTGCCGACGTCATCATCATAGACGACCCGCAAAACCCGCTGATGGCGAACAGCGAGACGGAGCGACAGAACAGCATAAACTTCTTCAAAAACACGCTCCAGACACGACTGAACGACCCGAAGACCGGCGCGTTCATCATCATAATGCAGAGGCTACACGAGAACGACCTGACCGGATACATCCTGTCGGAAGACCTCGGATACACCCACCTATGCCTCCCCGCCGAAGCACCGCAGCGGACAATCGTAACCTTCCCGATAAGCAAGAAGGAGATCATCCGCGAGGAGGGCGACATATTAAACCCCCAGCGCTTCGACAGCGAAGTCCTCGCAGGGCTGAAAAAGAGCATGGGCAGCCTGCAATACGCCGGACAATTCCAACAGGTACCGGCACCGGCAGAAGGCGTCATATTCAAGCGGGAATGGCTGAACAACTTCTACAGCGACGGAGCAGCACCGCAGACGCAGGACATACAGAGCTGGGATATGGCGTTCACCAAGAGCGAAGGCAGCGCAAAGGTCGCCGGTTTCGTCATGGGACGCAAAGGCGCGGACATTTACATCAAAGACCTCGAAAACGACAAGATGACCTTCACGGAGAGCGTGGCGGCTGTTCGCACCCTTTCCGGCAAGTGGCCGCGAGCCAGAGCGAAGGTGGTCGAGAACAAAGCAAACGGACCCGCCATCGTTGACCTTTTGAAAAAGGAAATCCCCGGCATGGTGGAATTCAACCCGAAAGGAAGCAAAGAGGAACGCGCAATCAGCGTAACCCCTTACTTCGAGGCAGGAAATATTCACTTCCCAGACCCGAAGACGCACCCGTGGGTGAACGACCTGATCCGCGACCTTTTGATTTTTCCGAAAGGCACCTACAAAGACACGACGGACGCCCTCGTTCAAGGCATCCTATACCTGATGGATAAACCGCTGATGTCAGCACCGCCAAGCACGACCGCGCTGACGAAACAGAGCTACTGGCGCGGAAGATAAATAGTCTTGTAGTCTGGACATTGTCACAATACCGCCAAAAACCGCCCGATACAGTCCGCAAATGCCGGAAGTGGTAACGGAAACGCGGAAAACGCCGGAGGTAGTACGAAACAGTCCAATATTGTGACATCATACAAGCACCGTGCCAGCATTATGCAAGCACAGCAAAAGCACCACACAAAAACTGCCTTAAACCTTAAACCCTATACCTTAAACCGATATACCTTAAACCTTACACCGGCAAAGCGCACCCCGACCGGGTGCATTTGCATAAAAGACCCGAAGAAAGGAGGAAACAGAATGGCAAACAGCCTAAAAGAACTCGGACGGCTCGGTCAAAAGCGATACGGCGGCTTTTTTTATGAGGAATTCCTCAAAGAACTGCAAGGACGCAAAGGCATGGCGGTCTTTCAGGAGATGAGCGAGAACGACGACACAATCGGCGCGATCCTATTCTCCATCGAAATGCTGATACGCCAAGCGACGTGGGACGTTCAGCCAGGCGGAAGCACACCGGCAGACGAAGAAGCGAAGGACTTCATCCTCTCGTGCATGGACGACATGAGCGACACATGGAGCGACACCATCAGCGAAATCCTATCGTTCCTGACCTACGGCTGGAGCGCACACGAAATCGTCTACAAGCGCAGATGCGGCAAGAGAAAAGACCCGCGCCTGCGTAGCAAATACACAGACGGGCTGATCGGCTGGCAGAAACTCCCGATCAGAAGCCAAGACACGCTCTACGAATGGCTATACGACGACCACGACAACATCACCGGCATCGTGCAGAATCCGCCTCCCGACTTCGGATTGATAACAATCCCCATCGAGAAGCTGCTACTTTTCAAGACCAAGAGCCGAAAAGGAAACCCCGAAGGGCGAAGCATTCTCCGCAACGCCTACCGCGACTGGTACTTCAAGCGCAGAATTCAGGAAATCGAGGGCATCGGCATAGAACGAGACCTCGCAGGCTTCCCTGTGATGACCGCGCCGGAAGGAATCGACATCTGGAGCGAAGAAGACCCTGAACTGCAAGCAGCCAAAGCCGCAGCGGAGCGAATCGTCCAGAATATCCGCCGAGACAGCCTCGAAGGGCTGGTCGTTCCGCACGGCTGGGATTTGAAACTCCTGTCCACAGGCGGACAGCGACAGTTTGACACCAGCGCAATCATCGAAAGATACGACAGCCGAATCGCCATGACCTGCATGGCGGACTTCATCCTTCTGGGACACCAGAACGTCGGCAGCTTCGCACTTTCGAGCGACAAAACGAAGATGTTCGCAATGGCAATCGGCAGCTACCTCGACATCATCTGCGAGGTTTTCAACAACCAAGCGATCCCCGCGCTGATTGACATCAACGGCGACCACTTCAAAGGCATAACCGACTACCCCTACCTCGTACACGGCGACGTCGAGGACGCAAACCTCGAAAAGCTGGGCGATTTCATCCACAAGATGATCACCTGCGGCGCACTCCTGCCGGACGAAGGCGTGGAAGATTTCGTCCGCGAACAAGCGGGAATGCCGGAACGCCTCGGAGAATGGGAAGAAGCCGAGGACACCTCCGCCAGCGACGGCGGAACAGACACCAACGGACAGCAGCAGAACGCAGGCGCTACTCCCGACGCCAACACAGACGGAGAAGCGAAAGTCCCCACCACCTACCACACCGACCCGAAAGACGGGAAGGAAGACGAAGCCGCAGAGGGTGAGGACGAAAACGAGGACGAAGATGAAGACGACCTCGATAAAGCAAGAGCCGCTCGACAACGGCTGGGGAGGCGAGGCGGATGATGGCGAAGACGCGCAAACCACATCACCTGGTGAAGGTTAAATCGAGGGCGCAGTACGAAGCCCTTCACCGCCTCAACTCCTTTTTAGATGCCAAAAACCCGCAGCTCGTGCGCTTTCTCGTTCGGACGTGGAAAGATCAGCAGGCAGCCATCACCTACAAGGAACTGCGCGAGGCGATCCTACGCGGAACGCTCACGGAGGAAACCTTCAAGGACTGGCGGCAGGATTACGCTGTGTTTTTCAACAAATACCTGAAGGACATCCTGATCAACGCGACCACCGCAGGCGGAAAAGACCTCGCGGCGGCTATGCTGGCAGGTGCGGACGTTTACGCGCCAATGCTCGCCGGCATAGAGAACTGGATCACCGTCCACGGAGCCGAATGGATAACGCAGATGAGCGCGGAGGCACAGGAAGCCGTATCGACAATGATACAATACACCGCCAACGGCAATATGACCGTTGACGAACTCGCCCGAATCATCAGACCGACCATAGGACTGAACGAGCCGCAGTCCCTCGCAAACCTGCACTTTTATGAGCAGACACGGGACCGGCTCAAAAAGCACCTCATGGAAAAATACCCCGACATGAAAGAGGCTACCGCCGAAAAACAGGCAGCCAAACGCGCAAAGGAATCCGCCGTCCGCTACGCAGCCAGACAGCACCGCGAGCGGGCGCAGATGATAGCCGAGACCGAACTCGCCTACGCCTACAACAAAGGCGCGGACGATGCCGTCCGTCAAGCCGTAGACGAAGGACTTCTCCCTCGCATGAAAGCGAAATGGAGTACGGCAGCCGATGAGGGCGTCTGCTCGATATGCGGCGCACTTGACGGCGAGGAAATCGAACTCGGCGACACCTTCCAATTTGCCGGGCGGTCATTATACGCAGGGCAGAAGCAGACACCACCGGCACACCCGCGCTGCAGATGCGCCCTGTGCTACGTGGAGGCTGACGATTAAGAAAGGAGAGACCGTCATGGAGCAAGGAACAATTCAGGGCATCTTCAAAATCCAAAAGCAAAACGAGGACAAACAGATCGCCTTCGGCTGGGCTTACCAATGCAAAACCAAGAACGGCGAGCAACTGGTAGACCACAGCGGCGACGTCGTGGACGTTTCGGAAATCGAAAAGGCAGCCTACCGCTTCGTGAAGCTGTACCGCGAGGGCAGCGACAACCACGAGCGCGGCGGCATCGGCGTCGTTATCGAAAGTATGGTATTCACCAAAGAGAAGGCAGAAGCCCTCGGAATTCCTGCCGGAGTGATGCCGGAGGGCTGGTGGGTCGGCTTTGAGGTTACAGATACAGACGTCTGGAAGAAAATCAAAGACGGCACCTACACCATGTTCTCCATCGAAGGCACCGCCAGCCGCGTGGAACTATAACCCCGTTAAACAAGGTGAACTCCCCCGCCTTTGTTTATAAAAAATTCCGCAGAAAGGAGGTAAAACGCGATGCAGAGGCTCGAAAATTTGGAAATCACAAAGGTGGCATTCGTACCGGAAGGCGACAACAAACGCGCCGACGTTCTTCTCTTCAAGAGCAAGCCGGAGGAGAAAAAGACCGAGAAGTCGGAACAGGCGGCGATCACCGTAACCGAGAAGGAAGCGAGTGTCATGAAGCGCGTACTGCTTGCCATCGGAAAAGCCCTCGGCTTTACCGAAGACGAAAGTGCGGAAACCCCTGCGGGCGACCCAACTGCGGAAGAAAAGCAGCCAGCCGCCCCTGACAATACCCCTGCCGGAGGAGACACCGGCGAAGAAACCAACAAAACAAAAAATTCAACGAAAGGAGTCGATAAAGACATGAAAATCGACAAGAGCAAACTCACCCCTGAAGAACTCGCCCAGCTCGAAGCAATCGAGAAGAAGGCGGGCGTTCAGGAAGACGACACCCCCGCAGCCGATGACGTGAACAAGGGTACCGAGAAGAAAGACGACACCCAGCCCACCGAAAAGGCTGCCCCCGCCGCTTCCGATGACGAAGGCGGCGAAGACATTTATAAGGGCTTGCACCCCGCCGTAGCCGCAGAGCTGAAGGAACTCCGCAAGAGAGCGGACGCCGCAGAGGAGCGCGAACTCACCGAAGTGGCGAAGAAATACGAAATCCTCGGCAAGAAGCCGGAGGAACTCGCAAAAACCCTCAAAACGCTCAAAGCCGCTGGCGGCACCGCTTACGACGATATGATCGGCGTTCTTGACGCTTCCCTCGCTTCCGTGGAGAAGTCCGGCGCGTTCAACGAGATCGGCAAGTCCAGAAGCGGTCAGCCCGACGCATGGGATCAAATCGAGAAGCACGCGGACGACATCATGAAGGCGGCGCCTACCATGACCCGCGCACAGGCTATCGAAAAAGCCTGCGAACAGCATCCTGACCTCGTAGCAGAATACGAGCAGAACAGATAAGGAGGATAAATCATGAATTACTACGGAACTACCATCAACGACAGCCCGGTCATCGTGGGCGAAAGCGCCGCAGCTTTGACCGACAAATCGTTCTATGCCGTAAAGTTTGACAGCTACGGCAAAATCGCCATCTGCAGCACCGAAGGCGAAGTCGCTCTCGGTCTTATTCCCGCAGAGGAAGGCAACAAAGCCGCTGGCGATGACATCACCGTCCAGATTAAGGACATCGGTCTCATGGTCGCGTCCGGCTCCATTGCCGCAGGCGCGGAAGTCATGACCGACGCCAACGGCAAGGCGAAGACCGCCACCGCTGGCAAATTCATCATCGGCTATGCCCTCAAAGCAGCGACCGCTGCCGGTGAGGTCATCCCGGTGCAGATCAGCAAGGGCATGAAGCCCAGCAACGACAGCCCGACCGTTTCCATGTCCGACATCGCTGACGTCGACTTGACGGACATCGCAGACGGCAAAATTCTCAAGTACGACAACGCATCGTCCAAGTGGAAATGCGCTGCCGACGCGACCGAATAAGGAGGAATAACGAATGAACACCAAGAATAACGGAGCTATTCAGGCAGCCATCGCCAAAGGGTGGAAGCCGAACAACTACCTCACCAACCTGTCAATGGCGTTTTTCGCCAACCCCGCGGATTTCGTAGCAACGAAAATCTTCCCGATCTGCCCGGTAGCGCAGTCCGCGAGCTACTACTACAAATTCAGCAAGGCTGACCTCGCTCGCGACAACGTGAGCCGCAAGCCCGCGTTCGGCAAGGTACAGCCCGCTGTTATGGGACAGACCGACGACACCTACAAGTGCGAAGTCGACCAGATCATCGTCGGCATCGACCAGATCGGCACTCTCGACTTCCAGCGTTCCCACGCCCCCGGCGTAGCGGATCCCCGCAGAGCAAAAGTGCGCTTCGCTTCCGAGCAGATGCTCCTCCATCAGGACGTCCTCTTTGCGAAGAACTTCTTCAAGGCTGGCGTGTGGACTAACGAGTGGGAAGGCGTCGCTTCCAGCCCCAGCACGAAGCAATTCCTGAAATTCAGCGATGCGAACTTCGACCCCGTTCACTTCTTCGACGAGAGGAAGAAGGACATCAAACTGTCCGGTCGTCGCACCCCGAACAAACTCGCCCTCGGCATTGAGGCGTACAACGCCCTCCGCAACCACGGCGACATCATCGAGCGCGTGAAGTACATGGGCAGCACCGCCAACCCCGCTATCGTCAACACCAACGTGCTGGCGCAGCTTTTCGGTTTGGACGAAGTCGTAGTGCTTGAAAGCACCTACAACGCAGCCGGTCTCGGTCAGGCGGAAGACATGGAATTCATCTGCGACACCAAAGGCGCCCTCCTTTGCTACACCACCGACGCCCCCGCCATTGACGAGCCGTCCGCTGGCTACATCTTCACATGGGATATGCTCGGCAACGGTCAGCACGTCGCATTCGACCAGTACGAAGGCGAAAAGGGTACCCACAGCGAATTCATCGAAGGTCTCATGTCCAGCGACATGAAGAAGACCA
>Ga0310690_10000815_pt1 | contig 61619 bp, 98 predicted proteins | sample AusTroGonzalo_MG_2_FD_207661 | JGI IMG/M metagenome (GOLD analysis project Ga0310690, IMG submission 207661) | Bovine rumen microbial communities from tropical cattle in Woodstock, Queensland, Australia - Gonzalo_04 (v2) (version 2) | ecosystem: Host-associated > Mammals > Digestive system >... | reverse complement strand
ATCTAGGGTGGGGGGTGTTTTTTCGAGACCCCCCTCCCATGTCTTTTAAATGTCCCAGAGGTCTATTTACACCTCTTTTTATTAATTCATTGCTACTTTTTAACTCAATTAACATGCTTTGAATTTTAAGAGCGGTATACTTTTTTATACATTGGACCGTTCCATTCAATAATTTTGTTAATTGCGTCTTCAATTTCTTCGTTTTCTTGTTCTTCACTTAAATCAGGGGCGTCCCGTACTATACGGGCTAGGTACTCTAAAGTATAGTGGCCCATTTGACGATCAAAGGCCAGCCACTCATCAAACTGTTTAAAGTAATCGTACGGGTTATCGGTTGTTGTAATGAAGAACTCTTTACTTTTAGTTTCTTTCATGTTAATCCTCAAACAAATGACTTTAATTAATGTACTTCATCAAAGTTGTTACCGAAATTCCAAGTTCTTTAGCAACGTCAGCTTGTGTGTAATAACCTGAATTGAGTTTTGCTTTTGCGCTTGCAATCTTTGATGGTGTTAATCCTTTAACCTTCTCCCTAGGTGTAGCCAATTCTTTTATATCATCAAGATTAGTATTGTTTAGTATTCTTTTTAATTGTGTCGAGGGAATAGCGTTAGCATTTATAGCTTCCCATTCTTTTTCTGTAATCTTGATCCTTTCTTTTTTTCCTCCTGGAATACACCTATTTCTAGCCGCATTCAAAGCCTGCTGCCCCTTCTTCCTTATTTCTGAGTCGGTCATACTAGGGTTAGCGTCTCTCTTAGCCTTTATTTCTACATTAGCTATCCTTTGAGCTTGTCTTTCATATGGCGCATTAGATAATGCAGTGTTTAATTTCTTTTCTAGATCCGTTACTTCTTTAGCATATGTGACTCTAGCAGCCTTAGATACTGGTTCCGCCTTAATATTTAATGCTTCCAGTCTAGCCTCATTGGCCATTTGCTTCATTCTATTAGCATATATGGCATATGCTGCCTCCATGGGTAACGGATTTTTTGGATCGGAAGCTAAAGAGAATGCGTCATCCGTTTCTAACATCTTTTTAGACTTTGTTTGGACCTTAACCTCTTCGTCTAGGTATACCTTGGTACCATCGGGTAGTTTCTTTACCTTATTCTTGGTTCGACCTGTCTCTGTAAATACTTTTTTCCCTGTCTGGGGGTCGGTCTTAACATATAGCTTCCTCTCATCTACATATTCTGGAGATTTAGCTCTTGACAATAAGGTAGATGCACCTCCATCTTTACCTGTCTCGCTATTATGTTGATATTTATTCTTTAATTCTTTTATATTATATTCTTTTGCCGCGCCTTTCCAATCCAATTCATGCTTATACGCATCCACTACAACCATTGAATATTTTATGGCTCTAACTAATTCATCATCCGAACATCCTCGAACAGTCATATCAGTAATAAGATTAGCTGCTTTTCCCATTTCCAATCCTTTACCTTTTTCTGTCATCTTCTTCATGCCAGGATATCCGGGAAATGCAGTCTTAGTATCAAAATCTTGAAGAGTTAATAATTCGGGCGATGGATTTATATTGCCCAAATGTTTAATAACTTTACCATTTTTATTTGGAATAACAACGACCGAATCTCCATCGAAGTCTGCTCCTGATAATTTCGGCGCCACTTTAGGATTTACCACTACACAATCTTTCGGTGTTTTTCCAAATATAGATATGGCCTCTTTATTTTTATTATTAACTTTAAGATCTACTATCTCTATTGGTCCAGAATGAGGATATCTTACAAGACATACATGTTCCCCATCATTAAAATTTGGAGCATATATTTCATTTTCCTTTATGCTTTCTAATGGCAATAAGACCTGAGATGCTTGTCTTGGCATTGCTGCGGCTTTTAAATCTGCAGAAGAAGTATCACAATCGTCGGCAAATGATTGAAGCATTTTCTGTCTAACGGTAGAATTCTGAATATTCTTTATCTCATCGAATTCGTCTTTTTTATTTAAATATGTTATGTTCAGTTGCTTCTTCGCTAAAGCTAAATCTTGTTTAGATAAGAATTGGGCAGCTAATGTTCTATCCCATTCTCCCCATGATCCTTCATCATTAACTTTATTTATTGCCGATTGATGTTTTTGTCCGTCTTTTCCTATATATTCTCTTTGTCCTCCGGCCATTATGGTTGCACCAAATGGATTATCTTTATCTATTGGCCCATTCGGGGTTCCATCAACGGTCTTCATTGGTTTAAGAACCTTTTCTATTGGTGCTCCTTCTGCCTTATTTGTATTTACTAAAATATCTACTCCTTTTGGTAGATTATTGTTATATATAGCCATTCCCTTAATATAATATTTATTATCAACGGCTATTCGAACTTGGGCATATTTGGAATTTCCTAAAGAAATATCTTCGACGCCTGGTCTTAATTCTATTACTCCATCTTTTGGCTGTATTCCATTTTTATCTGCATAATTAAAAGCTATTCTACTACTATCTACAGATACTGGGGGTTTAATATTTCCCCAAGTAAGACCATTATCTTCGGAATGATATTCTGTTATTAACGACACTTTATCCAAATTATTGTAAATATCAATGGCTAAAGCTTTTCCTTTTAAACCATCTTTTGGTGCTAAAACAAGTGTTGTTGTTTTCTGACCGGTATTAGAATTTATTTGCTTTACTTGTATCGGTTTTACTTCATATCCTTCCTTTTTTAATTGTGCTAATGCTGCCTCCATTTTTGTTCTAGATATGCCGAGCATTCTTTCCGAACCTTCTGATACATCAATGTATTCTTTATTCTTAAAAGACTCTTTAAGTACATTAACAGTATTTTCCAACTCAGCGTCTCTAACTTTATCTGGATTTTTTAGCATGCTGCGAACAGCGCCTTCGGATATTCCTAGTTTATCCGCTATTGCAGTGTTGGACCACCCTTTAGCTTTATAATTTTGTATTTGATATAATTGATGCTGTTTATATGCATTTCTTTCTACAGTTCTCTTCGCTCTCCATTCTCCTGTAGAATATCCCATCCTTTTAGCTATTTCTGTGTCTGATAGACCTTCTTCTTTTCTCAATTTTTCAATTTCAGCTAAAAAATGAAAACCATGCTGATGTGGATTTTCTCCAGAACCTTCACGATATCTTCCAGAACCATGCGGATCATAATCAAAATTTTGCGGAGTCCCGGTATGCTGTAAATACATTTTTTTACTCATCGCTATTTTCCCATTCCTCAATTAATCTTGAACTGGTTACTATTTTATCCATTATCGGAACAATGTCCGTTATCTCGGGAATATAAACTCTAACTTTATTATTTTGATATATTCTCAATTCTACTTCTATGTCTGAAATATCTATATCGTATTCTAAACAAAATATAGCTGTGTACACCATCAACTGTTCAAAATGTGTTACTCCTTTTCCAGTTTTTAGATCGTGTATTCTTAACATATTATGCTTAAAAGAAATAGAATCGGCTGTCCCAAAACAATATGGTGAATAATATAAAACTTGTTCTGGTTGCATTTTAAATCCTATAGCATCATTTACATACATATTCAAAGTTTTTGGAATTTCATCGAGTCTTTGTCCAAGTAATATGCATTGTTTGGCAAAATCATGAAGGATTGTTCCTTGTTCCGCGGCTCTATAGTTAGCATATGCGGAATATAATTTTTCCTCATCATAATTAATCCAATGATACTTACTCGCACTAAGAAATGCGTGAAGTCCTTCTAACTCGGAATGATCGTTGAAGTTCATCTAATATCTCCTCTTTATTTTCGGGATATATGAACCTCGCAAAGGACATTTTATCCATCTTTAAAATATAAAAATCTTGATTTGGTTGGTGTGATGAATTACTAGTTGCTTTGCACTCTAAAGCAGCCCATCGATCTTTATATAATATTAATAAATCCGGAATACCTTGAATATAATTCGGATCGTTTTTTAATACAATACACCCGGGGAATTCTTTCTTGATTTCCCTTATTAAATCTCCTTGAAAAACACTTTCTTTCATAAAATATCCTTTTAGCCATAAAGAAAGAGAGGCTGTAATGTCATCGACATATACATTCTATCTCTCCTTCTATTAGAGGACTTGTAGATTCTACGAGGTCATATTTTCATAAAATTTCTTCTCATTGAAATCTTTTTTCTGTTGAAGCGCTTTAAGTATGGCTTTATCGATGCTAGAATCTGTATAAAAATAATAGTAATATAAATCTTTAAACTCTGTGTTGCGGCGATCGATTCTTCCGGCAGCTTGATGTGTCATTCTATATGAATAACTTAAACTAAAAAATACAATTGTGTTTGTTGTGACACAATTCCATCCTTCAGCGCCCGCATTATACTGGACCAAATATATCCAACTATCAGTTTCAGGAACTTTAGAATGTATATGCCCATTCCATTCGCCAATATCTATCTTTACACCTTGTCCAAATTCTCTTAACATCTCCAACTCATAGTCAAAATTATAAAAAATTATGAGCTTCTTGTGCCTTTCTAACACTTTTCCTAATTCTATGAGTTTAGAAATATCACTATTAACTACTCTTCTTATACATGTCATATATTGCGGCGCATTCTCTATTGGAACATCTTCAAAAATATTCCAACGATCTTTAATTATCTTTGAATATTTGTCTTTATCATAAGACGTCAAAATATCAATCCTGTGTGGTCTAGTTGGCTTCACAACTTTCATCTCTACTTGAATATCTTTTTTGTGTCTTTCTAACACGTCTGTTTCAATATACTTTTCAATTTTAGGATATGTTGTATACCTAGACCAAACTACATGTCTCGCACAGAATTGTGTTCTGTTTTTATAAAAGCCATTGGCAATAAAGACCGGAATATAGTCAGACCATGTGTCTCCAGGCGTTGCTGTCAATAATATCCATCTATTATTCTTTGTTATTTTAATAAACGACTTTGACCATTTTCCAGAACCAACAACTCTTTGCTCATCAAAAATAAAGAACGCATCGCTAACCTCAACATACTTTGCAATATTATTCCAGCTATCGATAGTTATTGAAATATGGTTGACACATTTATCTTTATCTTTAAATAGACAAAACGGAATCATTTCTTGTTCCCATTCCCTTTTATCTCTTTTTGCTGCGGTTGTAATAATATATAGATCTTTTGGGTTTGTCATCGGTTTAAACTTAGATTCTGGCAAATCAAATATCTCTATACTACCTCCGCATTCTTTAACAAAGAAATATGCCAATGCTGTCCTAGATTTGCCGGAGCCGGTTCCACCAACTAGAATCGACCCCGACTTTAATTTACTTAACGCTTCTCTCTGATGAATATCAAATTGCATCATCTATTACTGAACTCTGAGCACTATCCGGAACATTAGAATATAACTCATCGAGTTCATCTTCATAAATCGTTACATAAATAGATCTCAAATATGCCTTAATGCCGGTCTTACCATTAACATCCCAATGTGAAGGATTAATAGTAATATCGACATTCTCTATTTCTGCCCAGTCAAGCATATTGATTTCTTCTTCTCCGAGCTGGGTCTGACCTCTACTACTAACTAATACGATCTTCGGCGGTCTATTCTTATATGATACCGCTACCTGCAAAAATGCTCTTCTGGCTTCTGACTCATCTCTAGGCTCAAGCCAACGAATATTCCATCCATCTCTCTGCATGTCTTCTGCAGCTTTAAGATCGTCAATAAATACACAGAAATTTCTTCTACCTGCTGGATTATACTTTCCCTCCTTTCCACTAAAATTCCTACTAAACAATCTAGCATTTTTAATTGTTAAAAAACCATCTCTTGCCATCTTATTCTCCTCTCATCATTTAAACGGCATAAAGCCATTATAAGGTTCTTCCGAAACAAACCAATCAAAATCTCCAAATTTAGAAATGTGATCGATAGCATCACTTGTCATCTTTAAGAAATATGTCTCATCAATATCTTCTTCTTTATGTGCATTATGTACTGTTTCAGATTCCAAGAATCGATATCCTTTACATCCTGCAACCGAATAATAATTGCCATTATCTCTAAGTGAATACAATTCTCCGCCACCGCATCCTGGTAATATCGGACAGAACTGACCAATACGACCGATGAAAATATAATTGTGACATTTTCTTATTTCTTCTTCAAGCTCCGAAATTCTTTCTGCATTTGGAGATTCTTCTTTAAGTAGTTTCTTTAACTCCTTTTCATATTCTGTATAATCGGGATATCCTTCATTCATATCCAAATATAACGATGATGTTACTGACTTTGTTACGCAAAGATCTGCAAATTTAATCTTGCCCTTGCTAAATAATGATTTAAACACATACGGTACTGCAAACTCTGCTCCGGTTGCAGTCCATGGAGTTGTTATTTCTTCTCCAGTTGACAATTCAAATTTATGATCTCCATCTTTATACTTGGCAATATAAACTGCGTCATTAACTAAACACATCTTATCATATGTCGCCTCATGTTCAAACTCATAACCATACTTTTTGCCAAAATCCATAACAAACTGAATAATTTCAGGTGTGGCATCTGGTATCTTTATTGAATCTGTTTTAATATGAGCTACACAGAATCCTTTTTCTTTAACCGCATATAAAAGATCAATCATAAATAATGCACCACGTTTAGCAACTATGTTATCTATGTTTCTAGGATCTCTAAATTTATTATCAAATTTAGCACTTGTTAATCCATACACTGAATTTATAACTGTCTTTAATGCGTTTGATAAATCTTTAAGATTGAAGTCTGCGTTATCTACATATTTAACGAGGGCTCCATCCAGCAACTTGGATAATCCGTCGTGATCACCTCTCTTAATAGCAACTCTGGCTGCTTTAAGATCAGAAAATCTTTTTGTGTATTTGTCTCCGAAGAGATTGAGATTCTCGATACTACTTGGATGCATTGACGCAACATCGATGAGGGCAATATCTCCATAGATACCTGGTTCTGCATATACAAATCCTCCTTCGCCAACTTCAAAATCTCTATAAGTGCTCTTACCATGATCGAATACATATCCTGGGAACATCTGACTAAGGTCTGTATATATAAACTGACTCTGTGGATTCTTATCATAACCAAATATAATTCTTGTGGAGTGATTATTAGTTGTGTCATTAACTGTTAATCCACTTAACTCTGCTAATATCTGCCTTGCTACCCAATCACCTTCTGTAGCGTGGAATGTTGCTTCTGTAGAAACTACATCATTACAACAATAGTCTGCTACTTCCTCAAATGCACTTTCCGGAACTGGTTCATCCCATTTATATCCACACTCCTGATGATGAATATTAAGCTGGATCTCCCATTTCTTCAAACTCTGCTTATTGCCCGCAGACATATAATCATACACATCAGTATAACTCAAATTATATGCTTCACCAAAGAAACAATTCTTACTCTGAGATATAATCCTCTGACTTAATGTATACAACTGTTCATTGGAATATCCCATCATACGAGCATACATAATATGATTATCGTATCTCCTGCAGTTAAACCCTATCAGCTTATGCTTTAATAATTCCTCAATATCTGTTGGCTTTGGATTTATCATCCTAACACAATTCTTCTTTGCATCTAGACAATATTTATTAAGCTTATCTGGGTCCTTCTCATGGACGATTTTCTTAAGCTTATCATCTACTTTCTTCCAAACCACTACAAACAAATTAGGAAATACTTCCACATCATAAAATAACAGACTATCATCAATATATCTCTCTTCCGACTCGCTCGACTCGTCAGACTGAAATATCATCTTATTAACCATCTTAATACAATAGTCTGCCTGGTGAGAACTATTATTAGCAAACGCCATTATCTTAGGTCTCATATCTGTTACATCAAATTTCAACCCAGACGAATATGCGTCGTCTAATATCTTTGCTATAAAATCTATTGAGGGCTTCGTTCCTGGATGTATTTCTTTCCGCAAATTCCTCTCAATAAGATTACGCAATGACTTCTCGCTTTTTATAGCATCGAAGTTAACCATCTTTTCCTCCTTTAAAGGTAAACCGGAGGATATAGTTGCTATTGGAATATCGTTACAAGCAGTAAGTCTTCTCCTTAGACTCGAGTTTCCGGTAAATACTTTAATCTCAATATCTCTATCATATAATCTTGCCAGCTTTGTAACGTCTCCGTCATAAATATAATGGAGATGTATTCCATTTCCTCCTTTACTCAACTCAGTATATGTCTTCGGCCACTTACTAGCCGCCTCCAAATTTAACTCATAGCTCTTTTCTCCATTATCATCTTTAAGATCAAAATCTATGACAATCAAATTATCTGGTGGAAGAATATAATGTAACTTAGTAGGGTCAATATTACTCAGCTTTGTACGGACGTTATCCCATTTCTTACCTGGTGTCTCTTGAGCTGTCGCATATTGTGCCTTACAGTCTTTACAATATTCATCTAATATACTTGTATCGTGTTTCTCAAGAAGTAAAGAATATGGGTGATCGTCCTCTTTCTTTTGTTCTTCCTGATACTTATTTGTAAACTTACTTGTAATAAATCCTTTATAATAACTTCGAACCTGCTTACCATCTATTCTGATCATATCATGGAACTCTTCGAAATAATCTTTAAGTTCCTCTCTAAATTTGAACATTGGCATAATATACTCTAGACCCGCTTCTTCTTTGTAAATCTTATACATAGAATATGCGGCCTTAAGAGTTACGCCGTCAGATTCTTCAAAAGACTCATAACAATCCTCGACAAAATTGAAAAATGTATCTGTCTTATATATCATCTCTAACGGCTTATACTTGTTATAATAATTTTTGCCCATATCTCTATAGACATCTAAACATCTCTGAGCTATCGCTCCAAGCTCGAAGTCTATCTGGGACATTAATAAGTCATATTGCTTTATAGGTATTAATTTACCAGATGGATGTACATCAATTAAACGTCTTATAATACCCGCCTTTGAATCTGTTATCTTAACCGGCTTATTGGTTGCCATAAATAACATACAATTAAGATGCATGCTATACTGAGCTTTAAATTTCTCGTTAATTATCATTGTCTCGTGAGATATAATACTGTTCAATTTAGTATTATCCTCAATTCTACTCAAATCGCCATCGTGCTGTATGGCTATTAATGGATTACTACGGAACTGCTCCATACTAAATCCATTATTCTTACCGGTTAATTCTCTTGCTTCAAACGTTACATAATATCCAGGAAATAATTTCTCAATAATCTTAAGTATTGTACTCTTACCAGATCCAGGATCTCCATACAACACTATAAACTTCTGAATATTAATTGAGTCGCCAGCAATTATACTTCCAATTGCCCATTCAATCTTTGCACGTTCTTCTGGAGAATATAATGTTCCTACTATCTCATCCCAAGCAGAACACTTACCTTTCTCTAAATTATATGGCAATCTTCTAGAAATATAATCACTACGTTTAATTTCAGTATTAGCAAAAGCTAATTTAAGATCTAGTGGTTTTGAATTATCTGATACATCCTTCATGTATTGCTTAAAACTTTTCCAACTACCAGAAGAATATCCGCCCATCCATCTAACATTCATATTAAACTCATTATTTGGATATTTCTTTTCTAGATATTCTTTTAACTCTTTATCCACTAATCTAGACACATCATACTCATCTGTTGACCAAATATGATTCTCTTCATCCCAAATTGCATAGAAGGATTTACCTCGAACCATGATATCTTTAGATCTTCCGACTATAAAATCCGGATAAATATCTCTTGATCCGCTAGATTTATAATATTTTTCTCTAATCTGAAAAAAATCCATCAGATTTTCTCCTTTACTATACAATTTTTGAAGTGTTACAAAAAACAAAAATTTTTGGGTAACTTAATATATACTTCTATTCCTCCTATAATAACTACCCTAAAAATTTGTAAAAGTGTAACATTTTACCAAAAAACCTGTCAACCATGCGGGCTAAAGGGTGTTACATTTTTTTTAAAAAGTGTAACAATGTTACAAATATTTGTAACATTTTGCCAATTTTTGACGTCCGTAGCCATCTACCAAAACCCAAAAATACCCTTCAAAATAAAAATGTAACAAAAAGTGTAACAGATTTTTATACGCATTGTGTACTAATATGATACTCCATGAGACGATCCCTCATCTCCAAATCGAGTCTCATTAGTCAAATTTTTAATAAAATCCATTACGCGTTGCGTACAATGAGGACAAATTTCAAACACTAAATCCCTACCATTAGCACTCATATTTATACGCAATGTGGATGCTTGTTCCGGCACGTTCATAGCAAAATCTGCTAAATTGCCATTCTGATCCATCTCTTCTCCACAAATATCACATGTCATTATTCTAGCCATTAAATATAATTCTCCTTTCCGGGAAAACTTAAGAGTCGGTGTACAAATCAAGCTTCTCACCATCTTCAAAATAGTGATTCTTAATATATGACATACACTGAACCCAAATTTCTTCATTTATTAAGTTTTTCTTACCAGGAAATAGTCTTAACTCACTCTTATTATTGATACCGTCGCATGCATTATTAATAAGAGCTTCGAAGTCATACTTCCAATTTTTATTCTTACACTCTGAGAATCCTAAATTATCTATCATCTCAAGAAACCATTTACTGGTTCTGTCACCTATGGAGAGATTTCTCATTAGCTGATTCTCAATGCGTATAGCTAGTCCAGCTAACATCTCAAATATCGAGCATTTGGGCGTAAGCCCCGATGAACTGTCGAGGAAATCCCCAGTTTCGTATGTGAACTTCTCTCTAAGAGACAGCCCATCGCTTGCTCTATTCTTATCCATCGGGTGGGTCGGGATAAACTCAATTTTAGCAAGATCGTTAAATAAGAAATTATACTCACGATACTGTTTATCACTAAGACCGAGTTTATCCGTAGCAACCCAATGAATATAATCGGTAGATGTAGCAGGACTATAGTTATCCTGCTCTCTCATTAGTCCTCCTTACTTTTTAGATAAATCCTTTATAATAGTAGCCTGAGGCTTCTGTTTAATATTAACAGATAACGTCTCCGATAAAAGCATTATTGACTTAGTAAGCATTCTTAGATCCGTCCTAAGCTCATTAATATCCTGCCTAGTTATATGATCAGAATCTACGGAAATTTCTTCATTTTCCTTTCCCATTAACTTGAGCTCTTCTCTAGTAGGTATCCTATAAATATCATCCAGATGGAATAACCTTAGCAGAGTATTATAATAAATATTCTGCATATACCCAATGCGTGAATCTGAATAATTTTCCGTAGGATATAATTTATCTATTACTTCTTTGTTAGATAACCCAGCCGCCTTACGATCAGTTCTCTCATAAGAATGCATAGAATTAGACAATACACTATTACTAATTCCCTCATTCTCTATTATTGCTGAAAAACTGGTAAGATCTGAATGCTCACAATCCTTCTTAGAATATGCCTTCTTAATATCGAAAAGTAATTTCGAAGAATTAATTACAATATAACCCTTACGAAGTTCGTATTTTGTTAACTTACAAGCCATGGTGAGTGACCCTCCTTTTTAAAATATAATTAGTTAACTTCAACTACATCCTGATTAGGATCATATCTGACAATAACCTCAATATCCTTCATAAGACGATTATTTCTCACGTAGAATGCCCCAGTACCGTCGTCATCTGACAGATAATCTGTAGCAAACTTCCAGAAGTTACCTATTATTTCACTTCTGCTCATATGAAGCTGCTCTTCTGCATCGATCTCATCATCTGTATCAGGATTCATTAACAGACGATCGGTATTGAAGTCAAACACCATGTAAATATCATCGTGCTGCTTTTCTTCAACCATGAAATCATCTTCTGTGATCTCTTCTATCCATTCAGGACAATCGTCATACTTAGGATATTTCAAAACATCTTCCTGACCCTTGGTCATATCATCCTCCATCTCAGATTTCTTTTCGCCACTAAAAGGTGCCGCATAACGATGATATTTCTTAACTCCTTCGTTATTTCCATAATCATCGCGCGGATCCACATTAGATTCTTCTGAAGAATTATCGATATCGTCATCGACCTCTACTTCTTCTACACCATAAGCTTCCATGATCTTGAGGATCCTCTCCTCGCATCTGTCATGATACTCATCTATAAGATCACAGGCTTCCTGTTCATACTTATCTTTCAGGAAATATGCCGTAATACCAGCGCCTGCTGCCGCACCTACTACTGTACCGATCAGAAATATAATTCCTTTATTCATTGTTTACTCTCCTTATTCGACAGACCATACTTCTTCGTCATGGGATATATCATATGAAGGAAAAAATGGTTCATCTTCAAATTTATCCACGAGATCATATATCATACCATCGCAATTGGGACTAATATAAATGCAAGGAATTTCCTCATTAGTCTCCGGATCGATCTCAGTTCCTTCTATAATACAGTCTTCGCTAATAAAACCGTTACATCCGGGCTCACCATTACTGAATAAGTTTCCAGCTATAGCACCAATGGTGTTATGAGTCTCACCTAAGAGTTCTCTGAACTCATTAAGAAATACCGATCCCCGCTTAATAACTCGTCCGTCTTTGTCGAACACACATCTCAAATATAATTGATCATTGAGATAATCTATCTGTCCCAACACCAGGGCACGGTTCATTGTGGGATCTTTACACCACATAGGATTAAGTTCCCCATCCTCGCGTCTCTTACCAAATTTAAACGCATAGGGATTGGCTATTACTACACCATTACCAAAATCCACAACCTGCTTCTTAACTTTTTCGCCAGTTTCGGGATCTTTTTCTGTGATCGTCTTAAGCTTAACACCAGTAAGATAATATGTATCCTTATCTTTACCCTGATCCTCTATAACTCTCTGTCTGTAGAGCTTAAAAGATTTATCGAGCGCCACATATGCCGCAGATAATGTAGCATATCTCTTCTGCAATATGCCATAAGATGCAAAATAACAAGTTACTGCCACTGCTGCGCATCCTGCTGCCGGAGCAAAATCCTTAGCCATTTCCAGACCAGTCTTAGCATAGACTTTTCTTATTTCTTTTTTGTCCTCAATCATTTTCGCATGATCGAGATTAACCTTGTGATCGACCAAAATATCCTGGGCTTTGACTGCCGCCTTACCCGTAGAATATAATGCTGCGCCAAACGCCACAGTACCACCAGCCATTAACAGCTGAGGACTATGTGTCTTGGTCCATGCCAGCGCAACTCTGCCGACATTCTTAACTGTTGTGACGAACTTCATTAACTTTGTCCTCCTTTATTCCTTTATACAAACTAAATTGTGATTCGAATTTATGATGAAAATATCCTGCTATATACCATGCCAGCGCACAGCCTTGACACGTGAGAAATATAATTAACTCATTATGTGCAAGGCTATACATACCAGCAAGGAATAACAGGACACTAAGAAATATGCCTATCATAGTGCCCTCGCTCTCGGAAAATCGATGTAATATCCTTTACGACCATCACGTACTACTCGCGCATCCCTGAGATTTGTCCATCCCCAATCATCAGAGGTGAAGTCGCCGGGCACCGTCTCTCCACAGATATCATAGAAATAACTTACCGGCACCTCATGGAATCTCTCAATATAATCGCACATTCTATCTAATGCGTCTTCGGCATCCTCACGATATTCAAAAACAAAGGAGGATAGGTCACGATTGCGTCTCCGGTTGCGATCTCGTTCCCTATCCTCTTCTCTGTCCCGCCTCCTACGATCTCTATCATCATAATATCGATCATAAGAGATGTAACTATCGCGTCGCCCGTAGCTCCTACTACTATAACGCCTAGTCTCAGTTCCCATAGCCATGTCAAGTGCCCCATGACCCATATCGGATATAAGATCACGCAAAGCAGGAAGTAAAATATCATACAATAGATGCTCACCTATGCTTGGTGCATCCTCTCTAAGATCATTACCTACTTCACGGAATATATTAGATTTTTTGCGCTTGATGCCACCTTTAAGCTGTAATTTCTCAGGCGGTTCAGGCCTTACTTCATTTTTGGCGCCAATGGCTGCTGAAGGAAAATCTTCAACAGACGGTAGCTTACGCTCTGCCATTTATTAGCCCTCCTTTAAAACTTTTTAACCTGATCTACAGAAGAAAATACATCACAGATGCCTTTGAGATATCCATCACGCACTCCTAAAATATAACCAATACGTACGCTAGAATACACTATGCCAAACAATGCGGCACAAAACTTAACATCGTCGCCGTTATCTGCCCACCACTTCTTGAGTTCTTCTTTATTCATCTTATCCTCCTTTATTTTGTGCTGTCGTAGGACGAAGAGGCTTTGTAGACTGGTACAAAACCTCTCCGCTAGGAGACAACATTTAATTGTTAAACTCGATCATAAATTTTGCTTTCTAACTCTCGTTTGTTGCTTCATCCGCTGCTGACTCAGATTCCTCATCGTCGATTACTTCGTCATAGTCATCAAGATCATCGTCATCATTCTTGGTTAATAGCGCCTTCACGCCTAATGCGGCTGCTCCGATTGCTACTCCACCAACGATCTTCTTCCAATGTCTCTTAATAAAACCATTCTTCACTTCCGTATCCTCCTCTGTGTTCTCATCTGTTACATCAGTTACTTCGTCTTCTGCTACATCTCTAAGTATAAGTTCTTTCTTGCCTATTTTCATGTTCGAAATCTCCTTTCCTTGAAAATGTTGTTTCTCCTACATAATAGAGCCTGTATTTTTTACGAATTCCAATCGGCACCTAGAAGCCAATTTATAATATGAGATCTTCGTTCTACAGCCTTTTCTCCTTCACCTATTATCCAGTTACAATTTCTCAATTCCAGGATATTTTTACCAACTTTAAGCTTTTCTAACTGTTCTTCTCGCTCCATTGGAAATATCACAACCTCCTTATCACCGTCCAAATGACGTGTTCCGTCTTCGTCCGTATGCCCGGAGGATATAGTAAACGAGTTGAACATCAATCTTCTGAAATATAACTTATGGTTGGCCTCTTCTACAGCCTTAATATCATTACAAAGGATGGTTAAGGCTTCGGCAGCGTCAAATCTATCTTTAGCATATAGTAATATAGTATCCATAAGTTACCTCTCTTTATCAAAATACTCACTAGCTGGAACTAAATTATAGGATATAATGATGCGTACCTGCCCATTATCCATTAATTCCGGTGTGAATTTAGGTTCAAATAAGTGAGAAGTAGTTATCAATCGATCCCCACCGTATTCTTTCATCGGCAAGCCCCAGCGATACATTATCTCGTTCCAGTCATAATACATCTCACCGCCTAATATCTCAGCATTCATATTGTTTTTCTGCTCTTTGAGATATTGGAGGTCTGACTTGAACCATCTTTCGGCTATCTCATCATAAAATAAAGTATTGCCATGGCCCGTATCAATGACTTCCCCAGCCATACCGCCGTCAGAATATAATTGCGGAGGAGCTTTTCTATCAGCTATTGCGGTTACCGCTTCCTCATATACTTCTCTTTCCTTATTAACTCCTATTCTCTCTACTACCTTGCGTTGATACTCCTGCAATAATGCCTGGGATCCCAAATATGCTGAGGACATGCTTTTAAGCTGCTTATCACTAGCCGTCCTGCTTCCAATTATGCAAGCGCCCGTTGATAATGCGGATATACCTGTAGGAATATAACACTTCCAGGTTAGCTTAATCTCTTCCTTGAGATTTTCGGGCTTTTCCCTTCTGCATATTGCTACTGCTTTGCGTGTGTCTTGGATGGCATTATATACCGTAGCACCCAAACCCACACAGCTTGTGATCGTCAGAATATTCGGCGCATTATTATGACAGAATATCTTCGCTGTTTTCAATACTCCTTTAATATTCATATATTACTCCTGTGTTGTGACAGAATATCTATTAATTCTTCCTCCTCGATGCCGTACACCTCACTTATCTGTTTAATACTGGCATCTAAAATATCCTCATTAAGGATAATATTAGTTATTACCTGGTTTTGTTTGTGAGCGTACTCCACTATATTATGTCTATAGCGTATTAATAAACCGAGCTCAAGTATACTAATGGCTATAAATATAATAGTGAGTATTGTCATGGTGAGTCCTCCTTTCGTCGAAAGCTCAGAGACATTGTAAAAATGCCTCTGATTTTTGCTTTAGTTATTCAACTTTTGATTTGTTGTGTTTGATCGTTTTACAAGATCTCGCCGGGATTTTATAAATCTCGTCATCCTGTGTTGTGATATATACGGAATTATCATATTCCTTACGACTACATGCAAGTTTAACCACTCCTCCTAATATGGTTAATAATGCCGCGTTCGTAAACTGTTTAAATGTGTTGTCTTCCTTATACATCCTTACAGGATTGTACTTTTTCCACCACGGGAGTTCTTCCTTTTCTTCAACGATGTCATCAACTACTACTTCTTCATTATCCATTGAATATCCTCCTTTCTATAATGGTGATTGTAATTATTACGATTCTTTCTCCTTCCAGAAAACCGGTTTATGTGAGTTCTCATTTGAAGGTTCGTTTAAACAGTCATTACATGGATCTTTTGACTCATCTAAATCGTGATACTTACAAGAGTTACAATATAAGTCGAATCTTACTTCTTTTGTCTTATTTTCCATCGTCTTTCTCCGCTGATATACGATCGGCTATAATAGCAAGAGACTGACTAATATCCATCAGTGCATTTATCTCAGCTATCTTAAGCCTTGCCTCTACTTGTGCTGTTGGTCCAGAAAAAGATGCATTATTCCAGTTATCGCATCTTTTTTGGTTTTCCTCTACTCTAGACATTTTATCCTCCAAAAGCCTAAAGGGCCTGTTAAATATAACAAGCCCCTTCAGACTATATTAAGTTGTAATTGTTTCTGAATCTGAAATCGTTCATAATATTGATTAAAGATTTCAAATCTTCATAAATATTCTTCTTGTACTTAAATGTGTAGTAAGGGCACGTTAAGATCATGTTATAATATCGAGTATATCTCTCCTCTAATCCACGCATGTGAATATTAAGAAGTCTTAACTCTTCACTATCGATCTTTTCAATATCCTTTACTTCTTTTTTAAGTTCCCTTTTTAAAAATAAAGATTTAATAAAATTAATCATAATGAAAATCTCCTTTCTATTAGAGGCCTTGTAGAAATTACGACTTAATGTCGTACGTACCAGTCTTCCAAATCTCCCCATTCTTCGTCAGATATGCCGCCTCGGTCATATTTCTCCTGGAGATTGTAGTAACACTGGACAAAATATCTCTCATTATGCCAGTTATAGAAAAGATTGTCATATTGCACGGGTATTTTGCTGTCTATCTCCCATGGCAGCTCAAATTTCAAATATAACTGCCATGCGTGTATGTCGTCCTCCAGCTTTTTACGCGCCTTCTCTGTTATTTTATACCCTCGTTCGTAGGCTTCTTTATACACAAGGCTACAATAGGATATAAAGTGTGAGGGATCATACTCTATTATGGGATTAACCAGAATATGATTGGGCGTGTGGTCACGTGCTAATAGTGAAGCTATAGCACAGCATTCTCGCCATTGAGCCAGAAGCCACTTCTCCGGAAGATAAGGTATTAGATCTTTGTGCCATAGTCTCATTCTCTCCTCCTACTATTTATTAGTGTAGTAATTAAATTTAAATCACTTGCTATACATATAACGTGTATAAGTATTTTAGTATCTTCTGCCATAGTACTTGGATCAAAGTGAAATAAAAAGCCATTTAAAAAACACCAAAATAAAAGTGTTATCATTCCTCTTCTGTCACCTCCTTAAAGAAACTATACTTAAAGTCCCAACGATATGTATCAGTCATATCTGTAATGTCTTCAAAAGAAGACGTTGGTTGCATGGGCTGTTCTTTAACAAAAATTTTACCAGTTGTTTCATCCATTACTGTTACTACTGCTATCATTCTCTCCTCCTACTATAGTTACGCCATCCTTAACAAGGGAAATCTCGGGCTTAAACCAGACATCTAAAGTTATGGTTCCGTCTGGAAGGATCTCAATATATCGATCTACTAATTTTGAGAACTCGTCTTTTAGCTTGCCCTTTGCTACACGTAATGCGTGTTCGTCAGTGGCTAGATCGTCTCTTCCATAAAATAATGGAATATCAGTTTTATACCTAAAATGTTCTAGCTGAGTCCTATCAATATGGATATCACGATAGTCAACTTTAGTACACTCAACAAACTGCTTTAATCTCTTATATCGTGTTCGTAGGTTCATTTTTACCCCCTTTTAATATGAATATCAATAGTTTCTTTCTTGGGGTCGCTCGTTATGGTAATAATATATTTATCCGGAAACTTAAGAAAGTCCCGTATTGGCGAGTATTTAACGAAAAATCCCACTGGGAAAAATTTACGAATCCATTTCACGTTTATTATCCTCCTCTAAAAATTGAACAGCCATGCGTGCCACCTTACTATCCATCATAATAAGTTCCATCCAATAATTAATATCCCCTTCTGGCATATGACGTTCTAAAGCCGCTGCGAGTTCCAAAATATAATCACTCATTGTTACTCTCCTTAAAGGTAATCAGTATCTCATTACAGGTATCGCGCAATCTCTCAATATCTTTAGCTGATGCTAAACGATCAAAATTACCGATCTTAACCGTAACAAATTTAGGGTATCTCTCATCTGTTTTAAATGACATATTTTCATCCAATCTCCAACAAGCCATAATATTCTCCTTTCAAAAGCCTAGAGGCACCGTAGTGCCCCAGGCCGTTGCCTTAAATTATCTTAGAATACTTCCGATATTTAAAAGCGTCTTTTTTACTTTTAAATAAGTCTTTAAATTCCTCCTTCTCTTCGTCGGTTAATCCGAACTTCCATCCTATAGTGAATAGAAGCAGGATTAGCATTGCTAGGGTATAGATTGTATAAAATACTCCTTTAAATATAACTTTTAAAACTGCCATAAAATATCCTCCTTTCTATCTTAGCCGCTGTAATTTTTACGATAAATTACTTACCGCTTAATTTCTCAGCTATAGATGCATAAATAGTGCTGACGTTATCGAGCTCCTCATTATGCTTAGCCAAAATATCATCCAGATCAGACTTAAATTTCTCTGCAGCAGTCTCCTTAGCCTCCTCGACTACCTCTCTGCGTATAGCGGAAATATCAATGCTATTTATCTTACGCTTCATCTCCTTGGCCACTTCTGCCTTCTGGATATTAAATTCATCGGCAACTGCAACCTTAATTCTGTTGTCAAAGTCATTACGTGTTCTGGTTACTGCCTCGTCACACGCATTGCGAATAGCCATATCATACTTTCTCTCAGCTATCTTAACTACTGATCGCTCAATCATATCAGTAGGTATCTCGATCTGATTTGATTCGATCATATCATCGACTGCAATATCCAGCTTAGCTGCTACCTTATTTAATTTTAAGTTGGCACTTATAGAATACGCCAGTGTGCCGATCCATCCTATTACTGCTCCGATTTCTACAATTAACTTAATATCATTTTTTGTCATTTTTATTCTCCTTTATATAAAAATTAAAACTCATTAAATATAAGTCTTGTTTTATTTGTTTGCGGCGGCTCATCTTGCCAATGGGTGCACTTATTAGGATCCACATTCTCCGGTTCCTTCAGTCTTGCGTGTCCGGTAATATCACAATACCCACAATAATATTGTAGATATATGTCGCATTTACTATTGCACGATCCGCTGAACCGCTTCAAATATGGACAGTTATGTTCCTTACAGTTTTTGGTGAGTTCTCTGGCTTCTTTACTAAGTCTAGTAATTCTTTCGAAATTAGTTTCTCGTGCCATTAATGTCCTCCTTTAAATATCAATGCCATATTCCCATAAAGTCATCTGATGATACTGCTCATTCTTTTTCTGAATATCTTTAACTTCTTTTCTACGTTTGTCAAACTTTCCAGCTTCTTTCATTCTATAATATACTGCTATTACTTGTTCGTCTTTCATTTTTCGACAACGCAATATCCATTTAAATGCTGTTGGACCATATACTTTAGATATCATTCCTCGCATCTGTTCGATTGACATTCTTATCCCTCCTTAAATATCTATTGACCATAAACGTTGCTCTCTTTTTCGCAATAGAGGTTTTCTGCGATAACATTTCTTCAATATGCTTTTCAGAATATAACGGCATATCACATGCGTTAGCAAATGCATACTCGGCCACACACCCGCTTGCTTGTCTCCATCCGTCTAACTGCACGACCCCGTCACAATGACTAAGCGCCATAATATCAACGGCCAACATTTCTTTACGATCCCAATCGGCACCATAAAAATTCCATGCCGGATTATATACGTCAAAGCCCAATTCTCTAAGACTATTCTCAATTTTATTAAATTCTGCAATATTATTATCTTCTTTGTTTGCCATAGGTCCACTAATGAATATCTTCATGATTATCCTCCTCATCTCTTCCGTAATCACATTTATAAGGTTTATGGTTTCTAAAATAACTAATAGCTATATGTGAGTATTTACTACTAGCCATTAAATTGTAAATGTGGTCCTTATCTAATGCCACCATTTTGTTAGTTCTTTGCTTTTTGCTCTTGAATGAATAAAATTTGTTCATCCTTTAGCCTCCACCCACTGTACATATACTTTCCCTTGACACCCGTCCTCATAGACTTTATCCATGAAATTTTGACATTCGTCAGGATCCGGACACCAAATATCAATTACATTGTCGTTATTAATTCCGGGAGTATCTCCGGTATCTTCTACCTCATAGATACCTATTATCTTCCCTATCTCATTGTTAGGAAGTCTCTGATATACTATAGCTGTTTGTCCTATGTGTCTTTTATTTGCTCCGGCTATTCCACGATATACTGGCTTACCTGAACAAGTTGTGTCCGTAGGCCCGATATATGCGGTGGCACGCATCATCTGTAATTCGGGTTCTGCAGCGTACGTAGACATCTTAGGAAATATAATTAGTATTACTAAGATAACTAATAACTTTTTCATCTGAATTCCTCCGCGATCTTTACCATATTTTCTACAGATGTCTGAAGTCTTGACATTCTGCATTTAAGAGCATCGAATATAATGCCAGGATACCTAGTGCATAAAATTTCGGCTATTATTCCAGCTTCTGTCTCATCTACGGAAAAAGCTAAATCTTTGATCGAATCGTAATGCATCTTATTTACATCTGCATCCGCTTTAATGTTACTTGACTCCGTTATCTGCTTAAGTTCTGAAATATCATAATCTGGTTTCATTATTGCCATTGACATTTATTTATCCTCCATATAATATCTATCTGTTACTGTGGCTCAACCATCTTCGCTCCGCAATTAGGGCAAAAGTTTTTCCGTTGATCTTCAAAAAACAAGGTTTGTTCGCCACAAACAGAGCATTCATCTACAAATACATCTGCTATCCAATGCCCTGTCTTTGGCTCTTGCTTTAACAACTTGCCGTATTTCGCTCCACATTCACGACAACGATCTGCAAACTCTGTTACTGTTTCGGGCTTTTGCTCTATTGCCATATCTGTTGTAGCAGGACACATAGTACAAGGTTTACCATCACAACTACTGGGTGGATTATATATACATAAATCACAAGGAGATTCTGGCTCTGGCTTTTCAAAATAATGTGGAAACAAAATGCAAAAAATCATCTTACATTTTATTTCCACATCCGAATCACAATCCATTACTTCTCTAATTTTTTCCATATCCCCTTCAATCATCTCCTGTCTACTTAGCGTCTCCTTCTCCTTCCTGCGACCTATACATATAGCAATATCCCAGTCCGTCTTAAAGTTTTTTAAATAATCTAGTTGTGTGATTGCTTCTTCTATTGTCATTCTTTATCCTCCTTCATTTCCGATCTCAATTTATCTAACTGAGCATTAATGATGATCTCTTTTTCCTCTTGAGATTCAATTATTATTTTGTTAATGTTTTTAAGATCTAACACCTCTCCACCGTCAAATATAATTCTCATCTATAATCCTCCATATATCTTAAGTCATAGTTTTTAATTTTTACTGCATATCTGCCCAGACGTTTACTTATAGCTTCTAATCTACCGACGTCTCGTGGCATACAACTAAATAGTACTACCCAATGAGAATGGATAACACCATCTTTAAAATATACATCGTCAAGCGGCTGAGAGTAATCACATTTAGGCATTTTATCTAGTACTTGTGACATTAAATATACGCCTGTATACTCTTCGCTTGACATCTCATAGTCACTAACTGTTGGATCACCATCTCGGAAATCTTCTCGAGGTGGCGGACCATATCTAGAAGATCGCATAATTTTCCTCCTTATATCTCTGTGTCCTATTCTGATAACGATCAAGATCTAACAAATATAATTTCTTTAGACCCATTGAGCGTCTAAAGATGTACTCCATTCGGAGTCTAAGATTTGGCTCACAACTAAATCGGATACTATGATAATCGTACGTAGACCCGAAATAACTGTCGAGAGCTAACAATCCAAATTTCTCCAAAATCTCTTGAAACTTCCAGAAATATAATCTATTAGTTGTTTCAAATTCGTAAGTTTTAGACACTCCTGGTCTGAAGCGATACATTAGTTTCCTCCCATAATACAAAGACCAGAGGACTCGTAATAGTTACGAATCCCCCAATCTTTACTTAAAAAATATCTTTTTAATAAAGTGGAAATCCAAGATGATTCCCAATACTAAAATAAGTGCTATCGGCCATGCTACATATATTAGTCCTCCTATAATAAGAGCTACTATGCCCAATAAGCATAACGCGATAAATAATAATAGTATAGTTATCATATTTTGTTACCTCCTTTACATTATAGAAACTGTAGAATATACGAGAAAGCTAGAGGATTTGTTTAATCCTCTTAACTTTGTGTCAATATTCAATTTTCATTTTGTAGGAACGAATCTGTCTTTATACTCGTCCTGATACTGCTCATAATCGGCCCATATAAATAAGCTAATTAATAAAATACCAAATATAAAATTCATCATAGTTGTTCTCTCCTATAAAACAAAAATGTTACTTCTATTATAGGAGGTGTAGAATATACGAGAAGCAAAGAGCCCTTGTTATTGGGCTCTCGCTTTTGGTTAGAAATGGAAGTTACCACCATTTCTTGAAGACTGATTTCGCAAACTGGATCGGTCGTGTGTCAACGATGTGAGTATCCGAGAATATCATATAGGTTAAGAACATCAACGCTGTGCCTGCTCCAGCTACTACCGTGTCAGCACTTATTACTTTTGTCTTCTGTGCTGCTTCGGCCAGCTGATTCTCCGCTTTACACGCATTTAGAAATTCTTCTGATCCTACATCATATCCCATGCTCGCATCTCTTACTACCTTGATCTGCTCTTCCAGTTCTTTTTTAACTGTCTTTTTCATGTTGTTTTCCTCCTTTTCTATTATGAGACTTGTAAAAAATGCGAGAGGACCTGTTATAGATCCTCTCTTTTACCATTAACTTATTTTGTTCGTAACGTTCATTAGAAAACCGATAATCAAACAAATCGGCCATAGTAGTATCATTGTTATAGTCCCAAGCATAAATCCTAAAACGGGATTGGCTCCTATGGCGTCCATATAGTTCTTATACGCCTTGAAATTCTCCTTGGGGATTAATGCTCCACCTATTAATGTTGCTGCCATACCGATAATTAAATAAATTATCTTTAAAAATTTCTTCATAGTTGTTACCTCCTATAAACTAAGTTAATTATTACATTAGATAAGTTGTAAAAAAGAAAAGAAGAAGAGTCTGTTAAGACTCCTCTTCCTCTTCTCTCCTTTCCTTGTATCTATCGATCACTTCTTCATCTGTTTCAATGCCAAAGATTTCATACAAATCGTTCATACATTACCTCCTAAAAAATGTGATTATAGTTACATAATAGGCGCTGTAATTTTTACGAATTAAAAAAGAAGAGCCCTTGTTAGGACTCCTCCGTTAATTTAATCATTATTCGGATGTATTGTTGAGTATCCAACAACTGCGAATACTGCAGAATATAACTCCCCAAAAGATTTATAGATCTGAGATTTGATGTTATCTGGAACATTTTCCAGATCTTTATCCGTTATCTCTTCTTCTAATGTCTCCTGGATATCTTCCAATCCTGCTAATATCTGCTTCCTTTCTTTACTCATATATGTTACCTCCTATAAAATAGATTAATAGTTACATTATAAGAATTGTAAAATATACGAAAAAAAAAAAGAGAGGGTCTGTAAAAGCACCCTCTTAATATTCAGTTGTTAAGATCACATGACAAATATTCTTCTTTATAACACGCTTGATTGCCCTCTATGTCTGCTACCGCATAAGGACAAGCCGCACAGTTACAATAATATCCGTCATGATACCATCCCATATGATCTGTTATTACAGTTTCTGGTTCTTTTATTTTCCTCTCTTTGTTCATAAAATCACCTCCTTACACTAGAAGGCTTGTAAAATATACGAAAAAAGAAGAGGAGCCGTAGCCCCTCATCTAAAGACCTCTCTTGCCTTGTCAATATCTATAGCTGATTTTTTAATCCAATCCAGAATAAATCCTAAATCTGATAGCATACTTTCTTTCACAGAATCTGAGACGTCTAACGTCTTAGTTCTAGCAATAAGAACGTCTACATAATTCTCGGCGCATCCCGTATGAATTTTCCAATCAAATAAATACCTATCAACATTTCTAACGTCTTTAGAATTAAGTATCATAACTCCTCTTTTGTGATTTTCGTTTGTAAGATCTATCATATAATCTTACCTCCTTTCTATAATAGGAGCTGTAGAAAACCAGGAGGCCTTGTATAGACCCCTGGATTAAAACTTACCAATATTTGCATAGAACGTAGCAAAAAGCCACGGCGAATAATATACCAATATCCCCAAATATAAGGAATAATATTATTAATGCCGCACAGCTAATTGCCCATTTTGCTAATGCCTTAGTTAATCCTGTCATTAAGACCTCCTTTCTTTTGATCCTTTGTTATTCACTTGTTAGCTAATAATGCTTTAATCTCTGTAAGATCATTCTTAATCTGATCAATGTCATTGACGTACGCAGCACTACATTCTGCACAAAGATCAAACATCTTATTAGTCATGTCAAACATTTCTCGTTCTTCATCGTCCATGTCATCCATATCTACACCAGATGCTTCGATCATTTTCAGCATGTATGTGTCTAGCACATCCATTAAATCGATCACTACTTCTTTAAACGACCTTTCCGTTTCATAAATTCTCGCCATTTCACTGCCTCCTTTTCGTGAAATATAACAATAAGTTCATTAAAGAAGTTGTAAAATATACGAAAAACCCTAGAGGGCCTGTATAAGCGCCCCCCTTGAGGTTTGGTGTATGAAAGGAATGTGTTAAGCTTTGTTAGTTACTTTCTGATTCTTTTTTCCATTATTTGTTTTATTTTGTTTTGTTGCTTCATTCTTTAAAAACTTTATTACATTTTGAATCTTCTCCTTTGCTGGATATCTGATCAATAGTATGCCTATGCATAACTGATACCAAAATAAATCGTATCCTTCTATGCTAAGACTATCCATTTCTCCTATTCCCTCATAAAGAGCATATACGAAATATACTACAGTCATAATTAATACTACAATAAAACTAATAGTTACAATAACATCTTTAAATTTCTTCATACCGTTACCTCCTAAACTAAGTGTAATCCTTTCTTACATTATAGGGGTTGTAAAATATACGAAAAAAGAAGAGGCACTGTAAAAGCTGCCTCCGATCTTATTACTGCTTATTCATACATATTAATGCATTGGTCACAAGCAACAAATACTCGTTCATATTATCTATTCTTTCTGATAATAGTTCAATTTCCTTCTGCTGCTTCTCGATCAATTTTGCATTATTCTTAATTAAAAGCAATAACATATCATTGTCGTTCATACTTTGTCTCCTCCTATAATTTAAGAATCTTAACTACTTGTGCCTCGCTGATATTATATATCTTAGCTATTTCCCATATGAAATAACCACGACAATACAATTCTCTAATTTCCTGCTCCATAGTTAGCCTCCTTTCATAATAGTAACTGTAGAATATGCGAAAAAGAAAGAACCCTTGTAATTACAAGAGTCCTTTCTTTTCTAAAAATAAACCAAATTTTACCATCTTTTTTTCGATTGCATTAACTACATCACATCCAATCATGTCCAGTATCTCTATACCTGCAAATAATACAAATATACAAATTAAAGTCATCATAAATGTTACATATGTCATAATAAATCTCCTTTCAAAAATAGTTAATAAGTCTCCTATAATAGGAGTTGTAAAACGTACGAAAAAGAAGAGGGTCTGTTAAGACGCCTCCTCTTTATACTTATAATATACATAATAAACCGGTTCTCCATAAATTCCTTTAGTAAGTCTTATATGATCTACTATTTTGTCTTTATCCCGATCCACAAATTTTGTTACATAGTCCGCCGCGGCTTCATATGTACTACATGTTACGTAGTTCATATCCAAACCTTCGCGATCCACGAATTCTTCATGTGTTCCTGTTAAAAAATCAATTTTCCTAATTTTCATAAGTCGCCTCCTATATAAAATTATGGTTAATGGTTCTATAATAGAAGTTGTAAAAATGCGACTATTTATCAAAAAATCCCACTGGGGAAATTTTGAGATTTGATTTCGAAAAAGAAGAGCCCTTGTAGACCCTTCTATGTAGTGTTAATATTCAGTTTTTTCGATGTAATAATACCCTTTAGAAATATAATCTAAAGCTTTTCTCGCGGTATTTACAATCTCTTCCGTTGTGTATTTTCTCTCGTCTTCATGGTTAAATACGTCCGTCTGCGGTGGCATACTTTGTGTCCAATCGCCGCTATGCGCATAATCCCATCCAATCCAGTCACCAGGAAGTCCAAGATTTTCCAATGATCCTAAATATGTAAATCCTCCGTGAATCCAGAAATCCTCATCTATTTCTGACTCGCCATTAGATCCAATATAAATATCATCGTAACTCCCCACTTCTTTAAGTTCTGGAAATTGAATATACGCACATGGGTGTGAGCCACGCACATTCACCACAGCCAACGCTTGTCCATGATTATTCCATTCCACATGAAGTATCTCTGATTTACCGTTTCCACTATAAATCATCTCTTTCATATTATTACCTCCTAAAGTAAATACTAAACTAATAGTTACATTAGAGGGCTTGTATTATTTACGAAAAAGAAGAGCCTATGTAGGCTCTCCCATTTCTATTTCTATCTCTCTCATAGTAAGTGCATCTTCATTAATATCATACTCATTGACGCTAATTCCATCATCATCAAACGCCCACTTCGATTGAAATTCTTCGGCTCTCTTCATCGCTACCTCTTCCGAATCATATACACCAAGTATGTCATCAAATGACATTTGTGCGCCCCATGAGTTGTCATGATATTGTACAATATATACACTTTTTGCCATAATAAAATATCCTCCTTTCTATTATGACAAGTGTAGATATTACGAAAAAGAAAGAGCCCTTGTTAGGGCTCCTCCTCGAATACCTGCATTATCTTTGTATTGTCCTCTTTATACTTATAATATACATAGTAAACGTCTTCTCCATACACACCTTTCGTGATTCTTACGTGATCGATTATCTTATCTTTGTCCTTGTCCTCAAATTTGTAAATATAATTCATTGCTTCTTGTTCAGAACCACATGTTACATAGTTCATATCTAAACCTTCAATGTCTTTATACTCTTCGTGAGTACCTCGAACAAAATTAATAACCAGCTCAGTCGTCATAAGTTGTCACCTCCTAATAAGTGAAACATGGTTAGTTAGTTTCATTATATACTTTGTAAAACCTACGAAAAAAAAAAATAGGAATTGTAGAGGCTGATTGCCTTTACGCACCCTAAAAGAGTATACGTGTTACTTACGTGTTCGGCTAACATCAACCGCGGGTTATTTTGTTTGCTCACGCTACGCATTTTTCAGCGAATCCCTTTTCTCTCTTTTATTAATGTCGTGTAGCTTAACGACCATATAACTCTTCTATTATATACTTTGTAAATTTTACGAATTATTTGTCAGGCTGTGATGTCTCCTATACCACCACAGCCCCTAAACAAATATATGAATAAAGGAGAATAAGATGAAAGCGTTATTAATATACTCTCTTAGCTTTATTATCCGGGCCTCCAACCCAGACAGCTTTAACTCGTTTAGCCTGTTCGATCATGGTACAGTTACCATACTCATCGTACGTAGGCACTTTTACCTTTGTCCAAATTCCTTTTATCTTGTTGAAAATATGAGAATATAAAGGATCTAAAACCCTCCCCGAAGTATAATATTTTGATCCCGACATGGCATACCCGAGATTATTTAGAAAATTAGCAGAACCTCCATATTTTATACTAAATGGGTTATCATCGTCTACCAATTCCCAAGTAGTACCTTGAAATCTATACTGATAATTCTCATATAAATAATCAATACCAGATTCATTAGCAAAAACGATTGATGACTTCCTTTGTTTTGCATTATTATCTCTTATAAATGGTATAACGTTTCGTGCAGTTGTTACCTCAGTCCATATGGAATTGCTAGAATTGCCATTCCATTTGAAAAGATTTTTATAAGCTTTTCCAGCAACGGGATCCCAACTACCATTTTCGTTACTTAGCAAATATAGCTCGTTATTATACACAAAAGCATTAGCTTTTATGCCGCCTCTAATAAGATACAGGTCGTTCAATCTATATTCATCATCTTGGTAATTTCCTGGATTTATATTTGACCATTGTCCATTAGAATATACATAATGCTCACCTTCCGGATCAGGACCCAACATAGATCCAGTATCATACCAATATCCTAATATGTGAATCTCGTTATTAAATACTATAACACATCCATTAGAATAAAATGGAACATCAGCATTACTATGTAATAATACCCATCCATTTGAGGGATCCCAAGTATAATGCTTATGATGATATACCAAATGAATTTTATTATTTAAAACTACCGCAAATCCACTTGTATATACGTAATATCCCGAGCCTTCTTCCCATTCTGGTGGAATATACTCATAAGCGCCTATAGACATTGGAAGTGTTGAAACCGATACCCATCCATTGCTAGTTAACTTATAATGTCCAGTACCATTATTAAGGCCTAATATATGTAATTCATTATTGTATACTACAGAAACTCCACTATTGCCAAAATCTTCTGGTAAATTACCGACCTCTGTCCAAGAAGTGGGCCCATATATACTTATAGATTCTGTAACACCATGTAAGAATTTATAAACGGATTTGTCATAAGAGTTTATAATATATAACCCATCATTATAAATAAATGCGGCACATCCATATCCATACTCTGAGGAGCCTCTGAAACTAGCATTTAAATTAGAATCAACTAAAGATAAAGATAATTTATCATATAAATGATATTTTTCGTCATCTGTATAAGTTGTCGAAAATAAAGCTGTTCCTGCTCCAGGGTTTTGAGTAGTTACGGTTCCTCTATAGCCACCTATAATATGTAATAAATGCGAGCTATTTAAACCGGGAGTTGTTACCGCTGCTGAATTATAAAATCCCATTCCAGTTAATGAAAATTCAGAATCTGGAATAGTTATTAATTCATCAGTTTGCTCGATCCATTTATAACAATTTTTCTTTTTTATAATATATACTAAACCCTCTAATTCAAAAGGAATAACACATTTTTCACGCATTGTCCAGAAAGCGTATGATGTTCCGGGATCAAAAATAGACCACGGATTAGATAATTCTATCCAATTCTTATTATTTATAGAAATACTAGAGTCGTCGAGATCCTGCTTACTTATTTTATAATGTTTCCAGCTTTCATGTACAACAACATGAAGATACCCACCCAAAGAAAATATGAACTCTACATGTTTGGTATATTCATTTCCAGGAATAGAAGAAACCATATCATAATATCCAGATCCCTTATTCCATTTATAAATACCCCTAGTAGACGAATCATCAAAATTTCTATATAAATAAATATCTTCATCTATAGATGTAACTAAAGTATCATCTGAGAAAAGATTATGTTGTCCGTAATCCATGAATTCCCATTGATTATTCGGAACATTATAAGCCCAGTGATGATTAGAATCAAACGTATGAACCCATCCGTCATTTATCGAATAGTAATCACCAGTAATATAAGTTGTTCTCATTTGACTTATTCCGGAACCAAGACCAGAATTTGTTGATCCCGCGATATTAGTCCAACCCGGAGCTTTAAAATCATTTTCTATTGATTTTAAATATACTATATCAGTATTTCTAGAATCTTCTTCGTTTTTTACAAATATAGCCATAATTTATTCCTCATATTGTAAATATATCTTACCGTTATCTAATTGGCTAAGATTTGTTAATGGAGTTGTTCCAACAACTATCAAGTCATTTATTTCTTCCTGTAAATGAACCGCTGCGTCTTCTGATAATTGATCTTTCATGCCTTCGAACCAGCTCCATATTTGGGCTTCGACTGTAGTGATGTATTCAGTTACAGTCACTTCTTGCATAGCACCCAATACATAAGGCAGTACGGGATGTGTTGCATCGACATTATTATTTGCCCCGATATTGTTTTCAATATTTTCATCTTTAACGACTGAGCCTTCTGACTGTTTTATTGTTATGTATGCTAATGCATATCTTCTTATCTCTGGATGATCCTGAACTTCTAATGACGGCTTTACGGGATTTAAAGAGGGGCTTCCTTCTACTACTATAATACTGTTAACTCTATTACCAGTGTCTACCTCTATACAAACCGCATCTATCCTTGACTGACCACCAACAGCAATTGATGAAAATTCTAATGTACCAAGAGAATTTAAAACTGTATATGTATGATCAAGCCACGCTTTACCTGTTTTAACTTTACATACATTATTACTTCCGGTATCCTGTGTCACTTGAAAATGATCACCTATTGTCTGAAACACACCGTCCTGTATTACACCATCAAATATTTTTGTGAAATCTGTGGCGTTGTACTTCCTATCTCCATTAAGTGAGTTATAAAACCCATAATCTATATCAGTAACAGCCATTTATTATCCCTCCTGTTCGTCATCCTCAGTTTCAGTCTCATCTATTATCTGAATACCTGAGAATGTCGGATATACTTCTAAACCCATATCGGACTCAGATCTTATCCATTCAATTACTCGTGCCTTACCATTTATTCCATATTCGTTAGATATTTGTACAATATCGCCCATGAAGAAATCTTCTCCATAAATAAATGAATGTAAAGCCTCGACTTCTCCTTCATAATTTGTTGCTCTACTATTTTCATATAGCTTTTCAAGACCGCGCTGTTTCATAGCTGCCTTGTATTTTGTCGAATCGCTATAGTCAGACGACCTTAAATCTCTAGCGTCCGTATAAAGCTCACGCCGGTTTAATCCATCGGATTTACCAACGATTAACCGTTTTCTGGTATTACCTTGATCTTCGCCCATTACTAATGTAACATTTTTCATTGCCATAATACTATCTAAATAATTTGTATTGACAATGTTATCAAAACTGGGACTAAATATAACATAAGGTAAATTACTTCCTTGTGGTTGATCATAGCTTCTATCATAACCAACATAAAGCTCAAAAAACATCTCAAAATCACCAATATTTGACTTATCAACCCAAGTTTTATTCGTTGGATTCCAGACTTTAATTGGCTCATTATATAATTTTCTTAATTGATATCCGAATAATATACGATAGCCCACTTCAAATGACTGACAAATATCATTTAATATTGTGTCTATGGCATCCCCGGTGTATTGTGTTTTTTCTATATCATAATCACCAAAATTGTCCTCCGGTTTTTTGATAAATAAATTCGGAATCAATCTGTTTCCGTCCGTACCATTGGTTGCCTTTAGAAAAGCATCAGATATTATAGTATTTATAGATTTTATAAGCTTTCCACTAATTGTTGTCTGGGTCCATACAATGCGTCTATCCATTATAGACTCTAAGGATCTGCCCTTAATGATAAGATGCGCTCCAGTTTCTGCGTCGGTTTTTATCTCTATATCTTCTATTATCATATTATGAAGAGAAGAATCAATCGATAAATAGTAATCCTGTTGACATAGATTTAAAATATAATTGTCAAACGGTGTGTAAAGCTCAAAATCTCCTGGAGAATCAAATCTATCTGTCCATATGAAGGATTCGTAAGTATCTAAGACTCCTATTATTTCATAATTAGTATTTAATACTTTAATATCTATCATTTATACGCCCTCATATGCCTCTTCGTATAGTATTTCTATCTCTACATTTTCGGATCCAACATTAGCAGTAAATGCAAATATATTATCATTAGGATAAATCTGGAACCAACTAGGATTCATACCTAAGGAATTTAATATATTATAACTAATGCCGTTTCTTATTATAACTGCAGATTTATTACCTCGGATAGTACAAATTTCTACGGTATCACCATCAGAAATTCCACCCGGCAATAATGTAGAATCAAGTTTTGAATCATCTATAATTATTGATTCGCCGGTTACAGAATTATACAAACTTAATCCTTCGACATGCCCTCTACATCTTATCCTGAATAGACATCCTGTTTCGACATCGCCCTTATAATCTATAACTGTAGTAGATACATCAGTCGATATAATACCAAACTCTGTAAGATCCTCTGACAAGGATTCATTACTATATCCCGTATTATCTGTTGGCGGAACCCCAGGAAATTCGAAATTAGGGGTTACAACCGCTAACTCATCAATTGACTGTCCACTAGCATCATAGAAATTCGGATCGGGACAAATAATACTTATATCTGTTGTTTCTCTTTTTTCAAATATATCAGGCTCGTTAGACTCTACATAACCATCTATATATCTAGACATACCATTATCGGTTTCAAATATAAGTCTAACCCACCTTTTCTTGGGAAAATATTTATAGGTCTCCTGTCTAGATCGTTCTATAGACCAGTCGCTATCTCCTATTTTTGTTTCATACATTCCCAATACAATATTAACGTTTCTGGTTTCAGCCCTGGCCGAATTAAATACTCCACCGTCATTAGATGCCATATTAGTAACATTAATTGTGGCTTTGCCTGGACCTATCCCGTCTACTGACTTAACCCACAGCCCCGATTTCTCGGGGGCTGCGAGTTCTATTGTCAGCTGTTCACCTAAATAATTAATCACTGTTATGGATTTAATCATAACTCTCTCCTTAACCCATTGATTGCCTAAAACGGGCGAACTGATTGTTAGTTTGCCTATAGATCTCAGCTCTAGAAAGAGCCTTAGGCGAATAATTGTTTTGTATAAATGTTGTACCGCCAATGCGAGACTTCCCATTTTGAATAGTTCCGTCATCACTAATTCCGGCGGCAAGTGCTGTGTTACTAGCCAAGACAGAATTTAGCGTCCGTACACCTGCCTGCACATTAGATAAATCGAGTACAGGAGTTATTACGGGATCTTCCATCTCGTCATTAATCATAGATGCAATGTTGGCCACAGTGTAGCGCATAGCGTCTAATGCAGAAGTAGATAAGTTTTCTGTAGATGATATAACTTTGCCAGAATAATCCGAAATACCATTGGCGAGACCTTCATCAATATATTTACCATATCTGTAAAATACCTTTGAAGGGGATTCGATTTCATTTCCGCCCTTCTCTTCCGGACCTTTAAATGTGTCTTGAAGACTCTTACTAACAGCTTTGATTTTATTTGTGAGCTTTTTGTTAGCTTCTTCATCGCCTAAACCTTCAGTTAAACCATCGACAATATTCATACCGAACGAAGCAAATTTGTCTTTATCTAATATCTTTTCGGCTGTCATTACTATAGCCTGGCACATTACTTCCATTGCTTCTATGGCTCGCTTCTGGTTTTTCTCAATACCATTAGCTAATCCTTGATCAAGAAACATGCCTATACGTTCATATAACTTAGAAGGTGAGTGGGTTTCGTAATCAGTTTCGGTAATATCTATTACCTCTTCATTCGTACCATGTACCGCATTTATTGCTAAATCAGCATTTCCAGTTATACCATTGGCAAATCCTTTTACTACGTTGGTACCGATACTGTTAAAGCTACCAGTAACCATAGCTGCGGCCTGACCGGGTAATACTAATGACTGTGCCCATAATGTGTTAGCTTCCTGCAGCTCTTCGGCTGTCATATTAGCAAACGCTCCAACATATTCGGCTCCCTGGGGACCCATCATAGCAAGCTTTTCATATAAGCCTTTATCGATACCCTTGGTTGCCAAATCTGCCATCTGAGCCGCCCAGTTGGTCATACCCTCTATCTGAGATCTCATATTTCCCAGAAGCTCTTCTTTAGACATTGCTGACTTCTGTTCGAACTTCGAGAATATATTCATCTGAGATTCAAGAGTGTCCTGAAGAGAAGTTGCGAAGTCTTTTGCAGATCCTCCAGCACCGCCTAAAGCTTTTGAGAAGTCTATCGTATCCTCTGTGGCTTCTTTAGTGGATCCAGAAAGAGCGTCCATTTTATCTTTTACTTTATATAACTCATTAGAATACGTTGCAACGTCTTTCGTTAACCTGTCAACTTCGTGCTGATCACCATGCTTTGTCCAATATGCCAAATTCTCTCTACTTGCCTCTAATTTTCTATTAATAGTATTATACTCATGATTTAACTGATCCATATACATGGTCTGAGTCGTCATATATCCTTGAGAAGCTAAGTTGAGACTATTTGCCACCATATTGGACAAATTTAATGTCTGCATTAATGCATTCTGAATACTTCCAAGTGATGGCATAAGTCCGTTTTCCATATTTATACCAGTTATGCTACCTAAATTATAACTGGAATTAGCCATCATATTCTGAAGATCTGCGCCGCCGAAGAAACTACTAGTCTTTTTCGAAAATGCCTCAGATATAGCGGTACCCCAAGTATATCCCGTATTTTCAAAATACTTAGTTACTTGCCACCATTCAGCGCTTTGGTTAACTGCTATCCCACAATCCCCAAAGAATTTAGTAATAAATTTCGGAGGAGAATGCCAATCGGCACCTTCTCTAAATCCCTCAACAGTCGAAATACCCCAGGTGTAACCAGTTTTATACATTAATTGAGATAGACTCTCATTGGCAATGGTCGTTGCCATATCTGTTAAGAACTGATCAAATCCCGAAGCTACAGTCTTAGATAATGTCTCAAATAAAACATCTAAAGATTTAGTTATAGCATCTAGCCCTGTTGATATTTTAGTTGCATCTAATCCTTCTATACCAGATAATGCCTCAGATATACTAGTTAAATTAGTAGCTATAGCGGGGCCGTCAAGAGTCTGCAAACCCTGCAATGAAGTGGTTAATGTAACTAGTTCAGCACTCAATGCATTAATTCCGGCCACATTCATATTACCAACGCTTCCGGATAATGAGTTTAATTGAGGTAATAAATCTATTAAAGACTGTAATATGCCTTTTAATAAATCTACTTTATTTTTAATTTCATCGCCGGTAAGATTAAGTCCAGCTAATACCGCTATGGTTTCACTCAAAACCTTAAATGCTGCAGTTACTACTATTAAAACTTGTGCTGCCTTTTCTCCCGCAAGGAGATCAAACATTCCCATTATGCCTAATACCCCACAAATAACGGTTAATTCTAATAGACATAATGTTACTGCCTGAGATACGGCTAGCATCCTATCGGCATCGTGACTGCAGTCACAGCACGCTTTGATTGCTTCGCCTAACATCTCAAATATAGGAACTAATAGTATTAATGTCGGTATAGCCAATAAAGATAATACGCCGATTCCACCAGCATAAATCAAACCACCTAAAGCAGCACTAATTACACCAAGCTCAAGTATAACTAACATTATAACTTGAGATACGGCTAACATTCTGCTAGCTTCGGGACTTATAGCGCATATATCTGCCATAATATATCCCAAAGCGGCAAATATAACACCCAATAGCAATATGGTAGGTATTGCGGCTAATGATGTTAGACCCAGTCCAGATTCGGTTAATACACCTAATGCTGCAGCCATTATTGCTAACTCAGCAAGACACAAAATAACAGTCTGAGATACGGCTAACATCCTATCAGCAGACACACCAATAGACGCTATGCCAGCCATTGCTACACCTAATGCCGCAAATATAACACCTAATAACAATATTGTGGGTATTGCTGCTAATGACTTTAACCCGTTAATGTTTTGCGATAATTTAGATAATGCTAAAGTAATGGCTGACAACTCAAATACTACCAACACAACTGCCTGAGATGTCGCCAACATCCTATCCGCCGATTCGCCAATAGACGATACGTAAGCCATAACATACGCTAAAACCGCAAATATAGCTGTCAAAGTACCTAAAACTGCAATTGTGGATATTAATCCCGCCTTATCTAATGTATTATTTTTAGAGAATTTCTGAAGTCCTATCGCCATTGCTTCTAAAGCTAAAAGAACCGCTACTACTACTCCAGCGTGTGCTAATAGTGCTACAGAATCCTGACCATCTAACATTACTAATGCGCCAGCTATAACTAATGTGCCGCCTATTAATACGGCCAATGTCAATAGTGTCTGCATTATTGATTTTTGAGACGTTTTAGTCACCGTATATTTAGTATTTTTGGCATATTTATTAATTTGCTCGGCCATTATAACGACGGCAGACATTACTAATATCATAGCTCCGGTAATACTTGCTACTTTTTCGATAACTCCCTCATCCGGTAAGAAATGAGCGCATAAAGTTATAACACCGGCTATCGCTGCCATACCACCTAATATAGCCCATATAGCTTTAGGTGCAGCCTTCCATTTCATTTTGCCAACTTGATGGAATAGTACGGACATAAGCACAAACATTGTAATAATAGTGCCCATAGCAAATATAAATGGCTTAGGGTCCTCCATCTTTTCGAACATCATCATTAATAATGCTAAACTACCGAGCATAGTAGCAAATAACAATGTTATACCGGCAAACGTTCCAAAACCAGCGGCTGGAGCATTTTTAGAAAATTTAGTTATTACTGCCATAATGACTGTTAATGCGGTAATGGCTATCATAGCCCATACAAATATAGTTTTTGCCCTTTCAAACTGCTCCGGTGACATATCAGCCACAACAGCCATAAGAGCCGCCAAACTTAAGAATACTAATGCTAAAGATGAGAATGTTCGTCGTACTTGCTTTAATGCTTTAACTCCAAATTTAGAATCGGTCATCGCGACAAATCGTGACAACACACCAACCATAAGAATTAATGCTGCTACACATCCAGTAACTATTACAAAAGACTTTAATGCGTCTGGATTATCTTTCAAACCGTCTGAAATATACTTAGTAACAAGCATTAATCCGGCTATGGCCACCGCTATAGTCAAAAATCCTTTAGCCGCTCTCTTAGCATACTTACCAGTTCTAGAAACTTCTGTAAATGCCGGCAATAATTTTCCTAAAAGCTTTAATATAAGCCAAATAGATAATATGGCTATACCAACTTTAACTGCAAAAGCACCAAGTGTGCCCCAAAAATCCTCTTCGAATGCTTGAAGGATGCCATCAAATGCCGCTCTTATTTTCTGACCGACAGTTAACAGATTTTCTTTAACTCTCTCAGTTATGCTTATTGCCATATTTGTAGAGTTTTCTGCATCGGCAGCCAACTCTTCCATTTTCTGTGTAACATAGCGGAAAACTAAGAAAAACGCTATAGCCCCAGCAAATACTGCTATACCAATACTTGCTATTGCCCGCGCTGTTAATGCAACACCTCCAATTATAGCTAATAATTCAGGCCATTTGCCTTTCAGTCCTGATAAATCAACGCCATCAAGCTTCTTAATGGCACATGCTACTGCATAAATAGCTATGGCATATCCCACCATAGACAATAAAGTAGCCAATCCATTAGTGCCAACTAAACTCCATTTGGGATTATCAAATAAAATTCCTATACCCATTATGGCCGTTAAAGTACCAATTAAAATTCCGACCTTCTTTATTATACCTTCTAAGTTAATATCACTTATCTTAACAAGTGCCCCACTTACAAGATATACTCCGACGGCCATTAAAGTTAAATCTCTAGAAAATTGCCAGAATATGGATTTTCCAGAATTTTTACCATTAACCCATCTATTTACTAAAGTATAAATTATGCCTATTGTGGCTAACGCTCCTATAAAAGTCCCTAATATTATCGTTGTCTCTTTTAAATTAGGAATTTTAGACAAAATATAAATGGAAGCAGTTAACGCTAATATTGCCTGAGTAAATGAGCCAATAACTTTTAATGTGGCATTTAATTTTCTTTCTAATACCGAATCAATTTTATACCACTTAAATAAATGACCTGCTAATTTAACAAATACGTCTGCTACAGCGTTTGCTTTAACAGATAACAATACCATAGCCGCAGAGAACGTTATTAACATAACCTTAGCCGGGGTTAGAGATTTAAGTAGCTCGGGTAATCCCGACACAAACTCTTTTATTTTGCCGCCTAATTTCTTAAGTCCGTCAACTACTGGTGAAAAGAATTTATTCTGTTTAAAGAATCCGCCTATCTTATCACCTATATGTCTTAAAGAATCTGGGATACTAGCTATCTTTTCTTTAATACTATCGACAGTTATTTCACCATTCGCCAATTTATTAAAGAATTCTACTACTTTTTCTCCCAAATATATAACAGCACCAACGACTAATCCTAAAGCCGTCTCTATACCTTGTAAAGCTCCCTGCACGATGGGAGATTGTTTAAATGCATTAAAAAATTCAATTATTAACGCCTTCGCATTCTTCAATGCATTAACAAATTTACTCCAATCCATCTGAGTAAGCTTAAGAAATCCCTGATAAAGTAAATATATTGGCGCTACAACTATTGCTGCCACGCCAATTGCAATATACTTGAGCGCGGTTTTGGCAACTTCCCCAACCTTCTTTAAAGTATCTTTTACTTTATTTAATATAGCATAAAATTTCTGAGCTTTTTCAGAAGATATGCCAAATCTCTCTTCTAATAACTTTATAGAAGAGTCAGCATCTCCAAAACCTCTAACAAACTCAAATATAACGCTTACAAGATTTCCAAATTGTCCTATAAGAGTAAATATAACATTAATTATCTTAAAGAATCCAACTAATAACGGACCGCCAAGTTTGCTAATAAGCCATCCTATAGCTTCTCCGACTTTCTTAATGATAGTTAATATAACTTTTAATACATTTCCGAAACCTTCCAAAGCGGTATCTGTGGGTGTTAATGCCCAAGCTAATTTTTCAAAGCCTACGGCCATATTATTAATATGATCGCCAGTATTTCCATTAAATACACTTTGGAAAGCAGCCTTAATTGTTTTAACTATCTTGGCAATATTAGTCATTACAATCCATAAACCACGATTAATATTGCTTAAACCTGTAAATCTATTATTCAAGAAATCGGTTATTCGCTCGATTTTACTAGTAAATATATTGCTAATTCCTCGAGACATCGTTCTGAAAAGATCAAATATACCGCCGCTACCAGACATGCTAGTTTTAATAGCATTTATCATCTTTCTTACAGCATTAAGTACTGGTATAGCATCCTGAATAAGAGGGGTGGCAAATTCTGCACCTATCTTAGAAAGTGCAGCCTTAACATTTGCTAAGGCGCCAGTGAAAGTATTATTTGCATCTTTTGCGTGCTGACCAAAAGCCTCATCCATTGCCTCAGAGAATATGGCAAAATCTACCTTACCCTTCTGTATAAGATCTCTAATCGTTGCCTCAGTAACTTTGGCGCCTTTGGTCATCTTTTTAACTGACTCTTGAAATTTATCGCTCGCTTCTGAGGTTCCGTCTGCTACTTTATTAAATTGAGTAGCCATTGTTGCGGCAACATTAAGACCTCTAGCCTCTAACTGTCTTAACTGCATGGTCATCATCTTGCCTTGACCGGCTACAGTTGTGAAAATTGAACTAATCTCTTCATAAGTAGAGTTAGTCATAGCGGCAACACCGGAAATACCTCTTAATGCTTTTGACATTGGACTGTTACCGGTCTCACCGTAAGTCTCACCGAATTTAACTCCTGATGCAACTAACTGAGAAGCAGCTTTAGCGGCCTCATCCAAACCGTATGCGGTATCAGCAACACCATAGTTAATATCGTCTTTAATCTTATCCCACTGAACCTGAAGACCTTCCAACATGAATTTAGCGTCTTCGATTTTCATGGCCCTTGCCCAACCTCCAGATTTGATCTGGTTAAATGGGGCCATTAATATAGAGCCAATTTTACTGGCCATCTGCATGGCAGCATCCACAATGTTGGATAAGGCCATTAGGCCAACTAACCTCATAGTCGAGAATTTCTCATTTAGCTTATCTACAGAATCTCCAACAGTAGAAAGGTCTACTTTTTTTCCAGCATCTGTGATGGCTGAGAGATTTTCTGCCGCTTTGTCAAATTTAAGAGACTTTTTAAGCTCTTCGAGCATTTTTAAAGTTTCGTTAACGCTTTTCTCAAATTGCGCGTTGTCAAATTCTAGAGATACTACTCTATCGTCAACGGCTTTACTCACTCTCAACCACCTCCTTCCATGCCTTATCTGCTATCTCATCGAATATGGGCTGTATCGCAGGATTAATATAATCTCTACCTTGAACATACCCGCCCTTACCATTACCATGACCATATTGCAATAATATGGCTATCGGTACTCCAGTTTTAGTGACGTTATTATTAGTAAAAACTAGCTCTGTGGTATTCGCATTTTGAACTATCTCGTAATCCCAAGAGCTTGCTGTCTCACCAGAATCAATAGGAGTTGCAGCAGCGAGGGCAGCAACGCCCTCTCTGCCATATTTCTCCAAAACTTTTCTTGCATTTCTTAGGGTTTTTATTCTTTTAAGCCAATTGGTGGTACTAGCCCAATCACCCTTTGTTGTTTTTAAACTAAATCCCATAGCATCATCCTTTTGAGCCGCTGGCTTTTCTTCTAGCGGCATTAAGTGCTTTATTCTGACTTAGTATGTCTCGTTTGCTCATCTTTTTCTGTGGAGCATTCTTTTCACTACAAACTCTTATTAAAGTCATTAAGTGATTAAAGTGCCATTTAGCACACTCCATCGGAATATTATTAGCAATCATCCAATAGTAAATCAACTCATTGGTAACCACTTCGCTACTACTCTTTTTATGAGTGTCTTTAAACCAAGTTGCTGTCATTGGATCATCGATGTAATCATTAATTTCCTTTATTGTATCGACTGGTATTACTTTATAAATTTCTGGGTCAACATTTTGGGAAATTGTCATACATCTTATATAATCGATGATCATTTCATTAGTTTTTTCAGTATTAACATCTAAAAATGGTACGTGCCATTTAGCTTCCCATTTAGCTATAGCCACTAATGAATGCTCAATCTTTATAGTAGTCTCTTTAGTATTGATAAACCTATCCGGGGGAACAAATATTTCTTGTCCCGGGATGGTTATAATCTTAGGCATTCGGAGAAGTCTCAGCCTTATCTATAGGAACTACCTTATTCTCTTTATTGTCATCCTGAGACTTAAGTGTGCTCTCTATTCTAGTAGTATCATATCCAAGTTCTTTAAGCTTTGCTATTGCATCTTCTTCACTCATATTAGGAGCATTAACACCACTGATAACACCATTGATAAATGCTGCCTGAGTATCAGGATTTGTTATCATCTCCATAAAAAGTTCACTATAAGCATTGCTCTGTTCGAAAGCCTCTCTTAACTCCTTAGTCTTGATAAATCTTGTTCCGTCTTCGGATTTAATGCCGTATGATCTAAGGATAAGATCCTTGAATATCTGCATTATCTTTGCATTGTCCTTTGTTGCAATAAGCACTCTGATCATTTCTTCAACACCAGCCTGTGTTGAAAGTTCCATCTCCATTAATTCTGCCTTTGAAAGATTGAAATAGAAAGTTTCCTCTCTGGGTGTTCCGTTAAAATCTTCAAACTTAATTACCTTCTTAAACATAAATTTTCTCCTTATTCATAAAAAGGGCCCTCAAAACTTTACATTTTGAAGGCCCGTGTACTACTATGTTCTGTTATTAATTAGCCATTGTTATTAATGGTTCCATTGAGAATTCCTATAACTTCATCAGGAAGGGGAAGTCTAGGAGCAACGGCCTCAGATGCAGGATCAGTGGTTGCATCCTTACCGTAAAGAATAGTCTCAAGTCTTGTAAGACGAGTGGCAAGCTCCTGTGAAGCAAACTTTGTGCTATCTATTGTAAGAATAGAGGTTGCCTTATAACCCGTTACATTAACAGGTGTAGTACTAATCGAATAGCTGAAACTCAAAGGTTCCGGACTATCATTAACGGTATTGTAAGCCTTCTCTGAAGGTGTGGCCTTACAACCATATACCAGATGAATCTTATAACCGAGGTCATCATTGATGTCATTACCGATCTTAGTTCTGTAAGAAAGTCCGAAAGTCTTTCTTGACTGCTGATGAATATTAAGTCCTGCTACAGGGGCGATAGATCCATCACAAAGCTCCCACTCATCGGGATATGTGAAGCACTCAAGAGTTGCTGCGAACTCCTCTGCTGAAAGCAGATCAAGATACTTAATATTATCAGCATACTGAGCATTAGACTCAGCACCTGAAGGTGACTCTGATACAGATGTTAAACCATTCCAAGCTACACCGTCATCATAAGTTGAGTTAGTAGTATTAAACATGTAAAGTACGCCGTGATCCACACCAGTTTCGTAAAATCTTTCACCGGTCTGATCCCATTTTAAAGCACCAGCTGCCATAGGTTTTTACCTCCTTAAAAATACATATTAAAGACCGTATTAACTACCCCATCGGTCTTGAACTCTCTATCAAAAGTACACATCGGAAGCATTAAAAGCTTATCCTTATAGAGATCATTATCTGCGGTCTTTGACATTAAAGTTACTGAATAGCGTTTTGTAGCGGTATATGGCTTATTATCAGCAAACTGAGTCAAAGCATTACTATTCTCAAACACTATACATGGATATGAAATTTTTAAATTTTCCGGGGGCTGATAATACACCTTATAAGGGTGCATTATCTCCTCCAGAACATCATACAGTTGACTCCAGGTCTTCATGATACATTCCTCCCAAAGATAATATTAATCTAGGCGGCTGTGATGCATCAACATCTGTTACCTGCCATAGAGTCCCCTGCCATTCAACACATTTAAGATTGAAAAAGTGACCCAAAGCATAAGGATCTGCTACTATACTGATTTGATTTGATACCTGGATATCCGAATTCACTTTACTTCCGGAATAGTCTCTTTTAGTATTACGGATTACATCCCCATAATATTCTTTAAAAACTATTTCTTCTTCAAATAAACCAGGCTTAACTTCTATAGTATCCCTGTATCCAACATTACCATGAAATCTCATTCTTCAACCTCTTTCCATTTTGAAGATTACTCTGCAGCTATGCTGTAAGTTGTCTCTCCAACCACGATCTGTGATCCATCAAGCTTTATTGATGTAATACCAATAAGACTTGTTCCATCATTGATAAATATGTTAGCAGGAGCAGCTGTGAGCTTAACAGCTGCAGGTCTCTTAAGTTCTACAGTCTTGTCGGCATCTGTGTAAAGCTTGCTAGACCTAACGAAGAGAACCTCTGTAGCATACTTCTGTGATCCCTTACCAAAAATCTTCATATGTTTCTACCTCCTCTATAATTAACCATTAACAGCAGTCTCAAGAACCAGAGCAGAGAAAGGAACTGTCAAAGCACCAGAAATTCTGGTCTCGATCAGATATGTTTCCTTGTTATAGTCAATATCGAAGTCTTCGAACATATTGACTGCTCCACCCTTATCAGCGCCTACAGAATAATCCTGAAGGTTAACCATAATACCAAGGAGCTGATATGTTGTACCATTATCTGTTCTTGTCTGGTTATCAAATACCGGAACAGTTACGATCTCAGAAACTCTAAGCTTGTTAGCAAGAGCCTGAACTGAATCATAAATGAATCTTCCAGTGGTATCTGTGATCAAAAGCATATCTGCAAGTACATCTTCGGTTGTGTAAAGCTTAGGATTGCCAGAACCCTTGTAAAGCTTACGATTCTTGATAAGTGCCTTGATGTTGGCAATAGCCTTATCGTTATCTGTAGCGCCGTTGTCATATGTTACACGAACCTTTACAGAATATAACTCATCATCCTTCCAGATAGGACGAACATGCTCTTCCTTGATCTTATCTTCAGAGCTAGCAAGTCTTCCGTCACCGATCATGATAGCACGAGCGATTTCCTCGTCAAGCATCATTCTCATCTCGGCCTTGATCCATGCTACTACATCGAAATCTGTGATATCGATGATATCATCGCGATCAAGCTTCTGCTTCTTGTAAACGGTCTGAGGAGTGGTACTTCTCTTCAAGAGTGAGAATACCTCTTCCTTCTTATACTCGTCCTTGATATAACCCTTAGCACGAGCCTCGTCCTCTCTGATATCAGCGAACATAGACTTAATTCTGCTATAAGGAACATGGTGTACGCCATTCATAACACCTGCAACCCATCCTGTGTCTCTCTTGATCCATCCGGGTGTAGCAGTAGCTGTCTTAGCTTCCGGGAAAAGCCAATCGATATCATCAATACCATGAGCAAGAGCAGTATTTCTCAGTGAAGACTGAGATGTAGCTGACTCCATAAGTATGGCCTTAGCGTCCTCTGCATCGATACCGTGCTGCAGAGTCTCGTTAACGTCTCTCTCAAAAACATTCTTATGCATTTTGTTACCTCCTATTGCACTCTGTTCAACTTCGTCATCCTCGGCGTCGTCATCTTCATCGTCGTCTTCAACTTCGCCGTTTGTTGCATCTTCTACGCCCTGCTGATATGCAAGACCCATCATTCCCTCAAGAAGAGCCTGCTGATCCTCATCAAGAGTCTCCATTACCTCCTCAACTGTAGGATCTTCGTCATCGTACTCTTCATCGTCTTCATCATCCTCGTCATCTGCATGGTAGAGTGTGTCCTCATCATCGTCATCAAGATAGTGGGCGCATTCTTCACTCATAGACAAAGGCTGTGAAAAACTCATTATTGCTTCAGTCTCGATGTCCTCATAAGAGCCATCGCTGTGCTGAAGAATCGGGAAATCAATTGTTGCTCCGGGATTAGCCCCAGCAAGCACGAGAGATACCTCTCTTATGGCGCCATGAAGTACATCGGTTCCTCTCTTAACAAGCTGGTTAGCAAATATAGAAAGGCTTGTGATGTCGCCATGAGCTACTAATGCCTTAGCCATCTGTCCCTGCTTGGTGTCTTCATTAAATCTACCATAACAGTAAACACCCTCATCTCTATTCTCGAGAAGGGCATGACCAAGTACATTTTCAGGATCCTTATGATCGTGCATATACACAAGAGGTACTTCTATGCCATCACAATCAGCGAAAGCATCCTGACGAATGGTTAAACCATCAGCGCACTTTATATCATTACGTGTGGCCCAACCGCTGAAATCATAATCTGTACTTCTCATTTTGAATGTTTCCTCCTTTAATAATTTAATAACTCGGAAAGTTTCATGTCTCCTACACCATAAGTGTCGATTGGACCAATGGTTTCGGGAATCATACCTCCTTCCCCATTATTATCAGTATACATAGGCACATGACCCTCTTCTGCATTCAAGTTCTTATTACGCAACTCATCTGCTCTCGGATCGTCTACTGGCTTCCAGCCTACAACAGACCTCATCTCATTCGAAGAAGCTATTTCATTTCTAGTGAACTTATCAACCATGTCGGCAATCTTATCAACAGGTGTATTCTTGAAAGGATCCTTGAAATACATTATGTCGTGATGCCGTGTTCTAGCTGTTTTGGTGAGGAATTTACATCTCATAGCTTCAACTAATGCATTAGCTACCGGGGCTACTGCATAGTTATGATAATTTAACATAGTCTGAACATCTGCTTTGTTATTTAATATCTCCTCGGTCACGCCTAACTGGCCATATAGCATACTCGTAAGGAAAGTGATCTGGTTCATTAAATTGTTCTCCACAGATCTGTTCAGCTGTGTTACCTTCTCAGTGCCATCAATATAAGCGATGCCATACTTCGATCCCGCCAGCTGGGTCTCAATATTCTTTCGCCTATCCTCAGCCATCTTTTTCCTAGCTTCTGTTTTAATGATGCCTGGTAACTGCAATATTATGTCGAGCTTACCGGAACCTGACTGTTCATCAATAACATCCAAGATATTAAGCTTCCTTATAAGCCTCTTGGCAACCGAGTTTGGCTGATTCATTACCACATAAAATGGATTCTCAATTATTGCCACTGACTTTTTCGGAACTATAATATCTTCTTTATTTCCGGTCTTATCGTTATAAACCTTTACCTTTACATGGTCTGGATACCACTGCAATATCTGTCCAACTCGCAATGCGTCTATCTCATAAGCCTCTGATATTTTTGGGCTTATAGATGTATCGGTAGGCACTATGGCTATACAGCCTTCATCAAATAAAGATAATATTGCACTCTGTATAAAATTCCGCGCCGTTTGATCTTTATTAGCGTCTACCGTTAAACGCTGATTTAAAGAATCATCTACCACTTCTTTAAATCGTTCATTGTTGTCATCTAGCTTGACATGTTTAATATCAAGCTGCGACACATCTATAGCTATACGATTATATACTGCTGTGACAATCGATCTTTCGTTTCCCATCGACATCCTCGGACGTGACGGATTAATATAAGAAGATTGCCCATAGTCATATCGTATAGACTGAGTCGGATTTAGAAAGGCGTTCCATCCATGCTTTATTCTATCGCCTAAAGTCATTTGTTTTACTCCTTATTTTAGAGCTAATACATCATATGCTGCTGCATTATTATTTTCTGTTGAACGAGAATAAATTATTAATAACTCTTTATTCTCTTTTTGGATGCTTGTCTTTCTAAATTAAATCTTTCATCATTTAATCGATTATAATCGTCGTACAACTTCTTAAACTTTTTATCTTTCTCAGACAAATCCTTCATTTGACCTCGCATATATTCTTTATCCCATCCGCCGACGCTATTATCTCTTTTAGTAGAGGCCTTTCCTTGTGCGGAATTGTAGAAATATTCGTTCATCTTCGGGGTTACTTCATTAAGCTGTTTTCTTACCTCCGGAAGCTTCTTTCGTATCTCTGCTTTGGTAAACTTTGGCTTTCTTGAATATTCGTATGCATTTCTTAAATTACCTATTTTTATAGACTTTTGATGAGGCGTCAATTTATCACTATCCATTGTTCGTTTATATTCTTTATCAAACGCCTCTTTAGTCTTCTTCTCCCACTTATCTTTCTTAGCGGTGAGATAATCCTTCTTAGCGTTAAGACGAACGACTTTCTGTTGAGCACGCTTACGACCAAAGAAACGAGACACTTTTTTGGCCTCTTTAAGATACTTTTTATTTGTCTTGTATATCTTTTTGGCATATTTGTCAGACTTTTTGGCCGCTTTGGCGAAGGCCTTTTCTGGATTCTTTCTTACACCCCACTTCATACCCAACACACCATAATGAGCGAGGATGTCTTCGTCTAATGGCGGCTTATCTAACTCGGTTACATATATTTTATCCATATGGGTACCTCTTTAATATCTCTTATCGCCACGCATAGCATTTCTCTTCTTTCTGGCTCTTTCTCTTCCGGCTTCTATGCCTCTTTCAACATTTTCGCTTTTTAATTTTGCATTCTTATCTCCAAGTTTGGATACATCATACTCGTTTGATTTCGGATATCCTTTATATGTATCTGTTCTGTATCCAGGATTTGGTATATATCCAGCACCTCTATGATATTTACCGCCAGTTACCCATTCTGGATGTGTTTTTGCTATATCTCCTTTTGCTTTTTTAGTTTTATACTCTCCAACTTTACTTTTAAGGCTATAGTACTTACCCTTAATATGCTTACGCCACTTCATACCCTTAACGCCGTAGTGGGCTAACTCGTCTTCTGATCTCTCTTGCATGCCATGCTGAATAAAATCTCTATAATAATCCGGGGTTGGTGTGTATGTCATGTGATTATCTCCTTTTTATTTTTTCTTCTCTTTAAATAACTGATCAATTAGCTGCTCTGCTTCTTCGTCGCCAAGAGCTGAATTCCGTGCCAACTCTCGAACTCCAACCTTAACTAGATTCTCACTAACAGTTTTAAGGACTGATGAAGCGCCTCTCGATAAGCCTTCGCCAACATCGGATTTAGCTTTCTTCCATAATTTCTTACCTTTAGGCATTTTAGCTTCGGCTTCTTTCTTAACCCTATCTCTTAACTTCTGCTCTGTGTCCAGTCTTGTAAGTATGTCGTTTATTTCTTGATTAGAAAAATTATCGACTTTCTTCAACATTGCAGCAATGTCTTTTGTTCTTATAATATCCTCTTTAGACTTCTGAATCTGCTGCTCTTCTTGTCTCTTTTTTGCTCTAATTTTTCTAGCTTTCTTAAGAGATTTAATTCTTCTCTTTCTTAATTTCTTAGCTTTATGCTTGGAGATCTTTCCTTTTCCAGATTTATTTCGATCTTTTCGAACTCCCCATTTCATTCCGAGTATTCCAAAATGCATGAGAAGATCTTCATCCATATCTGGTTTATCGTAGTCAAGATCATATAACTTTATCATTTCTTCCATAAGCTACCTCTTCTCGTGCTTTGGCTATCTTAGCTTTTCTTACGCTTTTTAACTCTTTCTCTACCTGCGGCTATGCCGGCGTCCACATTAGCTCCAGCTCCTCCAGAATGAGAATTAGCTTTGCCGTAGTCTCTACGATTGTCATAGTTACTTGTGGTTCTATTATACATAATCCTATTAGCTAATAGGTCTCTCTTCTCCGTTGTCGTAACAACTTTTGGATCCATTTTCTTAAATAAACCAGAATTTGTTATGTCTTCTGGAGCTATTCCTCTAATCTTTCTCCTGGCCTTAACGAGCCCGGCGGTAGCTTTACTTTTAGCACTATAATACTTACCCTTAAGATGTTTTCTCCACTTCATGCCCTTAACACCATAATGGGCGAGGGTTTCCTCGTTAAGTTCGGGCTTAGTTATAATATAATCGTACATATTTCACCTCAATCGAAACTATCCTTGCATAGCTTATATGCCACCCAAGCATCCATCATTGCTGCTACATTATCTATTTTCTGGTCATATCTTTTCTTATAAAGTTTACGGTTACCATTGGTATCTTCAAGAGTTATGCAGTTACCCATAGCGAATGACATGAGATCTTCATCGAACAGTAATAACCGCTCCTCTGATAACTTCTTAAGTTCTCCCAACGGTACCGACTCTGTCTTGGCTCCCTGTATAACCTTAACTATATTATAATCGCCGTTATCCACTTCCCAACGGTTGACAAAATCTTTAGCATTATACGGGTCATAACCCAAACACAATATCTCATAGCCATTAGCATTAATATGTGCATCGAGATCGTCATATACCTCGTCCATCTCCAACACGGTGCCTTCCAGTACACAAAGGCTGTCCTCAGCTATGAAGTCCTCATACTTACTCCTCATAGCCATCGGGAGCTTCATTAAAGTCTTAGAAGAAATATAGCTTCTGGTCTTAATGCCAAAGGCTCCATCCTTAAGCGGAAATATAAATGTAAAAGCACAGAAGTCATCACCCTGTGATAAATCAGCACCCATAGCACACTGCATATTCCAGAAACTGCGTCTCTTATGTGGAAGGGTTTCTTCATAAGTAAAGAAATATGTATAACCTTCCATAGGTATGCCGAATCTCTTAGCTAAAATATCATTTCTGGTAGAAGGCGCCTTCTCAGCTCTCTCAACATCCTCCTGATAGACGTCATACTGTACCGTCTTACCAAGATTGGGGTTGGCCTTAATCCACATTGCTGGGTTATTAACTTCCTCAATGTCGTCAAGCTTGTAATACCAAATACTAACCTGTGGTGCTATGAACTCGCCTTTAAGAATTGACATGAGCTCCATTTTAATAGTATCACCTGAGCCATTTCTTACAGTTCCCTCGGAACTCATGGCAACTATTAAATAGTCATCGAGCTTTGATGCTCCCTGCTCTATAGCACCTATAACATCCTCTCTAATATCTCCTGACAACCACTCATCGACAGTTGAGATTTTAGGTCTCAAGCCCTGCAACTTATCAACTGACATGGGCCGTACCTCGAGCAAAGAATTGGTAAGAAAATTCTGTATTCCCATCTTGGTTGAGGCTAGTTTAACCCTATCTGCCTTACTGCCTGTGGTGTTTTGGAGCGAGCCATCGGTAAGGAAAGTAAATAGCGGTCCTCTAGACCTAACAATGCTAGTCCTTATAGGGCTCATTACCTCGTCAGCCTGTCTCATAGTCGGGGCTGTGGTGATCTGATGTGTAGTGTCGGGGTCTATATTAAGGAAATAGTTCTGTATAGTAGAGGCATACATCGATTTAGCGGCACCTCTGGCCACTATAAGGTATTGTTTCTTGGTAAGCCTCTTTTTTATCATTTTCCTAACATAATGGCCTCCATGGCCGTTTTTGTTAGGCTCATAGACGGATTTTTCGGTGAAGTAATACCATCCAAAAATCTGTTCTCCCCATAGTTTAAAAGTATCGAGGAGGTGTAATGGTGATCCATCGGTAAGAGTTAATTCAGACTCGCAAAAATCAACCCAGCCGTTTATCGCTTCATCGTCGTAGTAAATGTTTGGATTAGCGATTAATTCATCTATTCGGTTCATTTCCATTGCGATCTCTCGGTTAATCGGTATCTCACCTTTGATCACTTGATTTCTAAACTGACCGTAATAGATCGGTACGGCTGTGTTTGATAGTGACATGTATTACCTCTTTATTTCTTACGTTTTCTTCTTGACTCTATAGCCTTATTTACATCTTTAACTTTTGCAACTCTAACGTCTCCGTTTTTCCAATTGGTCTCTGCTGCATATTTCTTGTTGCTATCAATATCTTTTACATTATAATCTACATGCTCCCACATATTACTTATAAGTGTGGGGTGATGATACTTATCAAACAAATATCCTTTAACTGCCGATTTTCCATATGCGGTATTAGCTCTACCACTTTCAATATCATCAGCTATTTTTTGAGCGTTATATTTGTTTTTTCTTCGTCCTGCTGCTCCTGGAAGCTTGTTTGATAATTTTCTAAGGTGCTTACGCCACTTCATACCCTTGATTCCGAAATGGGCTAAAGTGTCCTCATTAAGCTCAGGCTTATTTATAATATAATCATACTGATCTTCTCTCATTTACTTAATCCTCCAATAATTTTTGCAACGGATTAGAGGGCCTCCTACCTTGGAAGCCCTCGGTACCGTTCACTATTCACTTTTCATTTTAAACGAGAACTGCCTAAATCTTACTCCATGTCTTCGATCTGCTTCTGCATCTCGGCGATCTTCTGGAGCATCATTTCCTTCTGGTCATGTCCGCTGTAGTTGCGACGACTTGATCTTCTGGATGTATTATTTGTGTAACTAGACCTGCTACTTCTTCCTCTTCTCATAGAGGTATTATTAGAGTATGGCCAATTTCCGCTAACGCCATCATAGTCATCAGCGCCTTCCATAGCTGCTATACATTCGATGTAATACATGGTCTTAGTTGCTTTGTAAACACAATCCATCTCACTAGGAGATAAATCTTTTGTGTCTACTACTTCATCAACCTTCTCGCAGAGAAGATCATATAAGTTCCATAAAGAATCCATATTTAACCTCCTCCCTATGCTACTCTGGTTACTCCGAGAACAGCCGCTCTTCTAACAGTTATTGCGGGTGTAGGTGTTACAGCTGCGTCGTCTTCTGTTGCATCTGTATACACTCCTGCAATATTAAAGCAGCATCCTGCGGGAACTGTGACAGTTACTTCGGTATAAATGTGCCCATACTCATTAACTGCCTGAGGAGTAAATATGGCTACACTCTCTGGAAGTATAGACCCATTAAGGGTTATACCAAGAGCTATAGCTGTTACGGTACCACCTTCCGGAACCTCGATATTAGCGCCAAGGCTCACGCGATACCTAGCAAAACGATTGGTTGTATTACCACGAAGAGTAATAACCCCTGGTGCAGTAGGTATAACATTACCACTATTGCAAGGGATAGAAACGGAACTAAATAATATCGGACTATTAAGTGCTACTGTCTGGTCCGCAGCCGTTACATATTCTGCCATGATATCTACCTCCCATTAGTTATAAAAATTCTGACATCCACATCCTGTCTGTACACCATTGGGATTAGCAACGATGTATGCCGGTCTGGGGGTGGGATTAAGATACTGCTCAAGCGCTACAGTCTGTGCAGCGTTGTCTGCAAGTATCTGAGCAGTCTGCTGACCCTGAGAAGCTGCAAGATTAGCCATCGTAAGCTGCTGCTGAAGTTCTGCTATCTTCTCATTCTTAGCGTCGATCTTATCCTGGCACATCTGGTCAAGGATCTTCTGAACGCCATCAGCTACTGCCTGCCTATCAGCACAATTTTCTCTTGCTATATCTGCGCTAAGGTTTGCAATCGCAAGCCTATTCTCACAGCAGCAATTAGAAATCTGAGACTGAAGGGCAAAATTCTGATTCATTCCAGCGATAGTTACGTTATCAACCGAGTTCTGGAGATTTGAAATCTGCGCAGTAAGGGCTGCGGTATCAAAACCTCTAGATACCCCATCCTGTGTCTGCTGGTTAAGCATATAAGGAAGCATATCGTTATTTCCTCCGAATCCGTTTCCACCCCATCCCATTAAAGCAAACAGGAACAGGATAACCCACCAACCGTCACCACCGAAACCGCCGAAGCCATTACCTCCAGCTGGAGCTACGGGCATATACATGCCATTGTTGTCTACAAAAGACATAAGCAACCTCCTTTTTGAGAATTAAACTATGAGTTATAAATTAATTCCCATCTGGTTTGCCTTATCCTTCAGCTGCTGTAATTGCTCCGGAGACATCTTACCTGAATTCAGTAAATATTGAACAGCGCCTTGGGGATTATTGGCATACTCATTTGGGATATTAATTCCCTTTTTCTGAAGGATGAACTGAAATGGATTTCTCATGAAGTTACCGAACATTCCGGTCATCCCTTGGTTCATCTGTTCCTCGTACAAACGATTTGCCATTATTATGTCCTCCCTTTTTATAGCTGTTCTTTATTTCGTCTACCATCTTTTTCATAGCCTCCTCAAGATCTGATTTAGTTACATATTGATCTTCAGAGGATGTATTTATTTCATTTTCTATTATTCTTTCCGTATAATCGAAAGCTCTTAAAGGCTTCGGAACACCATTCTGATCGGTATCTTTAACATAAAAACAATCCTCTTCGGAATCGAAAAGATACGCTCTAGAATTTGGCGGCACTGGATAAGATTTTGCACCGTTTATTCCGCCTTGAACCCAGGCCATTACTGGTCCCGAATTTTGCTGCGGCATTACCTGAGGCTGGACATATTGATTGTTGTACGCATTAGGATACGGATAAACCGGTGAGTAATTTAACATTTTTTCCTCCTTTTAACTCTTTTTTCTTTTTTTAAATCTACTATCACCTTTCATAACATTCATATTTCTCTGTCTATGCTGATAGTCGGCTAATCTTTTTCTTGCAGAATACATACCTCTTCCAAAATTATCGGCTCCGACTCCACCACCATCCACCTGGGATGTGCTAGATGAGAATCCTCTCTGTCGAAGATTCTTTTTCTTCTGGGTCTCTTCGTTTAATTTATCTCTAAATTCTTTATATTTCTTTTTTCTCTTTCTCCATTTCATACCTTTAATTCCGAAATGAGCTAGGGTATCTTCGTTAAGTTCTGGCTTATTTACTATATAATCATACATTATTTTATCTCCCTACTACGGATATAACTTAGCCCATGTCTTAGGGCCTATCACGCCGTCTTTAGTTAAGCCATAACTAGCCTGAAAGCTAATTACTGCATTCTTAGTGTTAGGACCGAAGTCACCATCTACTTCTATCTGATAACCAAACATAAGTAATCGGGCCTGAGCGACTTTAACCCAGTCGCCTTTACTTCCCGTTTTGAGGGTCGGCTTATCTTTAACTCCGATAGTATTCTGAACCTTGCCCTCATACTCAGGTCTAGCGAATCCAACAATGTTCGCTTTGCTTCTGGTTCGTCTCATAACACAACCACCATTATCATCTGAAGTAACTGAGGTGTTACCCTCTATTGAGGTTATGTTGGCTGGCCATTGAGACGCTTCTTCTACTATCCCAATATGATTAGCTGAGCGATTAGTCTTTCCAAATTTAAAAAACACTATGTCGCCTCGTTGAGGTCTCTCTACTATCTGTTTACGAGCTCTAAACCACGAAAGTAAATCGGCACACAATGCCGTCTTCTTAACTAATCCGGTATCTCTGAACACCCAGCTAATAAACGCACAACACCAAGGATAACTATCGCCGCTAACTTCTTTACCATAATACCATGTGTTGTATTTAACTTTATTACTCCCAGGAGGATTTTCTTTAATGCCTATCTCCTTCTGAGCTATTGACACTGCTTGATCACTCGTCATTGTCGTCATCTCCCCATGTCCACAATTCAGACCACTCATTACCTACTATCACCGCCCATAATGTACCAATTAGTAACGCTAAGACCGTGGCACTGCTTAATACTAATATCACAATTAGAGCTATCTTATAACCCATCATCGATCACCTCGTATCCACAATGCGGACAAAACGTGTAGTAAACACCCTTATAACCACAATTAGGACATCCTATACTACACCAATCCAGTATATGCAATATTATTATGGCTACAATATAGTAAATCATAACACAAACTATAAATTTCTTCATAGCTTTGACATCAAAAACTCGTCCAAATTCTTTTTCGCTTCTGTAACTGCCCCATTGCATCCCTGCTGGATTAATCCGTCTAATATTGCTGACATGCTCTTCGTAAGAATCATGATTTCAGCCTTAATCTCTTGGGTCTTGGCCTCTGTTTCAGCATGGTTGGTGTCGATTCGATCTTCTATCTCACTAAGTCGGTTGTCGTACTTCTCATAGATCTTATTTCGTTCTTTTTCTAGATTTTCGGCATAACTGTCCCATTCCTGTTCTTTGTCATGCCGCTTATTGACTGCGTCGATCACTTCACCCACCACCTTAAAGAAGGCCCATAGGCCCATTATGACTAATCCAAACTGAACCAGCAAATCAAGCGTTATCGTCTGCTCCATTGTCGGCTACCTCCTCTCTAGGAGTTACCTCTGCAAGCTGCTTCAGAAGCTGTATAATCTTATCATATCCTATCATTGATGCTATCCACACAGCAACTCCCATTAATACCAGACATATAATATTGTTAACTGTCCAAGGTATCGAGTTGAGCATGTATAGTATAGCAGTGCCACCGCATCCTACTACTACAGCGTTAATAAGTGCTACCATATTAGCTGAGTATTCCTTATGAGCATTGGCATACGCCTTCTTAACCGCTTCTGTTAAAAGTGATGTTATGCCTGCTCCAAAAGTAAGCATAGTAATAAATAATGTAATGGTCATTTTAATAGTCTCCTCTCAAATATGTTTAAATACCGCGGGCGTTGTTTTTGTTGCAATCGGACAATTATAGTGATATATCTTGATAAATACGTTAATAGTTACTTGCCCGCGGTATCAAAACCGATAATGTTTTGGTTTATTTCTTCTTCCTCTTCCTCGATTGATTGATCCATATCAAAACCTATGGCTGCGACAGATCCTTCGGAAATGATTGATTCGGCTTCTTTACTTCTTATTTTGAAGATCTTAATTAATCCACAAACTAAGAACTCTCCTCCAAAAGCTGCGAAGAAGCAAGAAATCAATGTATCTGGAACCATTATATGAAATATTGATAGAACTATGGTTATTACTGTAAACAATAATAACATCTTTATACAAAATACCACATAATCTGCTAGTGGTATGTCTTGTAATGTGAATTTTTTCTTAAAGAATTTCATTGTTGTTTACCATTGAATCGCAATATATGTATGTGTTCCATTCCATTTAGTATCGGCACCATTTCTCCACTTAAAGCCCGTCGATGTAATGGCACTAATTCTTGTATCACCAGTGGCCTCGACTGCCGCCATATCACAAAATGCTGATGATGAGGTGGTTCGATATGACCTAAAACCGTATGATGCATTCGTGTTTTTATCATATATATATCGCACCGAGCCATTGGCAGCGCTACTACCCGTCATACTACCCGACGAACCGTTAAAAAATACAATTACGGTATCGGGCTGAAAACCTACGTTTACTGTAAACTCCGTAACACTTGACCCCGACGTGGTAAAAGTGCCCTTTTTGACTTTGGGCTGCATACTGCTATACAAATATCCTGCCGCCATAGCCTTGATAATCGCTCCGCTTGAGATTGAAGCAGGAGAACTGTCGGAAGGGATTTTACTTAAATAGGATGATATTGCGTAGCCATTTGCCGTTGCCCTGTATATTGCGTCTTTTGATATTGAAGCAGGAATAGAGTCACTCGGTGTGATTGAGCCATAATTTTTTATTGCATATCCACTTGCAAGTGCCCTATATACACCTATTTGTGATAGTGCTATTGGTGAATCATTACTAGGAGTTATGTCATCCATAGTACCTACTGCTACTCCACTATTCCTTACTAAATATACTTCCCCACTATTAAGAGTATGGGGAGTAGTATTAAATAGTCCAATTTTTGAATAGCTCTCAATCGCATATCCATTTGCTAATGGATTTACCGGAGTATTAGCTGTTAACTCTGCTGGATTTGAATTGCTCGGAGTAATGTTTGGCATTTGTCCCGTTCCCGTTATTCTCCATGCTCCATAAATAGTAGAAACATAGTTACTAACGTTTCCGGTTGAAAGGGTTTCTATCGATGTTCCAGATGCAACTGCTACAGCAATAGAATTATTAGTTGCAATATTAGAATATCCAGATAAAATGCCTGGACCAGTTATAGATGCTGTGCATCCTACATCAGCCCCACATACTTCTTGTGATAATAAAAGATATGTTCCATTACTAATACCATATAATTTAGTAGTGTCTCTATTAGAATCTACAATCGCATCATAATAAGAGGATTCAGATATATCTTCTATTCCGTCAGCCTCCCATATGATGTGTGTTTTATTAATATACGTAGTTCTACTGCTATTAGATATTGTAACTGTATCGTTAGCCTCTAAATCAATTAGCGATAATCTTGTTTCGCTATCTCGAATTTTTCTATCACCATCAAACGTTGTTTGGTTTAATACAGTTTTTATAACTGTTCCAGTTGTTGTTATGTTAGCCTCTGTAGAATGGCCACTTCCAGCCTCATCAATTACTTCACTATTAAAAACCAAAACTCTACAACTTTCAGATGCTGTATATGTAGAAGTTGCAGTATCGTTCTTTTTGTATTGTGTATAGATAGGAGATGCTATATTCCAATAAAATGATGGAATATTACCGCCACCTGCTTTATAACATCTTTGAAAAGCCATGAAAACACTCCTTATACGTTTCTGATCCACAATTTAAATGTTGTAGCCTCGGTAAGAGCATCAAAAGTATAGATAACAGTTGTTCCAGATAAAGTCTGAGTATTATAATTAACTGGTTCTCCGCTAGCTGTTTCACTATATAAATCTAAAGTACTAGTCGAAGATATAGCACTATCTGTGAATGATACGCTTGTGTCGCCTATGACTTTATTTTGTGTTGCTGTCCATTTACCTAACCCAGGACCAGTCATAGCAGAAATGAGTGACCGAATTCGTGTCCAAATACGACTTACACCATCACTATCTACAAATTTAGTAGCCATAAATATAACTCCTTTTGTTATTATGAACCCGAAGTATAAGGTGTAAGAGCATCAATTTCAGCAGTTGTGAGAGCGACTAAATCGGTTTTAGACCAAAAAGCCGTCGTATCGATAGCCGCCGAACCAAACATCTCATAAGAACTTTTAGCCGTTGACCATACATATTCATCATATGTGTTAAGTCCTGACTTAAGAGTATAATATGTTTTATTAGGATCCATGCTGGCATCCGATGTAGGAACATACTGCTGATTAACTAGCTCGAAATATTTCTTACCCTGAACAAAGGAACTATCACTAGTCACTTCAAAGCATGTCTGATCAGGTATAAAATATATCGTACCAGCAGCACCTGTTGCGGGAAGCTCTGATACAGTATCGTAATCGAAGTTAAACTCTATACCGGTTATACCAGATATAGCATTATCGATAGCTGTTGATACCTGGGTTGCGTTCTGGAAGTTACTATCGTTAGTAATATCAGATGTCTTCGTCGGTACTGTAATGTCTACAGCCTTAGAAGTTATAGTCTGAGCATTACCATTAACCTTAACTGTCTCGATCACATTGACCTGAGCACCTTCTGCAATACCGACGAGTTTTGTCTTATCATTATCGGTATAATCATTGGTTGATAGTCCCTTACCAGTAACCTTGTCAACCTTATCTACGATCTTGGTATCTATGAGAACCTTAATCCTGCCCCATAAATATCCTAATCCATTACCGTTTGTATACTTGTCATTCTGTGCTGGCATTAGTTATACCCTCCATTCTCTGAAATAATTTCGTCTATATCCTGGTCACTTAATGTACCAAGACCAAGCTCCTCAAAGGACTTATCACCCTGCAATATAACTTCATTAATTGAGGGTTTATCTACTAGATCGTTATAAGACTTATGGGATATATCATTGGATACTCCTCCGGATAACCCACTAGAGCCGGATATGGTACCGGCCAGCTCTCCTTCTGAACTTAAAGCTCCGGTTAAGGAGCCGATACCTATTATTCCGCTCATTAATATACCTCTTCAGTAAGTGTTAACGACGCTTTAGCGATGAATGTGTCAACATCTCCGCCAGCAGTTGTTATCTGAATATCATACACATAATTACCAAAATCAAGATCCTTAGTATCTGCTGGATCTAATTGAAGTATCATAGTGTTAATTGGAATATCTTTAACTATCAAAACTTCAGTATCCGGATCATTATAATGCTTCTTCATGGCAAATCTTATTGTATCACCTGGTACCGGGATATACGGATTACCATCTTTATCAGTTATTGATATCTCGGCCTTCAATGTATCCCCACGTGTGAGGATAATGCTAGTCTTTTTAATAGTAAACATATTATCTCCTCTGAAAATAATAAATGGGGACTTCATTACCACTATCCCATGTATCATAGTAATCTCCGTCTATTACTGCTACCACGTGACTACCAGTTCCTAAAATATACTCGCCTTCGGGATGATCGTATGTGAATTGCCATACCGTATAACAGTCGTCAGGACATGTATCGGGTATGATTTTTCTGGAAAACCCATTCTCTTTTAAATATCTTGTCCAAACTGTGTTTGAAATCGGGGGTTCATACATTTCTCTGCCAAGATCTGATAGCTCGTCATATATGAATTCCCATGGTTTTTCTAAAATTATGCTTAAAGCTCTTATTACACAATCGTCGGTTAATTTTTTAACTGGATTTGGGTTTTCATTAATCCACATATTAGTTTCCTTCTATCCTCTGAAGATCTTTCCAAGCATATAGTCTCCATTCCAAATCAGCTATCTGGTCTTTGATGGCCTGCATAACTGAAGAATTACTAGGTGGATCGAACATCAGTCTAACTCTAAGACCAACTAACTCCTTAACTGCTTCGTAATCGGTATCTTCGTTTAAAATATCATCCCATGTTGTGGTAGAGTCTTCAATTTTTACAGCGCTATCTTGACCATGCCATTCCTGGAATATAACCATGAGAGCAGAATTAATAAAGATTATTAATTCTGAATCAAATGAATTATCTTCCGGAGCTATACTACATATTCTTTTTACAGATTCCAAAATTGAATCGTTCATATTATCTAACCTTCTTTGTAAACTTCTTCATGATGAAACCCTTAGGAGATTCTATCTGATACCATTCTCCATCTTCTGAAGCATCGAGAACTCTTGCCTGGGCTCCAGGAGCAAGTGATGTAATTATATCACCCATAGGACTCTTTCTAACATTAAGATTAAGATTTCCTGTTACCTCAACCATAAAAGGTTTTGTGATCTTCTCTTCTTTCTTCTTGGGTTCTTCTATTTTTATATTATTATCTGCCTCATTTATTACATCGGCAACCGTCTTTTCGATAGTTCCTTCAGGAGTGATTTCAGTTTCTACAACATCATCAATCTTTAAACCCTCCTGCTTAATATCTACCTTATCGACATTCTTCTTTTCATACATCTTACTATAGTCTTTCTTCATTTCTACCTCCAGTTTTCCATGGACAGGTGTCATTTGCACTTCTTTCTACTGGAAGTTTTGGCAACAATGACTCATCTCCATAGTGAATCGCATTATGTGTCATAAAACTACATGAAATTAAAAACTCTGGATCGAAAACACACTCTCTTTCTTCTTCAATATCTTCTAATGTAATAGGATTCATATGGTGGACGATTATTCGATCTCCTATTTCGTATCCATCAATTCCTAAATCACATCCTTGGTCTCTAATTATAACTTTTCGTCTTGCATCGAGCCATCTTTTAGATCTGTAGAGTGCTTGATTAATATATCTTTCAAATCCGAAGGTTTCAACTCCAACTTGTCCTGCTAATTTTAAATAATTATATCGATCAACAAAAGTATTATAAGTTATTAGCTCTGAATATTTTCTAATCAATAGTCATCCTCATCTTGTGTTTCTGGGTGGCCCGCGTATTTGTTGAAAGCTTTAATGGCGTTCTCATACATCTCCTTAGTTTCTTCCTGAGATCGTATTGCTCCGGCCTTTGCCTTCAGCAATTCGTTTTCTTTTTTTAATTTTTCAAGTTCCAATTGTTCTTTTGTTGATCCAAGCCTGAGAAAATGAATCAACTCTGCTGCTGTTGCCGATCCATTGTCGATTCTTTGTTCTACTGCTTTGTAACTTTTATTGATTAGTCGATTCTCAACAGCTTCGGCAGACATGGCTGGCCGCTGTTTAGTCTCTTTCTTCGCACTTGAAGCTTTTGGCATTAACCATCACCCCCAATATAACTTTTGAGGTCTTGTTTGTATATACTTTGGTGAGTATTCATACCACTTTCCTCCTTAATAAATATCTATTCAACCACTTCTTGTAAGAACCATAACACTTCTAACCTAGTTTTATAGGAGAAACTTTATTGGTTTAGAAAGGAGGTGTGGCTACTCACCGTTACCACAATTAGTGCTATGGCCCTTGCAAGAAGCGGCCAAATAGTACGGACCAAAATCTCAAAAATTCCCCCGGAGAAATTTTGAGG
>Ga0310690_10000814_pt1 | contig 61666 bp, 55 predicted proteins | sample AusTroGonzalo_MG_2_FD_207661 | JGI IMG/M metagenome (GOLD analysis project Ga0310690, IMG submission 207661) | Bovine rumen microbial communities from tropical cattle in Woodstock, Queensland, Australia - Gonzalo_04 (v2) (version 2) | ecosystem: Host-associated > Mammals > Digestive system >... | reverse complement strand
TTTTTTAGTCATATTTTTACCTCGCAAATAATAAAGTCCCTTCGCACTGCTCTATCACTACGTTTACTACACTTCCTACGTCGTACGCATTTTGGGTTTGCACCCACAAATTGCCTGATGTGCGCCCTTTATGCGGGGTTTCCATCAGCACCGCTTGCGTGCTGCCCACTTGGGCGCGGTAAGCATTGTCCGATAAACCCCTTACTCTATTTAACAAAATATCAAGACGTTCTTCCAGTATATTTTGTGCCAGAAGTGGCATTTGCGCGGCAGGCGTACCTTGCCGCGGGGAATATTTGAAGCAATACGCGGCCAAAAAACCGGCGCGTTCCACCAGCGAAAGTGTCTGCTCAAAATCTTCCTGCGTTTCGGTAGGGAACCCGACGATAATATCCGTAGAAATGTTAAAGCCGCACGCGTGGAGCGCGTCTGTTTTTTCCAAGAATATTTCGCGCGTGTAACCGCGTTTCATTTCGCGCAACACTTTAGTAGATCCGCTCTGCACCGGCAAGTGCACATGACGGGCAATTTTAGGGTTATGTTTTACCGCGCTTAAAAATTCGGGCGTAAAATAAATGGGGTGCGGGCTCGTAAAACGTACCCGTTCAATGCCTTTAATTTCACTGATGCGGTTTAATAAATCGGCAAAAGTAACATCCCCGTCTTTATAGGCGTTAACGGTTTGGCCAAGTAACGTGATTTCTTTGGCGCCTGCTTGTGCTTTGCGTTCAATGTCCGCTAAAATGTCTTTACAGGGCAAACAACGCACCGGCCCGCGTACCGAGGGCACAATGCAATACGTGCACGCAAAATCACATCCGCGCATAATGGTAGCATAAGCCAGTAACGGGGTCGGGTTGGGGTGCATTTTCCCCGCCGGCAAAAATAAACGGCTTTCGTCTAACAGGCGGCCGAAATTATCTATATTTTTGGCCCCCGATAAAATATCTAAATACGGGTAACGCTTTTTTAATTTTTTACCCAAACGTTCTGCCGCACATCCCGTAAAAATAATGATACGCGCCGGATTGGCACGTTTCCATTTGCATAAACGCCCCAAAAAGGAAACGCCTTTATGTTCGGCGTGTTCGCGCACCGTACACGTATTTACCAACACAATGTCGGCTTCGTCCAAATTATCCGTTATAATACCGCCGCGCGCCGATAGATGGTTGAACATCTCCTCGGAGTCGGCCTCGTTCATTTGGCAGCCGTAGGTTTGGATAAATACTTTTTTCATCAATATAAAAAATACGGGCGGTTAGGATAGCCGCCCGTAATCAACTTAGAATAAATTACTTAATTTTTCAATGCCGTCAAGCACCGGTTGCGCCAAGTGAATTTTAATCGCGCGGCGGCCTTTATCCTGCAAGGCCTTAAAATCGCCGAGTGCTTGCGCGTTGCAAAGTTGCCCGAACGTGTAATCTTGCCCCGGAATTTTAATATCCTTCTCCGGATCGGCGGATAAAATCAAAAATACGCCGTTGTTTCCGTCACCTTTGTGAAGTTGCCCCGTAGAGTGCAAATAACGCGGCCCGAAACCGAACAATACGGCGCGTTTGGTTTTGGTCATAATTTTATCACGCAACCCGAGTAAAGCTTTTTCCACTTCGGGAGTAGCACACATATACGCTAAAACAGCCACATAGTCGTTACTTTCCAACAACGAATAAAGGCCTTGGGCCAAATTGTCTAACTTTACTTCGGCCGTAATATCGGCAGAAACAAGCATCGGTGCCGTTACTTCCGCCGGTGCTTCCCCCCCTTTAAGTTGGGCCAAAATATCTTTGGTCATGGTTTTGGCCAGTTGCACATTAGGTTGGTCAAACGGATCAATGGCTAAAATCGCCCCCGCGGCCGCGGTAGCGATTTCCCACAATAAGAACATCGCCCCCAGTTCATATTTGTCGTGCATACAAAGCGTCAAAATAGGATAACCGCGGTCTTCTAATTCTTTAACAAGTGCTGCAATATTTTTTTCTTCGTTTTCCGTTTCTAAATGCACAAAGAAGCGGTCGTCGCGGTAGTCAAAGTGGGAGTGAACCATTTCCCCTGCCACCGGCACAATTCCTTTCCCCTCTTTACCGGTAGATTCGGCCACTAATTGTTCTGCCCATAACCCGAAAGCGGCAACTTCGGCTGGGGTAATTAACGTCATTTTATCGCGATTTTGGTTAACAACGCACGCCCCCATAAAAGCACCCAAGCGCACGGCGGCATTATCTTTAACCGGCGCATCTTCGGCAAAAGTTTTGGCTTCGTTTTGGGCAATGGTTAAAATCTTTTTAACATCTACCCCCATAATGGCGGCAGGGACTATACCAAAAAAAGATAATGCCGAAAAACGACCGCCGATATCGGAAGGATTGATAAAAATTTTGCGGAATTTGTTTTTCGTGGCGAGTTCTTCCAAACCGGTGCCTTTATCGGTAATGGCAACGAAATTATCCCCCGCTTTTTTGACGCCGGCTTTCTTCACTTCATCAAAGAAATAGGCATATTGCGAAGACGGCTCCACCGTTCCCCCCGATTTACTGGCAAAAATAAATAACGTTTCGGCTGGGTTGATGCGTTCGCGGGCCGCGTTAATCCAATCGGGGTTGGTGGTATCTAAAACGATCAGTTCGGGATATCCCGCCTGTTTGCCAAACACCGTGCGAAAAACTTCCGGAGCGAGCGAAGAGCCCCCCATCCCCATGACGACACAATGTTTGAAATGTTTTTTGGCATCTTTGGCAAACTCAAGGACTTCATCTATGCGCTCCAACGTCCAATTATATACTTTTTGCCAACCTAAAAATTTAACGATAAATTCCTGATGTTCTTTATCTTGTTTCCACAAGGAAGGGTCTTTTGCCCAAAATTTCGTGTTAAATTGAATATTCTCCAATTTAATAAACCCTTCTCTTATAATTCCGTCTGTTACTGCGTTTGCTTTTATCCTCATAGTTGTAAGTCCTTTCTGATACAATAATTACTTAAAATTCATCTGTTCTATTTCCGACACTTTCTGTAAGCGGGCCGCATGGCGTTTTCCGTTGGAAAATTTAGCACTCAAAAAACTGCATGTGATTTCCTGCGCGGTGGCTATACCGATAATACGCGCGCCTAAACAAAGCGTATTCAAGTTATCGTGTTCAACGGCTTGATGTGCGCTGTACGAATCATGGCAAACACAAGCGCGGATGCCTTTCACCTTATTAGCCGTAATGCACATACCAACCCCGCTGCCGCATATGAGAATAGCGCGGTCCGCTTGTCCGGAGGTTACAAGTGCCGTAGCCTTGAAAGCATAATCGGGATAGTCGGTACGTTCGCTGCTATAGGTACCGCAGTCTATCATTTCATGGCCGAGTGCCTTGATAACTTCCGTTACCGCATCTTTTAAGACAAAACCTGCATGATCACAACCGAACGCTATTTTCATATACTAATAAGCCTGATCCACTAAATCGCACATACAATGGCCCATAAAAATATGGCATTCTTGAATATGCGGTGTATTATTACTTTTTACGATAAGCGGTAAATCACACATTTCTTTAATGGTGCCGCCGTCTTTACCTAAAAATCCTACCGTATAACAGCCTTTGCGTTTGGCTAAACCCAAGGCTAAATATACGTTTTTGCTGTTGCCCGAAGTGGAAATACCGATAACGATATCCCCTTCTTTGGCAAAGCCGTCTATTTGGCGCGAAAAAATAACATCATAGGAATAGTCATTTCCTACGGCGGTAATGGTAGAAGTATTGGTATGGAGTGCTAACGCAGGCAAGGACGGACGCTCTTTTTTGAAACGCCCCACAAATTCCGCCGCGATATGTTGCGCATCTCCCGCGCTTCCGCCGTTTCCCATTAAAATAACTTTATTACCTTTTTTGAAGGCTTCCACAATTTTGGCCGCCAATGTTTCAATCGGTGCGCTTAAATTTTCCTTAACATACTCTAATGTTTTAATCAATTCATCTGCCTGTTCTTTTACAAACATACAAAACCTCGCTCCTTAAATGTTTTTTATAGCATCTTTGGCAACCCAGCCCTTTAGGCCTTGTGCTTTTATAATCACTTCATACCAGTTGTCTTTTTCATCTTCCACAATCACCAAATGCCCCTGTGCGATAGTGGCGCTGGGCGGGAAATTAGTACCCGGTCCGCTGCGCACTTCCGCAATAGGCGTGGCGACCACGGCCAACGCTTCATTATCCAGCGGCTTGCGCCAAAACATCCAAATCGCGCTAATTAAGAGTAGCCCCGCACAAACAACGGCTATACGTTTACCCTTGCGGGAAATGAGAAATATTCCGCCGACCAAACAAAATAACCAAAATAAAGCGTAAGTTACCCCCTGTAATTCTTCTTGCGAAAAATAAAAGAACATTTTATGCAACGCATGGGGAACGCCCGCCGGCACTAACTGGCTGCCGCCGCTGCGCAAGGCTAAATCTAGGTTATGGCGGATATCTGCATCGCGCGGATTTAACTTAAAAGCGCGGTAATAGTTTGCCACAGCCAAACCGATACTACCCATCTTAAAATAACAATTTCCTATATTGTAATAAATATAAGGGTCATTAGGCGTATTTTTTAACTGATTTTCATAAATCGTCAGGGCGTTGGCAAATTTACCGGCGCGGAATAACTCTTCCGCCTCGTTAGGAGTTGTTTGCGCAAAAGGTGTTAAGGCAAATGCCGTAAAGATAACTACCGATAAGGCCAATTTTTTTATCATTTGTTCGCCTCCAATTTTTTTACCACTTCTAAGGCGCGTTCACTTATCTGTGCGATATTGTCATTACCGGCTTGCGGAGCAAAGCGGTAATTTTCCAATTCCGTCCAAAGCGCGGCAAAATCGTTGACAACTTGTAAGGTAATACCTTTATCTTTGAGTTCCTGCTCTATCGTGCGCAACGGAGTGCTCGCGGTGCTGATATTGAATTTTTGTTGTAAATATTGGGCCAACGCGTCGGAAATATCTTCATAATTTTGTGCTTTTTTAAGTTGTCCGCGCGCTGTAGAAAAAGCATGTTTTAACTCAAGCGATTTTTTGCCGACAAAAGCAAAAAATATACATCCGGTGAGCCACATGAGCGCAAGCCAGTTTATAAAACTCAAGTTGTTAAGCGCGTTTAAGATGTTTTGTTTAGGGGCAGATGTCGTCTTAAGATAATGGATATCTTGCCCTAAGGTTTGAAAGCCGCTACCTGTCGGCGCAGTTACTGCGAAATTAACGTCGCGGTCCTGCTTGGTAGAGGGTGTAACCTGTATCACTTGCTCTTTGGAACGTAAAGTTTTATAAGTTTGCGTATTAGGGTCAAAGTAAGACCACGAAATAGAGGGTATAGTGTAGGTGCCGGAAGCACCGGGAACAAATACATTTTTGAATATCTTAAAACTGCGCGAAGTGCTATTGGGCAACCAATCGGCGGTAGGGGATGCGGGATACGTCTTAAAACCCGTAATATCGGGGATTTTGATATCTCCGGTGGTTTTAAGATTGCCCGGCCCTTGAACAGTTAAGGTAAAGGTTACCGCTTCACCGGCTTCTACTTCGTTGCGATCCACTTTTGACGTAAGGGTATAGCCCGAACCCACCGCCCCGTAAAAAGAAGACGGCTTGCCTTGCGTCGGCAGCGGTTTTATTTGCATACGTATCGGCTTAGAGGAAACACTTTGTTCTTTGCCTAATGTAGTCCCCCCTAAAAAGTGGTCCAGCATACCGAAAACAGAATCGTCGCTATTTGTGGTATAGTAATGCACGGACGCGGGGCCGATAACGGCTTCCCCCGCGGTTACGCCCGAAATGGTGTAGCGTTGTTCAAAATAAGAAAAATACGTATTACCGATACGTTGTCTGCCTTCGGAAGACGTAGGGCTTTCCATAAAAATATTGGACACCGAAGGTTTCGTATAAGGCGCATTATTATGTATCGGCACAGAATAATAGAAACGGACCGAAAGTGTAATCGGCTGATTCACATACGGCGTAAGGGTGCTCACGGCCGCTGTCATAAAAACCGGCTGTCTGCCTTGTGCTTTAGCCTGTTTTTGTATGGCTTGCTCCAAGGCGGGAAGCGCGCCCGTATTTTGTGCACCGGAGACGTCTTCACTCGCACCGCCTACCCCTTCGGGGATATCATCCGCAAATACTTGCACCGTTACGGCGTCGGCTTTATAAACGTCCCCGTTATAAATAACTTCCACCGGCCCGATGGTGTGCGTCCCCACAAAACGGGGGAGCAAGGTATAAGTAAACGTATTGGTTTGACTTCCGTTAATGATTTCCGTACCTTGCATCATATAGTAGCGGTTAAAACCGGGCAAACTAAACTCCGGCGTACTTACCGGCCCTTGGGCTCCGGTAACGGTAACGGTAAAATGCAACTCGTCCGTTTTAGTCAGGTAAGTTTTATCCACTTCCGCGGTAACAACTACTTCCGCCCACAGCAAGCCGGAAAAACAAAAAAGTAAAAGTGTTATAAGGTATTTTTTCATACTTACCAATCCCGCTCTACGTCATTATTGCCGAAATTTGTTTGCCCTTTGCCGGATTGTTGCGGTTTATGTTCGCTGTCGCGCGCCATTTGCATTACCCGTTGGGCATCATCCGGTTTCATGGAATTTTTATCATTATTTTGATCCGGATTTTGGTTTTGCTGCTCATCTTGCCCTTTTCCCTCGTCGGGATTATCCTGATTTTGTTGTTGCTGATCGCTGTTTTGTTGGTCTTTATCGTTTTTATTTTCTTTATTTTGATTATCGCTTTGATTATCCGACTGGCCGTCTTCTTCCAAAATGATTTGATAATTGTGCAAGGCTTCTTTATCATTAGGGTTTTTGAGCAAGGCTTTGCGATAGGCCAGTTTGGCTTTTTCTTTATCTTGCGCGCGATAAAAAGACGTTCCTAAATTAAAAAGCGAATCTTGGACCAATTTTTCGTCTTGTGCGCTTATGCTTTCAAAAGCCTGTTCGGCCGTTTTATAATCTTTCAAAAAATAAGAAGATGCCCCCACTCCGAAAATTGCTTTATCATTCGTAGGATGTTGTTGCAAAACACGTTGATAAGCGGAAAGTGCTTGCCCGTATTTTTTATGATGAAACAATTTATCGGCTTTACGCAAATCACCAGACACCCCTGCCAGCAGCGGTAAGCCTGTAAGTAAAAGAAGGGCGGTTATCCAAATTCTCATACGTATATTTTACCTTTTTTCTTGCGGCTTTGGCGATGATTTACGCCCGCAAGGCCATAATAAATATCCTGCCAAACAAAATAATGCGATTATTAAAGGCCATGCATATCCGTTCTTGTAGCGCACCTGTGAAGCCACACGCATATTGGTTTTATCTAATCCTTTAAGGGCGCCTTCTATTTTCTCCGCCACTTGTGCGGGGGTTGTATAGGAAACAAATGCACCGTTTGTGGCTTTGGCCAACTCTAAAAGGGTTTTCTCGTCTAATTTAGAAACCACGGTCGTGCCGGATTTATCTTTTTTGTATTCAAGCACTTTGCCCGCATTATCGGTTTTTACCGGAATTAACGCCCCTTGCTCCGTACCGATACCGATAGTAATGATACGTATACCGTTTTGTTGGGCGGTTTTTTGGGCTTGTTCTAATTCTTTTGCTTCGTGGTCTTCTCCGTCAGTGAGTAAAATTAGTGCTTTTTTACCGGGATATTTGGACAACATTTTAGCGGCTAACGATACCGGTGCGGCCAAAGAAGTTCCTTTTTCGGGCAACATATCGGGTTGTAAAATAGAAACAAAGTAATCCAACGCCTGCTGATCGGTGGTAATCGGACATTGGATATAGGCTTGAGAAGTAAACGCAATCAACCCGATACGTTCATCTTTTAGGTTTTCAATAAGCATTTGAAGCATTTGCTTAGCATTTTGCAAGCGGTCCGGTTTTAAGTCTTGCGCGCGCATGGAAGTTGATACGTCCACCGCAATAACCGCTTGGGCAAATTCCCCGTGGGCTTCCACAATTTCCGTACCCCACTGGGGGCCGGCTAAAGCGGTAAAAAGGAAGAATAAGAAGAAATAAAACAAGCCTGTGCGCACCCAAGGGATTGTGCGTAAAGGAGCGGTTAATTTAGCATAAGTTACACTGCCAAAAAGTTGGGAAAGCAGGTACTCCTTATATTTCTTCCCCATATAAGCCACCAATAGCACCCCTGCAAGTGCAAAGATAAAATAAATAAAAAATACAGGTTTCGTAAATAGTTGCATATTAAGGCACCTTGATTAACACTAACCGCTCTAGGATAAAAGCACATAATGCAAAAGCCAATGCCAAGAGCAAGAACGGCTGATAAATATCGGTTCTATTGATCATAGAATTCGGGGCAAAGGCCGTTTTTTCCAACTCGTTAATCGTATTATAAATCTGTTCCAATTCGGCTTCGTTTTTAGCGCGGTAGAATTTACCGCCCGTTGCTTTGGCAATTTCCATTAAGAGCCCTTCGTCAATTTCGTCTTTATCGCTGGAATAAAGGGTTTGACCGGGGGTGCTTGCGGTAGCAATGGTATATACGCGGATTTTGTAAGAAGCGGCGGCTTTGGCGGCAAGAAGCGGCACGATGGTACCGGCATTGGATTTGCCGTCGGTAAGTAAAATGATTACTTTACTTTTGGCCTTGCTGTCTTTTAAGTGGTTTGCCGCGACGCCTAACGCGTCCCCTATGGCGGTAGAATTAGAATCCACCATCCCCAAATACATCCCTTGTATATGCTCTTGCAAGGCTTCGTGGTCTAACGTTAACGGGACCTGTAACATGGCATACGAGCCGAACACCACCATACCGATTCTGTCATTAGGGCGTTTATCCACAAATTTTGCCGCAACCGATTGGGCCGCTATAAAGCGCGACGGATAAAAATCGCGGTTATCCATAGAGCCAGACATATCCATTACCATCATAATATCAATACCTTCCGTCGGCGGTAATACGGTGCGGTCTATGTGTAGGGGGCGGGTAAGGGCAAGAGCCATTAACCCCAAAGCCGCTATATAGAAAAAAGACGGCAAAAAACGGGTTAATGTAGCGCGCAACGATTTTTGTGTTATTTGCAGTTGGGCCACGGAGAAAGCCATCTGCCGAGCGAGTTGTTCGTGATAGATATTCCATGCGGCAACTACCCCCGCCGGAATAAATAAAAATAATAAAGCCCAAGGATGTTTGAATTCTACAATATCACTAAACCCTTTAAGAAATATTTTTTGCCCTATAAGTACAAAAAATAATACCCAAAATGCGGTGTTGGCGCAAGCATGGATAAGTTTGGCACTTTTTAGTTTACGCAAGAACCATGCATACAAAACAAGGTAAAACACATATACACTAAAAAGGATTAAAATCGTCATAGCGGTTTCTCCTGTGTCTGCGCAACGGGAGCGGGCGTTGTTTTCTTAATCATATTGACAAGTAGCAAAATATCCTTATTGCGGATTTGCTCCGAAGGGACAAATTGCGCAAACTTAACCAAATCCCCCGAATTTAACAGGTTTCGCAATTCGTTGAGTAGCGGGGCGAATTGCGGCAATGGTTTGAGGCGCCGCAACAATTCTGCGGAAGTATCGGCCGAAACATCTAGGCGGAACATACGCCATAAGTACTCGCGGAAAATATCCGACATGGTAAGATAAAACAATTTATACTGGTGTCTTTCCCATAACCCGCTCTTAACTAACGCATCTATTTGAGAAAGCGCAATAATATTGGCCGGTCGGTTGTCCGGCATATCCGTATCGGCGATTTTTTTGGCGGCCAATTTGGCACGGTTAGCATAAACAACGGCCCCGATAATTAGAGCAGTAACAAGCAGTAAGAATAACCACAACCCCCAATTTATGGGCATTTTACCGGTGCGGATATCACGGAATTTACTATCTTTGAACACTTCCACCTTTTCCACTTTAAGCGGAAGGGATTTTACTAATTTAACGGGTTTTTGCGTTCCGTTATCTAGAGCAAATGTGGCGGTAAAAGTAGATTGCTTGATGGTAAAAGGTATCGCCGTGATACTATACAACGTAGCGGTAGGCGTTTTCTTTTCCGCGGACACATTGGTAATTTCAAACTCTTTTGAGAAAGCAGTTTCATCTGCCGATATGGCGGCATCTTTCGGGTGCGAAATATACATTTGCAACGTAAAAGGCTGGGCAAATTTAATATGCTCCGGCACGCGCGTATCAAGGACCTCCATTTCTTGGGAAAAACCTTGTAAACAGGCCCCGATAATCAGTATAAGCGCAAAAAAGTATTTTTTCATCATCTTCTGCCTTCCTTGGCCCGCTTGCGGAAAAACGCGATAACGGGGTCTGCCGCAGAGCCGTCGGTATTGACTATAATGGGCGACGTTTTAGACGGCATAAAGAGATGTTGCAGTTCCGCAATCTGTTTATCCCAAAAATCTTTTAGATGTTCGGTAATATCAGGGGTAGAAAGCCCCAGTAACCGCGTATCGCCCGTTTCCGGGTCGGTTACTTCCATACATAAAGGCAAACGGGGGAGTTTATGCTCTAAATTATCGCGAATAATCACAGGGATTAAATCAAACTTTTTAGCCGCTAACTTAAAAGGCTTGGAAAAACTTTCCACAGGCGTCAAAAAATCCGAAATTAAGATAACAATTCCCTGATGTTTCATAACCCGCAACAGCGTATCTAGGCAAATGCCGATATCCGTATGTGTTTTTTTCGGTTCAAACGCCAGTAAATCGCGAATTAAACGCAAAATATGCTTTTTCCCCTTTTTCGGGGGTACGAAAAGTTCTACTTGGTCCGAAAAAAGCAATAATCCCACTTTATCGCTGTTATGCAAAGCGGAAAAGGCAAACAAGGCGGCGAGTTCGGCGGCTACTTCCTGTTTAAGTTTATTGCCGGACCCGAATTGTTGGGAGCCGGACACATCACACGCAATAAACAAGGTCAGTTCGCGCGTTTCGTCAAATTTCTTGACGAAAGGCTCTCCGGTACGAGCGGTCATATTCCAGTCAATAGAGCGCACGTCATCCCCCGGAACGTATTTGCGTACTTCGGCAAATTCAATCCCTTGTCCCTTAAAGGTACTTAAATATTCGCCCGCAAATGTTTCCGATACCAACTTGTTGGTTTGGATTTCTATTTGGCGGACTTTGCGTAAAATTTCCGCGGTATCCACGGATTCCTCCCGTTACTACGGCACATCTACCGCATCAAAAATTTGTTTGACGATTTGGTCGGACGAAATATTTTCCGCTTCGGCCTCGTAGGATAACAGCACACGGTGGCGCAATACGTCTAAGCCGATGGCTTTAATATCTTCGGGTGTTACAAACCCGCGTCCGTTCAAAAACGCATACGCTTTGGACGCTTGCGTTAAAGCAATAGTCGCACGCGGACTTGCTCCGTACGCAATATATGAGGCTAATTTTTCAAGGCCGGCTTCTTTGGGATAGCGCGTCGCAAATACTAAATTGACGATATAGTTTTTAATCTTTTCGTCCACATAAATAGAATCGGTAATCGTACGCGCCCGCATAATCATTTCCGGCGTGACGTTGGTTTTCACTTCAATTTTTTGGTGCGAAGCCATACGTTCCAAAATGATTTTTTCTTCTTCTTTCGTGGGATAGGTTACGAGCACTTTTAACATAAAGCGGTCTACCTGCGCTTCGGGTAACGGGTAGGTCCCTTCTTGCTCTACGGGGTTTTGGGTGGCAAGCACCATAAACGGCGCGGGAAGCAGATACGTCTTTTCGCCAATGGTAACTTGACGCTCCTGCATGGCTTCTAAAAGCGCGCTCTGCACTTTAGCCGGCGAGCGGTTAATTTCATCAGCGAGTACGAAGTTTGCAAACACCGGCCCGCGTTTGGGATAAAATAACCCGTCCTTAGGGTTAAAAATTAACGTACCCGTAATATCGGCAGGAAGTAAATCCGGCGTAAATTGAATACGTTGAAATTGCGCGTGAATGGCTTGCGAAAGCGTTTTGACCGCCAAGGTTTTTGCAAGGCCCGGAACCCCTTCAATCAAAATATGTCCGTCGGCGAGCAAGGCAACGAGCATTTTTTCCAATAACGTTTCCTGCCCCACGATAACTTTGCCGACTTCGCGTTTCAAATCTTGTAAAAATAAACTTTCCTGTTGAACTTTTTGATTGAGTGTACTGATATCCATATAGCCTCCTACCCATTTACGGGTGATTTCTTATATTATAAAAAAATTATACGGTATTGAAAAGTAAAAAAAAGGTTAGAACATACACCTCTCTCACAACGTGCGGCACAACGTTTTTTGTGCTATAATAAGGTTTTAAGGGGGTATTATGAAAAAACTCATTGGGTTGGGTATTATCTTATCTTTGCTGGGATGTGCCGGCGCGGATAAGACAGATATGTTTCCGCAATCGGCACAACCTTTTACCGTGCCCGAAATTTCCGCCGTGACTGTTACCGCTGAAGATATTGCGTCATCATTAGGAAACGGACCCTGCGTGCGTTGCCAGTTTAGCGAACAGGAACGGGAAATAAACGAACGCATCGGGCAAGAAATGCAAGCCCAGCGGACCGCCTATGAGAAACTCCTTAAAGAAGGAATGTCCGAGGAAGAAGCCGTCCAAAAAGTATACGTGGAGAAAATTTATAAATAACCCGAAACACATTTGATTAACTATCACACAGAGGAATACATAATGAGCACAAAAATAACTTGTTTTATGTTTTTAGTAGGCACCCTTTTTCTGAACGCGTGCGCCACTTATACCCCCACCGTTTCGGTGGAGCAGGCAATCCGCACTAACGATAAAAAAGCCCTGTCTTATTACCGCAAAAACGGGGAATTGGATAAACTGCGCGAAGAAGGTACCTATTTGATGCAACAAAGTAAAACCTGTTATACCGATGCGGTACAACACTTATTGGCCGCCAAAGCAGATATCAATATTGCCGACGAGCAGGGCAATACGGCCCTGATGTTTGCTTCGGCCAACGGGTGCGGAGATACCGCTAAATTACTCATTGACAGCGGCGCAGATGTAAATGCGGTCAATAAAATGGGTTGGACGCCTTTAATGTACGCAGCCTATCATCACAATTTGCCCGCGGTGCAAGCCTTAATTGCCAGCGGGGCGGATGTAAATACACGCAGTCCGTACGGTTTATCTGCCTTAATTTATGCAACGGCTAAAAAACCGTATACGGAAATTACCGGCGAATTACTTACGGCGGGTGCGGATGTTAATGTAGCGGATATAGACGGCACAACGGCGTTAATGTATGCGGTTTCGCGCAACGACGGGAAACTGGTCAAACAATTTATCCAAGCGGGCGCGGATGTTAATGCGGTCAACCGGATCGGGCATACGGCTTTAATGAACGCCCAAATAGAAAAGTTCCCGCAAATGATAAAAATATTAAAACAAGCCGGCGCAACAAAATAAAAACTATTTTAGTAAATCCATAAGACCCCTTTTGAAGGGGTCTTATATTTTTATACGTAAAAATGAAAAACCTTGCTACATAAAAAAGCACCCCGCTTTTGCGGGGTGCTTTTTCATATTCGGAGTTAATTATTCCTTGGAATAATTATTTCGCCTCTGTTGCGGCCGGAGCCTGTTCTGCCGTTTCGGCAGTTTCGGCTTTACCTTCGGCCGGTACTTGTTTCTTTAACTCTTGTAAGCGGGCTGCTTTACCGGAGAGTTTGGTCAAGTAATTGAGTTTGGCGCGGCGTACTTTGCCGACTTTCAAAACTTCAATGCTGTCCACACGGGGAGAGTGAATCGGGAAAATACGTTCCACACCCACACCGAAAGAGATTTTGCGTACGGTAAAGGTTTCCCCGATACCGCTGCCTTTACGGGCAATCACTACGCCGTCAAACGCTTGTAAACGTTCGTTGTCCCCTTCTACTACTTTGACTTTAACGCGTACGGTATCCCCCGCTTTGAAAACCGGTATATTGGTTTTGAGATTGTGTTTAATTTCGTTGATATTCATAAAACTTACTTCCTCCGAATCGTTTTCTTTTTAAGTACCGTTTGCTTTTTTTGAGAGGCGGTTTTTTCAAGCAAATCCGGCCTTAATTTTTTTGTAATTTCCAAAGATTGTGCGTGTTTCCACGCTTCTATTTCTTTATGGTTGCCGTTGAGCAGTACCGCCGGAACTTTCCGCCCGCGCCATACTTCCGGGCGCGTATATTGCGGTGCTTCCAACAAATAATTCTCAAACGACTCCGACGACGTTACGCCGTCTTTCTTAAAAGTACCTTCTTGCAAACGTGTGATTGCATCTATCATCACGCAGGCGGCTAACTCCCCGCCTGTTAAAATATAATCGCCCAAAGATACTTCCAAGTCTACTTCCGGATAAATGCGCGCGTCTATTCCTTCGTAATGGCCGCACACAAAAATCAGGTGTCTTTTTTTAGCCAATTTTTTAGCCAATTCTTGGTTAAAAACTTGGCCCCGCGGACTGGTTAATACGACATACGACGTTTTTTTACGCAGTTTCGTAATGGCCTGATAAAGCGGTTCGGCTTTTAACAGCATCCCGACCCCGCCACCGTAAGGGCGGTCGTCTATCGTTTTATGTTTGTCCGTCGTAAATTCGCGTGGGCTCAACGTGCCCAACTTGATTATCCCCGCTTTACGCGCCCGCCCCACAATACTTTGCGAAAGCGTTTGATCTACCATGTCGCCAAAAGCGGTGATAACGTCTATTTTCATTCGTCTTCCAACTTTAGGGTAACCTTTTTATCTTGGTTGGTGCCGGCCGCACTCAATACCGTGCGAACTGCCTTAATGATACAGCCGTCCTTGCCAATGATTTTACCTTTATCAGCCGCATCTACTTTCGTAGATAAATAAACTCTGTTGTCTGTTATTTCTTCCGTCACAACCACATTTTCGGGGGTCGCGGACAAAGATTTTAAGAGCAACGTGGCAAGTTCTTTCATACCGACGCTCCGTAAATTTATTTAGCGCTGGTTTTCTTAATTAAACTCGCTACCGTTTCAGAAGGTTTGGCACCTACTTTAAGCCAATATTCCACTCTGGGCATATTTAATTTAACTTGCTGCGCGGTATCGGCGTTGCAAGGGTCATATTGCCCGAGAATTTCTTTGGCTTCCATTCCCACTGCAGAGGATTTTTCAATCGCTACCACTCTATATTGGGCATGGGCTTTTTTGCCAACCCGTTGTAATCTGATTACTACTGCCATTTAGACTCTCCTTATCATGCTTTTACTTATTGTAAAAGACTGCTTAATTGCCCGCGGCCGCTTGCCGTATTTGGCTTAACGCCAAGGCAGGGTCCGCGGTTTTGAAAACTGCATTTCCGGCGACTAACGCATCCGCGCCGGCCCGTACGGCTAAAGGTGCGGTTTCTAAATTGATGCCGCCGTCAACTTCCAGCCAAATTGCGCGGCCGGAATGCTTAATCAACTGCCGTACTGCTTGGATTTGCGACGTGCTTTGCGGCAAATAACTTTGCCCGCCAAAACCCGGATAAACCGACATCACTAGTATCAAATCCAACTCCCCTAAAAAGGGTTTTATCGTTTCGGGGTTCGTATCCGGCTTAACGGATAAACCCGCTTTTATACCAAAATCTTTTATACGCTTGATGGCATTTTCAACGTGCTGCGCTTCCGCGTGCACCGTGAGCAAATCGGCTCCCGCCACCGCAAAAGCCTCAATAAAATCAAGCGGACGCTCCACCATTAAATGCGTATCCAAAGCCAAAGGCGTTCTGTTTTTTAACGCATAAATTACCGACGGGCCAAAACTTAAATTCGGTACAAAATGCCCGTCCATAATATCTACATGCAACCAATCGGCTTCGCGTACCGCATCTACATCTTTACCTAACTGCCATAAGTCCGCAGACAGGATGGATGGTGCAATAGATATTTTACCATTTACTGGGGGCATTTTGGAAGTATTTTTCATAAAACTTCCCGTTCGCGCACTAAAACGCCGTCTACCGTAATACGCAAAGTGGCTTTCCCCACGTAGGGAATTTCCAAATCAATTTTGGACCCCGGCTGTTTTATTTCATTCAAAATTTCCGTTTCGCCCATGACATCTTCTTTCGTAATCACTACGCGGCTCTCTTTTTTACCTTGCGGCATTTCGTAATGTAAGCGATAAGTTTTTTCGTTTTCAGCCGTTTCACGGCGGCTGACGACCACTTCCATATTGGAGTTAGGCGCAATTTGTTTATCGGCTTTCGGGTTTTGCTCACTGATTAACCCGTTAGGGAAAATAGAATACGCATCTTCCTTAATAATCAAATTAATATTATGTAAACTGGCCCACAGGGTAGCCTGTGCCAATTTTTTACCTTTGAAATTCGGCACGAGCACCACGCTCGCCGGCGGCGCCCCGTTGGATAAAATAAACCCTACGGCTTCGCCTTTGCGGACCAAATTATCCGCTTTCGGGGTTTGCGAAATAATCAACCCTTTTTCATACGTAACGGAATAAGCGTTTTCCACCTTTCCCACACGCAAGCCGGCCTGACGGATAGCCAGTTGGGCATCACGCAACGTTTTACCCGCAATATTTGGAACAAATATCATCTCGTCGCCTTCGCTTATCCACACACGAATTACGCGCCCTTCCCGCACGGTAGAGCCCGCTGACGGGATTTGGCGCAATACAGAACCCGGAGCCACGTCGCGGTCAAATTCCACGCCGGCCTGCTTAAGGGCTAAATTTTGCTTGGCCAGTAAATCTAATGCTTGCGTTACCGATTTTTTACCCAGATCGGGAACAACAACTTCTTTACGGGTATGCACCAATGCGCCCATTACCCAATCGGCCGAAACAATAATCAATCCGGTGAAAAATAACAAAACAAAAAGAACAAATACCCATTTGAACGGGAATTTACGTTTCTTTTTCTTCAAAAAATCATCAAAATTTTCTTCTTCGTTAGTCATTGTCTGTAAATACCTGCTCGTTAATTTTGAGTGCACGCCCGTTCGCAAAAGAGACGCCGTCCATCGGTTTCTTGCCTGCGGGTTGAAGCGCACACAACCACAAAACACTCTCTTTACATTTTACTAAAATTCCTCTCCCGCGTTCAACGGCCAACACCGCGCCGCAAGGTGCCTTTTCCCATTGGCTTTCTAAAGGTGCTATCCGTGTTTGTAAAACTTGCACCCATTCTGTCTTGCCCTTGTGCGTAAAGGGGATTTTCGGTTTAGGCCCGCACGCAAGGCCGCGCACGCGGTTATGCAGTTGCGTTGCGGTTAAATCATGGGGACGCAAAAACGCTTCTTCTTTTTCCAACATAGGGGCAAAGGTAGGTTCTCCCGCTTGCGCAGTTTCCGGGAGTTTTCCCCCCGCTAACAACGCAACGGCTTCTTTAAGCGCATCCAAGCCCAACGGCACTAATTTATCAAATAGTGTCATGGCATTATCTTCGGGAGAAATCGGTATCTCTTTTTGCAAAAGTAACGGGCCGTCATCTAAACCGGGGCGTATCCAAAAGACGGATACTCCCGTTTTAGTAAACCCTTCCATTAAAGCGCGTTGCACCGGTGCGGCCCCGCGCAACAAAGGTAAAAGCGAAAAATGCACATTGATAATCCCCAGTTTCGGCAAAGCCAAAAAATCCGGACGGAAAATTTTCCCGAACGCTACCGCCACCCCCAACTCAAAGGGCGTATTTTTTATATCCTCAAAAATATCCTTTAACTTATCGGGCGAATAGGTCCTTATACCCAACTGCGTTGCGCGCACTTTAACGGGGCAAGGTAAAATTTCCATCCCGCGCCCGCGCGGTTTATCGGCCTGCGTAACAACGCTTTGTAAATCGGTAAGTTGGTTTACCGCTTCCAGATAAGGTACGGAAAGAGCCGGTGTTCCGAAAAAAATAGTTTTTAAGCGATTCATAATTATATTTTATCAAATTCACACGCCCCATTTGACAAGTTAGTATTTTTCTTTTATAGTAATAGTATAGAGAGTTTTATGAAAAAAATAATTTTATTACTGGTAACACTGTGTTGCACGGGAATGCTCTATGCAGAATCTCCCGACAAAATCAAAGTGGGCGCATACGAAGAAAATACCACTTGGAAAAATACCGCATTGGATCAAACGTTATTGTGGGATATATTGCAAGATCCCGCAAGCAGAAAAGTGCTCTCCGTAAACGTTCAAGCGGAACGCCGCATTAAAAATTCCGAAAACTCCGACGAGCAAGAAACGCTTTTTGTGCCGGCCGCGCCGGAAATTACCCAGCAAGTAGTCGCGTATATTCAAAGAGCCTTACAGGAATGGCGGACCAACACAAATTATTTTCTGCCTGACAACTATAAACTGCCTTACGTGGTCGTAATCTCCCAAGAAGAAGAGGATGATTTTCAAGAGGAGCAGATCATCCCCTACTCGGTACTTATTACGACAGATTCAGACAGACGCGTTGTGGGTAGAGCGGGCTATTGGGCAGACGGGTCACGTTCGGCTATGCTTTTACCCATTTTGCGCTCCTTGGAATTATACTTTTCAACCAAAAACAGACTGGCTTATATCACAGACGATAAACAACGCCGCTTCGTAGAACAAAGAATGCAAAATTATTTAGAAAATTATATGCACGCGGCGGCGGATATGGTAGCCAATCAGTATGACCGCGACCATGAAAAAGAATATGCCAACTTTCGTGACCATGATCCGTTGGAAGCATGGACGGAAAAATCTTTTTCCCCTTTTGCCCGTATTTTGCGCACCGTTATTATCCATGAATTCGGGCATCACTTAGGGTTGGGGCACGGCGGAAGCGATACGATTATGGCCAGATCGGTCAACGAAAAGCCTTCTTCCAAAACTCACGTTACGGAAACGGACGGACAACGGATGGCTGTATTGGCGTGCTACATCCATAATAATCAACCGGACGCGGATGAAGCAAATTCGTGCACTCCTTACAAGAAACCCCATAAAAAATAGTAAATCCGTATGAGAATATCATTAAAAACCCGAGTGTAAACTCGGGTTTTTTGCTATAAAAAAACCGCCCCGAAGGGCGGTCCTTGAAATTCCAAATCTATTTAACTACCAGTACCGAACGGCCTTCTTTTTGCTCGGCGTACGGATCTAACTGATTCACTCCGTCCACGATATACAAGAACTTATAAGACCCCGGAGCAATAGCAAGGGTAGTTTCCCAGTAATCTTTTTTCTTTTGCAATTTGCGCGGTTTGGACCCTGTAAAACCGCTGACAACCGCTACCGATTTCCCTTTACCGAACCAACGGAAAGTGACTTGGCGGTATTTAGTGCTTTTCCCTTGTGCTACAATAATGCTTTGTTTCTTTTCAGGTTGCGGGGCCGGTTCGGGTTCTACCGATTCCAAGGCTTCTTCCACTAAAGTTTTAGGGGTCGGAGCCGGTTTAGCAACCGGTTGTTCGGGTTGTGCCTGCACGTCGGTTTTAGTTTCAGGTACAGCGGGGACATCCGCCACAGTTTCTTCTATCAAAACGGCATCTGCTATGGGAGAAATATCCTCGGTAACTAACGCAGTTGTTTCTTCTTGCACAACGGCCGGTTTAGCAGGTTGTTGCGTCATCTGCGGCGCAAAGTGCTTATACAAGTAAAAACCCAACACACACATAGCCACTACGTCTAAAACAATCAGCAGTAACCACACATCTTTATTTACTGCGGGTTTTGCATCAAATTCGGGAGTATCATTTTCTTCCATAAAAAGAGTCCTATTAAAAAAAGCGGGCGAAGGGAATCGAACCCTCGTCTAAAGCTTGGGAAGCTTCCATTCTACCATTGAACCACGCCCGCAAAACTACCGACAATTTATTTTAGCAAATTTTTTCCGTTCGTACATTTATTTTTTAGTTACGTCTAATCTTTTAACAAATGTAAGTGCGTCCGCACGCGTAAGAATTTTTCCTTCCACTTGCGCAACGGCTACGGCTTCCAATATTTCCCCGATTTGAGGACCGGGAGACAAATTAAGAATCGTCATTACATCCACCCCCGTAATAATACGGGTGGGAGCAATCTTCTGCGGTGCGTCAAAATATTTGCTCAGCAAAAGCGATAACACCTGCAAATGACGCAACGTTTTACCTACGTTTTTCGTGCGCGCGGCTTGGGCAAGTGTCATCATGCGCTCGCCGCTTCTGGGCAAAATGCGGCGCAGTTGCGCGTCGGTAATATAACTGGTGTAATCGGCCCAACACAAAAGCAGTAACGGGATGCCCGCGTCGCCCAAATCGCGGAAGAAGTGGTATGCCCCGCGGTCGGTAATCACGTCGTTACTGGCTAAATTAGACGGACGCAAATGCTCACCGATCATGGCGCACACCAAACGCACTTCCGCACGGCTGTAATGCAATTTTTCCAAAATTTCGCGCGCCATTTTAGCCCCTTTTTGCTCGTGGTAAAAAAAGCGCAAGCGCCCTTCTTTCATTTTAGCGGTAGCGGGTTTTGCCACGTCGTGCAGTAAGGCCGTCATCTTAAAAAGGGCTTTATCTTTTATAAAGGGCTCAATTTTTTTGGCGTATTTTCCGAAGGCTTTATCCAAATGTTCAAGCAAATATTCCATGCGCTTAAACACCGCGAGCGTATGCTTGAGCACCCCCCCTTTGCCGTAATACACTTCAGCACAGGTGCGTTGGTCTTCCAATACGGGCAGTAATGCGCTTAGCAACCCCGTCTCGTCCATTTGCGTTAAAAAGTTATACGATTTTTTAGTATGAAATAAGCGCGTAAGTTCTTCGCGTTGGCGTTCACCGGCCGCTTGCACAATTAACGGGGCGTGCTTTTTAATTTGCGCGAGCGTACGGTGCTCAATGGTAAAACCCAACTCTGCCGCACACCTAAACGCACGCAACATCCGCAAGGGGTCATCCGTAAATTGGTTTTCGCCGGCGGTGCGGATAATTTTTTTGGATAAATCACCAAGTCCGCCCGTTACGTCAATAAGTAAATTTTTTCGGATGTTTTTGAGTATAACTTGCGCCGTGCCCGTTTCATTTTTACTCACTACCACGCGCGGGCACGCCGTAACGGAATAGGCCAGCGAATTAAAGGTAAAATCACGCCGGAGTAAATCTTTTTCTAAATTTTCGCCTTGAAAGGCAGTCAAATCAATTTGTAATTTTTCGTTATGGGTAACTACGCGCCAAACGCCCATTTGCGCGTCCATTTCAAACACGGCCCCGTGCAAGCGCGCACCCAATGCACGCGCGACAGGGGCGGCCTCGCCGGCAGGCAAAGCAATATCAATATCCCCTGACTGGCGTTTTAACAAACTATTACGCACAATGCCCCCCACGTAATAACCATGGGGGACAAGTTCGCATAAAATTTCGGCAATAGAATTAGGCAAGACCTTCCTCCGCGGATTCTGCGGCGGTGGCGGTGCGGGCGGCCAATTTGGCAACAGCATCTTTGCGCAGTTCGCGCTTTAAGACTTTGCGCAATGCATTTTTAGGAAGTTCTTCCAAAAACTCAAAATCGCGCGGACGTTTATAGTTATCCAAATGCGTTTTTAAGAATTTGCGAAATTCGGCTTCATTAAGTTCCACGCCTTCGCGCTTAACGGCGTAAAGTTTAATAAATTCTCCGCCGCGCCCGTCGGGTACGCCGATAATGGCACACTCTTCAATAGCGGGATGTTCGCAAATAATCGCTTCCACTTGCGCGGAGAACACCTTTAAGCCCTTAATGATAATCATGTCTTTCTTGCGGTCTTTAATGAAGATAAATCCGTCGTCGTCAATTTCCACGATATCGCCCGTTTTGAACCAGCCGTCTTCGGTAAACGCGTCGCGCGTTGCGGTAGGATTTCCCCAATAGCCCTTAAACAAGTTAGGCCCTTTGACGCACAACTCACCTTCTTGGTTGCGGCCGAGTTCTTTGCCGTCGTCATCAACAACCAGCGTGCTGACTGCCGGAATAGCGGGGCCGACCGATTTAATTTTTTGCAGTTCTTCGGTGTTGACGCTCACGACCGGACTTGTTTCGGTAAGGCCGTAGCCTTCCAATATCGGCACGCCCATTTTGGCTTCAAAGCGGTCTTTGATTTCTTGCGTTAAGGGCGCAGCACCCGAAACGGCAAAGCGCACATTCTTAAACGGCCAAAAGCGCAAGTAGAGGTGTTTTAACCCTTTGGCTTCTTTGGAAAGCACCGCGTAAATTTGCGGTACGGCCAAAATAAGCGTTACATTTTCGGTGCCCATGGCGCCGAGCCATTTGCTCGCCGGCATGACGTTAGCCACAATAACTACTTTTAAATTGAGATACAACGGAATAACCACGCACGTAGTCCACGCAAAAGAGTGGAACATGGGCAGTAAGCACAAAAATACGTCGTTATCGGTAATTTTGAAAATCTGCGCGCACGAAATCACGTTGGAAGCCAAATTGCCGTGCGTAAGCATAGCGCCTTTGGGCAGACCCGTAGTGCCCGAAGTATAGAGAATAAATGCCAAATCGTCTAATCCCGCTTGGGCGGAAGCGCTTTCGTCATGATAGGTAGATTTTTCAATTTCCTGCCAGAAGAATTGCACCTTGTCGCACCCTTGCGCGGAAGAAGGGATTTCATCTGTCGTAAAGATATATTCTAACGAGGGGATATTTTTTTCGCATTTGACATAATGGCGCAAAAATTCCGCCTGCGTTACTACCGCTTTAGCACCGGCATTATTTAAGATAAATTCAATTTCTTCGGGCTTGGTAACCATAAAGTTCATAGGTATGGCCACCGCCCCTAATTTGTAGAGCCCGTAGTTGGCTACCACGGTATCAATGGAATTGCGGTGTGCTACGGCTACGCGGTCGCCTTTGCGGATGCCGTGTTCAAAAAACATATCCGCGGCGCGGTCCACCTGCATTAAGAGTTCATGAAACGAAACTTTTTTACCCGTTCCGGCTTCCACGAGCGCAATTTTATCGGGCATACGAAATGCGCTATCGGCAAGGGATGTATATAAGTCTTTACGGCGTATCATAAATACCTCTCTAAAAAAATCTATATTACTATTGTATAAAATTAAAGGGCTACTCTGCTTGTTTTGGGTCCAAAATATCGCGTACGGCGTCCCCCAATAAGTTCCAACCAAGTACAAACAGGAAAATCGCTCCCCCAGGGGCTGCTATCGTGTGCCAATAGGCAAACGGGTTTTGCGCGGTACCGAGCACCCAGTTACGCGCCATAGCAATTAACTGCCCCCAATCGGCTGTACCCGCCTGCGCGCCCAAACCCAAAAACGAGAGCGACGCGGCCGTGAGCACCACGTAGCCGATATCCAAACTGGCCACCACCACCGCGGGATAAATGCAGTTGGGGAAAATGTGGCGCAGTAAAATGCGCGGGCCGCGCGCGCCCAAGGTACGTGCGGCAGTTACGTAGCCGCGCTCTTTGACCGATAAAATATCCCCGCGGATTAAACGCGCATACGACGGCCACGCCACCGCGGTCAGCGCAATCATCATATTTTTGATATCCGGCCCGAGCATAGCGGCAATCACCATGGCGAGCACCAAAGACGGCACCGCAAAAACAATATCGGTCAGGCGCATTAAAAGTTCGTCAATTTTTCCGCCGAAATAGGCTGCTAACCCGCCCACGAAAAGCCCGATTAAAAACGCAAACGCGGTAACGACTATACCCACCTTAAAGGCGAGCCGCGTGCCCCACACAATGCCGTAGTAAAGGTCGTATTGTTGTTCGGTCGTTCCGAATAGGTGCGCGGCAGAAGGTGCTTTTGGGGTAATTTCGTAACTTGCTTGCGGCATTTGGTAGGGGTTGTTGGGGTTATGCACGGGCGCCAGCACCGGCGCGAACAACGCCACCAGCGCAAAGAACGCGACCAACACCAGCCCACAGAGCGACGTTTTATTTTTACAAATACGCTTTAAGATATGTTCGTGCATAGTTTACTCCAAGCGGATACGCGGGTCTACCGCCGTATATAAAATGTCGGACACTAAATTGCCTACCACAAACAACACCGCCACCATCAGCGAGAACCCCAAAATACCCGCAATATCCAGTTGTTGGGCGGCTACTACGCCAAAACGCCCGATACCGGGGTAATCAAAAATCGTTTCTACAATGACCGTTCCGCCAAGCAAGCGGATAAATTGGATACTGGCCAGTGTAATCACGGGGATAATGGCATTTTTGCCCGCGTGTTTATAAATAATTTGGTACGGGCGCAACCCTTTGGCGCGCGCGGTGCGCACATAATCTTTATTTAATTCTTCAAGCATACTTGAGCGCATCACCCGCACCATGAGCGCAAACGAGCCGATACAAAGCGTAATGGCGGGCAATATAAGATGGCGCACAACGTCAACAAACACGCGCAAGTTGCCGTTGAGTAGTGCGTCCACGAGCGAAAACCCCGTATAATTCTTAAAGGACGCGCCGTGGATAACCATATCCGTTTGCAAGGAGTATCCCCCCGGGGGAAACCAACCGAGTTTGCCGTAAAAAATCATCAAGAGTAGCAAACCCAATACGAAAATAGGGAGCGAAAACCCCCCTACCGAAAATAATCGCGCGAGCATATCGGGCCATTTGTCTTTGTATACCGCCGATATGACCCCCAACCACACCCCAAAAATCACTACTAAAATAATGGTAACTACCGCAAGTTGGATCGTGGCGGGCAGATACTCTTTAATGGCTTTGGAAACGGGCATATTGGCACTCGGGCTGTATCCCAAATCGCCGTGCACCACTTTACCGAGCCAACGGCCGTATTGCTTAAAAACGTTATCACGCAAGCCGTACTCTTTAATCACTTCCTCGAGCGCACCCATTTGGCGCGCGTCTTTTACATAGAGCGAAGCGCGCATTTCGGGGCTGAGCCGTTGCGTTAAGAGAAAAAGCAAAAACGTAACACCCAAGGCCACCAGCGGCAATAAAAGCAGACGGCGGATAATAAACCTAGTCATAAATTTTTTCTCCGTTTACGCGCGGAACGGCAGCGAGTAATTTTTGGGTGTAAGCATGTTGCGGGTGCTCAAAAAGGGTGTCGGCCGCGGCAAGTTCCACAATTTGCCCGCTTTGCATAACGGCGATATCGTCGCATAAAAAGCGCGCCACCGCAAAATCGTGCGTGACAAACAACATTGTTAGCCCGCGCGCGCAGACAATGTCTTTGAGCAAATTAAGTATTTGCGCCTGTACCGAAACGTCCAGTGCGGAAACCGGCTCGTCGGCAATTAAAATCTGCGGATCCACCGCCAAGGCGCGCGCTATGGCAATACGTTGGCGTTGCCCGCCGGAAAATTCATGCGGGTAACGGGACAGGGCGTCTTTTTCCAACCCCACGCCCGCGAGTAACTCTTGCAAAAACTGCTCACGTTCGTGTTTATCCTTTTTGAGCCCGTGGATAGATAGCGGCTCGCCCACGATTTCGCGCACGCGCATACGCGGGTCTAAACTGGAGTATGGGTCCTGATACACCACCTGCATTTGGCGACGCAGATTCTTCCACCCCGCTTTAGAAAGCCCCGCTATGCTCACCCCGTTTATAACGACATTACCCGACGTGGGCGCCTCAATGCCGAGTACTACTTTGCACAAGGTCGTTTTCCCGCAGCCGGATTCCCCTACCAGTCCCATCACGCGCCCTTTCGGCACGGCTAACGATACGTTTTTAAGCACTTCTTTGTGCGTAGGGTTGGCAAGCCACGCGCGGCGCTCGTAAATTTTGCACAGGTTTTCTATCGTCAGCGCGTTCATTTTTGCTCCCGTAGCCAACAACGCGTTTGGCGGTTATCTTCCGCAAATAAAGGCGGACACACTTCAAAACATTTTTTAGTAGCCTGCGCGCAACGCGGCGCAAACGGACAACCGGTTATCTTTTCCCCCACCAGCGGCGGACGGCCCGAAATGGCGGGCAAACGCGCTACTTTTTTATCCAGCGGCGCGAGTGAGCCGAGTAGCCCGCGGGTATAGGGGTGTAAGGGGTTAGCAAAAATTTGCTCGGCGGGTGCAAGTTCCATGCACACCCCGCCGTAGAGCACCAACACTTCGTCGGCAATACCCGCCACTACGGCTAAATTGTGTGTAATAAACAGGCACGCCATATCGTTTTCCTGCTGTAAGGTTTTAATTAAGCGTAACATCTGCGCTTGGATAGTAACGTCTAACGCGGTAGTCGGCTCGTCGGCGATTAAAATATCGGGGTGCAACAAAAGCGCCATGGCAATCATCACGCGTTGGCACATTCCGCCGGAAAATTGAAAGGGATAATCATTAAGACGTTTTTCGCCACCCGAAATACCCACTTTTTCGAGCAGTTGGGCGCATTGTTTGCGGGCTTCTTCACGCGTGATTTTTTTATGGGCGCGCAGGGTTTCCGTCATCTGCTCGCCGATGGTCAACACGGGGTTAAGCGAGGACATCGGGTCCTGAAAGATAAACGCGATTTTATTGCCGCGCACGTCGCGCAGTTCGCGCTCGGTCAGTGCAAGTAAATTTTTCCCGTTATAGGCTACTTCACCGCCCGTAATAAGCGCATTGGGCGGCAAGAGTTTAAGTAAGGCAAGCGCCTGCATGGTTTTACCGCTGCCGGACTCGCCCACTACACCGAGCACCCGCCCTTTTTTAAGCGTGTAGGATAAATCTTTGACGACGTCCGCGCTTCCCGCGGGGGTGCGGAAAGCTAGAGAGAGATGATTAACTTGCAATACGGGCGCATTAGAACCGAGCATAGTTATATTATATAAAAAAGTCACTGCGCACTTGATACGCAATCTTCCACGCAGAAGTTATTGTAATTCCATTAGGGGTCATCCTGAAATGTCGTTATTCAGGATCTCCCGCTTTCTGCTCGCTTAAGAAGAACTCTTGTTTTGCCACTTGCAAATTCACCCAAGGGAGATGCCGAATAAAAACACTTCGGCATGACGGCTTTATTTTATTTTTTGTTATTAAAAAAATGCCGTTCGTGCCAGCGCGACATAGTGACTAATAGGATGATTTGTCAGATTTTGAGATAGATTTTTGCCGCAAGTTGCCCGCCGCTGTACTGCTAGGTACTGCAAGAGGCAAGTCGGCAAAAAGATGCTCAAATGTAGCAAATTGTTTCCTGTGGTCCGCAAACGAAGGCAAAGTTTCCCTTTGCCGGAGTGCGGGGTTTCGTTACAGAACATCAGTTGTTAAAAAACTAACTAAACATCTCGGTGGATAAGTACCGCTCCCCCGTGTCGGGTAAAATCACTACAATATTTTTCCCTTTATTTTCCGGCCGTTTGGCCGCTTCGCACGCGGCCCACAACGCGGCACCCGACGAAATCCCTACCAAAAATCCTTCTTCTTGCGCGACCGCGCGGCCCGTTTCCAACGCGTGCTCGTTTTCTACTGCGATTATTTCATCATAAATCTGCGTATCCAACGTCTTTGGGATAAACCCCGCACCGATACCCTGAATTTTATGTGCCCCCGCGCGCCCTTGCGACAAAACCGGCGACCCATCCGGCTCTACGGCAATAATTTTGATATTGGGGTTTTGCTCTTTCAAAAATTTCCCCGCGCCCGAAATCGTGCCGCCCGTACCGACGCCGGCCACTAAAATATCCACTTTCCCGTCCATATCCGCCCAAATTTCGGGGCCGGTGGTTTTATAATGTGCGGTGGGATTTGCCGGATTTTCAAACTGCCCCGCCACCCAACTATTCGGTATTTGTGCGGCGAGTTCGTTTGCCTTTTCTATGGCGCCTTTCATCCCTTTAGCGCCGTCTGTCAGCACAACTTGCGCGCCGTAGGCTTTAAGCAAATTTCTCCGTTCCACACTCATGGTTTCGGGCATTGTCAAAATTACTTTGTAGCCGCGCGACGCGCCCGCCGCCGCAAGGCCGATACCGGTGTTGCCGCTGGTGGGCTCAATAATCACCGCCCCTTTTTTCAAAAGGCCTTTTTGCTCGGCGTCGTCTAACATAGATTTGGCCACGCGGTCTTTAATGCTCCCCGCGGGATTGAAAAACTCCAATTTGGCATAAATGCCCGCGTCCAACGCGCGCTTTTGCATAAAGCGGTTGAGTTTAAGTATCGGCGTTTGACCGATTAAGTCGGTAATTTGGTTAAAAATATGCATAAAACCCCCTTAAAATCTTTTTTAATCGTATAATAAATAACGCTTCCCCGTCAAAAAATTTTAATAAACTCCGCAAAAAATAAACGGAACTGCCCTATTTTGCCTAAATAATTGTATAATAAGCGTATGAAACATACTTATTTATTATTTGCATCATTACTTGCTGTCGGTTGTGCGACCACTTCCGACAATTCCGTAAAGGCCAGTACCGCAAGCACTTTTCAAAAAGTGGAAGTGGTATCCGTTTACGACGGCGATACATTCCGCGTAAATCTGCATTGTAAAGAACGTTTATTTTGTCAAAATGTTCCCGTACGTGTACGCGGAGTGGATACGCCCGAACTTAACAGCGTTTCCGAAAGAGTACGCAAAAAAGCCGTGGAAGCCAAAAACTTTACCGCTAACTTTTTACGCGGGAAAAGTGATGTTACGCTTTACAACTGCGGACGCGATAAATACTTCCGCATTGTATGCCGCGTAAAAGCCGATAATAAAGATTTAACAAATGCCCTGTTAAATGAAGGATTGGGGCTTGCGTACGAAGGCGGCGAAAAACCAAATCACCTAGATTAAAAAATTATTCTTACACCGGAAAACCCCGCACAATGCGGGGTTTTCTTTTATAAAGATTTCTTTGTCAAAACGACTTAGAACGCAAAGCCTAACTTAACGTTCCCGCTCCAACCGCGGCGCACGCCAATGTATCCTTCGGCTCCTAAACCCAAGGTAAAACCCTGCGTAACGTAAGACAATCCCACTTCGCCCACGCCCGTATTACCTTTAATGGTGGGCGCATCAATGCGCATATTGTAAGTGGACGCTTCCGCCTTGCCGTCAAATTCATGGTCATACGCTGCGCCGATATACGGCCGCCACGCACGAGAAGCAAAGAAATTCGCTTTAAGCCCCGCGCGCAAGCGTTTCGAATTGGATTCATGGAACATGAGTTCATCACCGCTGGACACGTGAACCTCTTTAGATTCTTGGTGGTTGATAAAGAATTTAACAGAGCCGTCAATTTGGATAGCGTCTTCGTCTTCAATATCTTCCACGTCCGCAAGCACATTCCACACGTGCCCGACGCCGAAATGCCCGCCGTAATACCACGTATCAAAATCGTATTTGGCTTTCTTATCTGCGAAGAATACCGCACCGGAAAAATCCGTATCGGTTACACCCGTGTGCAATACCCCTTCTACATATGAGCCGTCTTGCCCGTACCAACGCGCCAATGCACCCAAGCCGGTATAATCGGTATCGCCCGAACCTTTCACTTTGCCGGACGGGAAATCATTATACGAGTTATAACTTCCGCGCCCGTATTCAATAAACGAACCGACCACAAAATCCGCCTTAAAAATAGACACTTCGCGCGATAAACCAACTAAAGCATTAAATGCGTTCATATCCACGTGGGAACCGCTATCCAAACGCGTTTTGCCGCCGCCGAATGCGGTAAACATGGCTAAAGAATGTTGTTGCAAAGCCGCATTGGCCGCGCTGGTAATACCCGTTTGTGCGATAAAATCGGCCCCTTGGCTGATTAACCCGATAGACGCAACGCGCCCCTCGGCAAAGGCTTTAGATTCTTGCGTTAAACCCGCTTTAGTAACCGTAGCTATTAACTGATTGCCGACAGTTTCCAAATCAAAATCATAGGTTAAAAACAACCCTTGCATCCCAACTCCCGTAGTAGAAACGGGCGCACCGGTAAGGGTTCCCGCGTCTAAGAGTACAACTTGGTCTGCCTTTTGCAAGGCAGAGGAAGAGCCGGTAACACCGACTTTTACGTTACTATCCGTAATATCCGCCGTACCGGACACATTTAAGGCGGTTGCGCCGGCAACAGTGGTATCTGCTAAATAGAAATTTAAGTCCTTACCGGCCGCGTTAAGATTGCCGGTAAACGTGTTGGTGTCCCCATGTACGCCCAAGGTATTAAAATCATACGTACCCGTTATAGTAAGGGTGGAACCCGCACCTACATTGATTTGGTTAAATGTGTTGGAAGTACCGGTCGTTACATTGGCTGCCCCGCCGCCCATAGCATCTAAACTATCTACAACACCGGAACCGGTAATATTCATAGTCGTAAAGCCGTAAAAGCCATCTCCGGCTTTCGAAAGCGTTTTTCCATCCCCTACGTTAATCGTAGTAAATTTAACTTTATCGCCGGTTGTTCCCGTTAAATTAAGGGTAGTATTTTGGGCTGTTACATCCAAGGTTTGGGCTGTTAACTGCGCGCTAGCCGCGCCGGTGGAAGTTACACTAATCGTATCCGCCTTTATCGTACCGCTATCCACGTGCATATAAACATCTTCGCCCGCATTATTACCGGCACTCATGCTGATATTATCGTTCCAATCCGCAGCAACATCCAAACCATTATGTAAGAGTTCTACATTATTGCCCACTTGAAGAACTTTATAATAATAAGTGTTTCCATCGGCGGCTACGACGCCATCTTCGGCACCATTGTTCGCAATCGTACCGGTTATATAACCGGAAGTTCCGCTGAGTAAATTGATACTTCCGCCAATTCCTAAAGCAGCAGGACGCCCATCTTCGGGAAGAGAGGTATCTTTCCACGTGAACGTAGTACCGGTTAAATCCAGCGCGCTGTTTTTAACATAACTTTCATACTGAGAAAATAAGTTATTATTATGCCCGTTACCGTATTTTACCGATAAGAATGTATCCCCGTTAGTTGCGCCGGAAACATCAAACTTATACGTATCAAAATAATCCACACCATTGGCTTGTATATCTTTTACCTTGATAGAAAGCGTATTGCCACTAATGGTATTATCTCCGGTAGAATATCCCCCAAAGAAATAAGTATTGCCTTTGAATTTTGTATCACCGGAAATTTCAATCGTATTACCCGTAACGTTTCCGGTAGGTTCAAGCGTATATTGCACGTTACGCGTAGTCATACCGCCTACAAAAATTCCATCCGTAAATTGACCGCCGGAGATTGTAATTTTATTATCGTGCACATCAACCGCAGCGGAACTGCCTTCTCCCAAACCGCTACCCGCCAACGATAAATGCCCGCCGATAAATGTGCTGCCTTCATACTTGCCGCCCGAAATAGTGATTTCATTATTTTGAACATCCCCGTTAAGCGTTAAGGTTTTATATTCCGCATCAGTTTGCGTCTCTAGCAAACCGCCGGTCATTGTTCCATAGAAAGTAGCATTATTTAGTAAAATTTTATTGCCGTTCACATCTGCATTAATGTTATAATTCTTATGCGTAGATTGCTCTTGGACATCAAACGTAAATTGACCGCCGATCATCTGCCCCACCCATTCATTGGTAGAAGAAGCACCCGTAGCATCTATGATGTTATTAGAAACGACCGCATTAGAAGAAATATTGTTAGTAGTGGTATTGATTTTCATCAAACCGCCCGTCGTTTTCGGGGGAACACCTTTTATGTCTGCCGCGCTTCCTATACTGATAACGTTTCCCATAACACGGGCATTCCCTACGCCGGAATTATTACTTTCCAAAACCGCACCATAAATATTACCTGAAGAATTGCTCAATTTGGCATTCATGGTAACGCTGTTGTCTTTAAGATCAAGGTTAAAACTGCTCAAATCAGCATTGGTTGAATTGGTATTGTTGTTAATCGTCAATTTGGCTGCGCTATTATCACCGCTAAGCGATCTTTCCCCGCCGGACATAAGCATTACGTTGTTTTCCATTCCGATAGTCTCGGTGGTTCGTAAGCCGTTAGTCAGGCTACCGTTATAGTTGATCGTAATATCATTAACGATAATATCACTTTGCTCGCCCGTTCCCGTTACATTCAAACTCGCACCGGTAAATTTAGCGGTAGTGGACGAAATGTTTGGTGCAGCATCGGTACCGATTGTTTGCTTATTGGTATCCGCATACGATGTACTTGCACTTAAAATAGCACAAGCAAAAATAAACAAAAAAAGTTTTTTCTTACTTCTTAAATGATTAAACATTAAGGCCTCCAAAGAGGTATGTTTTATAAACCCTGAACACACCTAAAATTATTCTAGTAAAATAAAGCAATTTATGCAATAAAAAAATATGTTTTTTTTATCTGTTTGATTTTAATATAAAAATAAATAATTTTAACTAGGCTAAAAAAGGGACGCATTTAGGCGTCCCTTTAATTGAGTTTATCGTATTAGCGTATTAAGCCCATAACGGCAGTTTTGTTACTTTATCACTGCGGCGGACTTTCGGCTCACCGACAAGTTCTTGAATATATACTTCACATACAAATATTTTTGTGCCCGGCAGTAAGCGTCCGCCGATAGTTTGATATTCTTTATCTGCCAACGTAACGTAAGCATTTACCATCGGGCGGTTATCCTGAATACTGATGTTTCCGCTTAAACTGACGAGTTCCATTTCGGCATTGATTACTTTTTTCTCGTATTGTTTTTTTGCCGCATTGTAAAAACCGATAGTCGCGTTAGACACGTTACCTACCACTTGCACAATACCGCATTTGACTTGGTTATCGTGGCAAAAATCAATCAGTTCTGCCAAGAGGTCTTTACCTTTTGCCAGCCTGAAAATAAACGTTCTGCCTGTTAAGTAAGGTTTTTCTTCTGCCATTTTATTCTCCTATTGGGGTTATTGCCACTTGGCGGCCCCTTTCAAATCTGCTACATAAACGTGAAGAGCTTCCAAAATACTTTTCCCGTCCATGTGCGCTTGTTCATAGACTTTGGAAGCCCCGGCACTTTGTAAAAACTTACCGTTCTTATGGGGATAAATCGCGTGGTATCTTCCGGCAACGCTGTTTATCCATGCGTCCAAAGTCGGCAAGGTAAAGTCCGTAATGCCCGTTGCACTGCGCAATAATTCAACGGGGACTAATTCCTGCTGTTTTTCCGGCGGGAGCATTTCAAAAAGTTCGCGGCTGGTAATGTAGATAATATTGAGATTAAGTTTCTCTTTCTCCAATACCGGCAACACTTGCTCTACGATAATACGCCCTACGCCCGCGCCTTGCACAAATAACGTGCCGTCCGCGGGACCTTTGGCGCGGCGCAAATAATACACGCCGTTAACGGCTTGCGAAGCATCGTCAGCGCCGAGTGCTTTTCTGTCCATAAATTTAGATGAAGTCCGCACCACAAACGGCGCAAATATAGCAGGTTTTAACGCCAGTGCACGCGTTACGAGCGGCCAAATTTCATCTACTTCCAAAGGCGTTGCCGTAATACACGTACCTTTGGGGAAATTATCCTGCAAAAGTTGCAAGGGTTGCGGATCCGCATGTGTGGGGCCGTCCTCGCCGGTAGGCAAACTTGCGTGGCCGTTGAATAAGATAAGTGTATTCGGGTCTAAACCGATTTCCCGTGCACTCTGTACGCCGATAGCGTGCAGACGCGCGGCCACGTGTTCAAACGCCACAAACGCCCCGTATGATGACGATACCGCCGTATGTTTGCCGAAAGCGGAAATCCCGCTACATACCGCCGCCATGCCATCTTCGCAAATACCGCCGGCACTTATGCGGCGCGAATAAGGATTAGTTACAGCGTTAAAATCACCCTTATCAAAATCTTGCGCGATAACTGCGGCTCCGGTAGAGCCGTATAAATCGGCAGATGCCACAAATAAAGTCCCTTTTGTTTCTTTATTGAGGTGCGCCAATACTTTGCCGAGTATGCCGCGGGTAGTATAACTCGCACCCACTTCAAACTTAAATTCGGCAGGAATATTTTCCGGGGAAAAATGACGCAACGATTCGCTATTTCCCAAATCTTTACGCACCGCGCGGCCCGATAAATTCAGTTTTTGTGCGGCTTGCGCGACCTGATGGGCAATATAAGCGGATAACTCTTTCTGTGCCCGAATAACTTGGCGCACGACAAGCAAACTATCCCAATAATATTTTTCAATATTTTCGGGGGTTTTGTCCCCTTCAAAACGCGGGAAAGTAACCCCAAACGTTTTCTCAAAAGGTTCTAATGCCTTGTAAAACTCCGGCGTGGCGTACTTATGTCCGCTCCCGTGCGAAGATTTCCCCTCAAGACCGTATTGCCACCCTTTAATCGTGCGATACACGATAGCGGTAGGCTGGTGGTTTTTGATTTCGCGCGCGAGTTGGTGCGCGGCGTGAATTTGGTTAAAATCGTGCCCGTTGGGAACAAAAATAACGTTGCAATCGTGAATATAAAAGAGTTCTTGCGGTGTCCATTGGACGTAATCGCCCGTATGTTCGCCGTCGGCGGTTACCCGTTCACTTTCAATAGACGCTTCGTTCCAATCAATATGAAAAACAACGTTTTTAAGTTGTGCGGTGGACGCCATGGATATCGCCTCACTCACACGCCCCGCGGTAAGCCCGCCTTCGCCTTCCACTACGTGCACAATAGGGCAATTTTCGCCGTAAGTATCTGCCGCCGCAATAGCAAGGCCGACCGCAGACCCTACGCCTACCCCGCTTGCGCCCGTACAGGTGCGCACAAACGGCGTGCACGGCTCGGGGTGTCCGCCTAAGGATTTTGCCTTAAACTCATTAAATAACGGCGTATTGTGCACATTATTATGCCGGAAACCGAGCAAATCTTCCAAACGCAGTTGTAATTTTTCTTCTTTGGGCAATAAATCGGCGCGCGCTTCCCGCATACATTCATTACGCAGTGCCCACAAAGCATACAACCCCAATGCCTTATGCCCGGCGGCATAAGAAATAATATCGGCATCATCTTTAAGCGGATGGGTGAAATCGTACGCCATTTCCTTATAGATAAGATATTCCGCCATACGCCCGCTGGAAATACTCCCCCCCGGATGGCCGGAAAGGGGCACATAGTTATAAAGTAAGGCAACCAAAGTGCGGTATATAAGATCTAATTGTTCCAAATTTTGACGTTCTTTTTCTTCCAACGGAAAGGTATAATCGGCCGCGTTAAAATAAACGGCACGTTTTTTACCTAACTTAAATGATTCTGCCATAGTAACAACTCCTTAGAAAGTAATCTCGTGTTGTGCTACATATAAGGCCAAACTGAACATAGATTGTAAATCGCTTTTACTGACAATTTCCACGTTAGAGTGGATATTGCGCGTCGGCAACGAAAGCGCACACGTGCGCACCCCCGTTTTGGACAAATGCACCGCGCCCGCGTCGTTTCCGCCGCGCGAAGCCACCCGCATTTGGTGCGCAATATTATTTTTTTCACAAATTTCGCGCAAAGCATCCACAAGTTGCGGATTGCCTATCGTATAAGCATCACAAATCGTAATACCTACCCCGTGCTCTAAACGAATAATATAATCTTGCGGGGTACACGCAGGAATATCAGCTGCACCGGTAGTATCCAAACTCAGGGCCAAATCGGCCTTTATGCCGTAAGCGGCCGTAACCGCACCGCGAAGGCCCACTTCTTCCTGTGCGGTAAAGACCGCATATACATTATAAAAGGGATTTTGTAATTGACGCACCACTTCGGTAAGCACAAACACGCCGGCGCGGTTGTCCAAGGCTTTGGCGGTAATTCTGCCGTCGCCGAATTCTTCGTAAGCGCGGTCTAACACCGCCGTTGTGCCCACGGGGATAAGGGCTTTGGCTTTATCGGCGGGTAAACCCGTATCAATAAAAAGTTCTTTGAGCCCTACCGCCTTGGAACGGTCGGCTTCCGTCGTGATATGGGCGGGCTTAGTGCCGATAACCCCTAAAACAGGGCCCTGCTTGGTTTGCAAGCGTACACGTTGGGCAAGTAAGGTACGCGGGTCAATCCCCCCTACACAGATAAAGCGCAAAAATCCGTTATCGTCTACAAAATTGACCATTAGCCCCACTTCGTCTAAGTGAGCGCAAAGCAGTAAATTTTTATCCGACGTTCCTTTTTTATAAACAATTAAATTGCCCATCACATCGGTAGAAAGCGTATCCGCGTAAGGGGTTAACAATTCTTTTACGTAAGCGCGCACCGCTTGTTCGCGCCCGGATACACCGGCAAGGCCGGTTAAAGTTTTTAGAATAGAAAAATCCATATTTATCGTCTTAATATCCCCGTTATTTCGCACTAATGGTATTTACATTATACTTTGAAACATTTTTTTTTGCAAGCATTTTAATATATCATCATTTTTTTGATAAAAAAATATAAGCACCCTTTTTGAAATAAAATTGCTACAATAGTTAAGACACGTAGTTATTTTCCTAGGAGGATTTTTTAATGAGCGTTTCTTACAAAGAACTCGGGTTAGTCAATACCCGCGAAATGTTCAAAGATGCTATGGCCGGTGGCTATGCCATTCCGGCTTATAACTTCAACAATATGGAACAATTACAAGCGATTGTAACCGCTTGTGTGCAAACGGGTTCCCCCGTTATTTTGCAAGTATCCAAAGGTGCGCGCCAATACGCCAACTCCACGTTACTGCGCTGGATGGCCCGCGGCGCCGTGGAAATGATGAAGGAACTGGGAAAACCGGTCCCGTTGTGCTTACACTTGGACCACGGCGATACTTTTGAACTCTGCAAAGACTGCATTGACAACGGTTTTTCGTCCGTGATGATTGACGGCTCCCACTTGCCGTACGAAGAAAACGTAGCCTTGACCAAAAAAGTAGTGGAATATGCGCACGCCCACGACGTAACCGTGGAAGGCGAACTCGGCGTTTTGGCGGGTATTGAAGATGAAGTTTCCGCCGAACACCACACCTACACCGACCCCGCCCAAGTGGAAGATTTCGTTAAACGCACCGGCGTGGATTCCTTGGCCATTTCTATCGGCACGTCCCACGGCGCATACAAATTCAAAGTTAAACCCGGCGAAAAACTCCCCGAGTTACGCTTTGATATTTTGGAAGAAGTTTCCAAACGCTTGCCCGGTTTCCCGATTGTGTTGCACGGATCTTCTTCCGTACCGCAATGGGCCGTTAAACAAATTAACGAATACGGCGGCAAATTGGACAACACCGCCGGTATTCCCGAAGAACAATTACGCAAAGCCGCCAAATCGGCGGTGTGCAAAATCAATGTGGACTCCGATGGCCGCTTAGTAATGACCGCCACCATCCGCAAAATCTTTGCGACCAAACCCTCTGAATTTGACCCGCGCAAATACTTAGGGCCGGCACGCGAAGAACTCATTAAAATGTATGCCGAAAAGAACGAAAACGTATTCGGTTCCGCCGGCAGAGTAAAATAAGTTTTACTTACTCAAAAATCCCCCTGCTTCTGCAGGGGGATTTTTTATTTTTTCTATTTCATTCCTATCCGAAAAAGATTTCTGCCTTTATCGCTTGCGCTTGGCAATAGGCCCGTATTTCACCGGCTAATTCTTTATAATAGGAAGCATCTTCTTGCACATATATTTTGCCATACAACGACAAAAATTGCGGATAGTGCGTATCTATAAAATCCAACACGCGTTTTTGAGCGGGAGTGCGCAGATTAAGGCCGTCAAAGCGGTAAAAATCCGTAAACGGGCGCGTAGTTTCTACAATTTGGCGCCAATCACTTATAGCGGGCAGTAAAGGGGCCGCCATAATCGTCGTGCTGATACCCGCCTGATGCAGTTGGCGCAGTGCATCCACTTTATCGGCTACCGAAGACGCATACGGCTCTAAAAGCCGGCGTAAATTTTCATCCGCAGTGGAAAAAGACAAGTGTACTTCGCACGAGCGTGCTTGGGATAATAAATCAATATCCCGCACCACCAAAGACGATTTGGTAATCACGCAAATATGCGCCTCGGCCGCGATTAACTGCCTGAGCAAACTACGGGTAATTTCATACTTTTTTTCAAAGATATTATACGGGTCCGTAACCGAACTGAGCAAAATATTTCGTCGAAAAATTTGCGACGGGCGCAAAGGGGTTTGGCAAAGTTTAACATCTAAAAAATTTCCCCAAGGCTCGCTGTGCGCCGAAAATTTGCGCATATATTCGGCATAACAATATAAGCATTTATGCGGACAACCCACATAAGGGTTGATAACGAAATCTACCCCCCTTATTTTAGACGGAGACAAATAATTCTTTACGGGAACGGTTGTTACTTTGAGCATAAGACCCCTTGAAAAAGTATTGATTATAGTTTACAATATCTATAACATAAAAAGGTGTCCGATTTTAGCGAACGGAGAGATAGTCTTTATGCTATACTTAAAGTATCGCTGTATTTTTTTGGGAGAATAGGTTAATTATGTTTAACTGGTTTCATAAGAAGAAAGAAACACTGCAAGACTTTCAAACCTTAGACGAATTAGCGGAAAAGGGTGATCAAAAAGCCCAACGCACGTTGGTGGAACTTTATTACAAAGATGACCCCAAAAAGTATCCGCTCGCGTTCAAATGGGCTGTTCGCTTAGCCTCTAAAACGCCCGATTGTTGCCTAATGCTCCAAGTGGCCGATATGTACGATAAAGGGCAAGGAGTCGCGCTAAATAAAAAACAGGCCCTTGCTTGGTTTGAAAATACCCTTTCGTGCTCTATCATGCAAGGGCGCAATTCCCCCTTAAATACAGATGTGCTCAACTATATTCAAGAGCGCATTCAAATCTTGCGTACGGAAACAAATAATAAGAAAAATTAAAACTAATCATTTTTTTTACTGGATTAGCGGCGTCTTTTGCTGTACGATAAAAGGGCGCCGCTTTTTTTGCGGCGTAATACTACCATAAGGAGAATAAAAAATTATGAAAAAAATGACCCTTTGTTTACTGGGAAGTTTTTTATTTGCCCTACCCGTACAGGCCCAACTGCAACGCACCTATCAGTATGGCGTAATTCCTACCGAAAACGTTACCAGTTTGGAAATTCAACCGGTGCTTAATGTGCTTGATAACAGCGCGCATACGTCTTCCACCCAGACTACCTTTAAGGCCTATCACACCCTAAGCGACGCATGGAACTTCGGTGCGGAAATACCGCTCGTCCGTTACGAATCCCCGCTCCGTTCCGTGGCAGGGCTCGGAGACGTTATGCTCGCCCTCGCCTATATGCATCCCGAGAGTCTATCCGGCGGCTTTGGTTGGGGGGCCCGTATGGAAGTTTTTACCCCCACCGCAACAGATGAGCATCTGGGAAGTGAAAAATTACAACTTAGCCCTTCTGCTTTTGTTTTGTGGGCATTTTCCCCAAACGTGTTTACCGCCGTAGGATACAAACACTATTGGGGGGAATGGGGCGCAAACGACCGCAACGATATCAATACGGGACGCGTGCGGTTTAATATGGCTTATTTATCCGACAGCAAATGGTGGGTGCTCACCAACTTGTATTATTACTTAGATTATAAAAACGACAACCGCGAAGAATTTCTGCCGGAATTTGAAATCGGTACCCTGATTAACGACGGCACTTCCATTTATGCCAATTATAACTTTCATGGCGGCGGCAACTGGCAAAGCAAAGATTGGAGCGCAAGTGTCGGCTTTAGAATCTTATACTTATAAATTGAAAACCCCGCTTATCGCGGGGTTTTACCATAAAGAACTATTTCTTGTTGGCCCGTTGCCGCGCTAAACGCGCTTGTTTATGTACTACACGGTGCAAATTCTTTTTGGTGGTATCGGCTATTTCCTGTCTAAAACGCCACAAGGCCCATACATTGGGAATGGTCATCATTGTCATGGTCAAAATAGCCAACTGCCACATCAAGTGCGTGGAAACATTGGCTTGCGCGGTACGCATGGCAGACTCGGCAATGGTAAACTTCCACGAAAACGACGTTCCAAACCACCCGCCTACAAAAAGTAACACAATGTATAACACACGCGCCGGTTTAATAAGCACGTTAGATCCTTTACATAGAAATTGAAGGGCTTTTTCCGTATAGTACGCCCAACCGATAATCGTGGTAAACGAGAATATCACCAGTGAACTGATTAACACCGGTGTACCGATAAAAGGCACGCTCTTAAAGGCACTATTGCACAAGTTAGCCGAATAAACGTTCGGGTTGGTATAATCACCGGCAAGCACAATCACAAGGCCGGTCAGCATACAAATAAAAATGGCCCAAAATACCGAAGTCGCCGAAACGATAGCCGTTTGCGTAGGGCTTTTGGTTTGCGCGGCTGCCGCCGCCATAGAAGCACTGCCCATACCGGCTTCCGTCGCGAGCACCGCACGCGTAACGCCTGCCGTAGCCCCTTGAATCATAGATTGCATAATGGCTACAATACTCGTTCCTATCGCAGCCCCGAAAGCCGCTTTACCCGTGAATGCGCCTTTAACAACGACCATCACCGCAGACGGAATTTCCGTAAAATGCATACCGATTACAATAAGCGCAATCATCAAGTAAAATCCGCCCATCATAGGCACTAACCACGTAGAGTACGAAGCGATCCGCTTTACTCCGCCGATAATTACAATACCGGCCGCGCCCGCTACCAATAAACCGACATACCACGGGTTTAAGTTATATCCTTCACGCAACGCATCCGCAATCGCATTAGACTGCAGGGAACTTCCCCCCGTAAACCCCATAAGCAGCGTCCCCAGCGCAAAGATAACCGCCATCCACTTATTGCCAAGCACATGCCCCAAATAATACATGGGTCCCCCCACATATTCGCCGTCGGTTAATTTGGTGCGGTATTTAATAGCCACCATACACTCGCTGTATTTAATGGCAAAATTAAAAAATCCCGCTACAAGCATCCAAAACAAGGCCCCGGGCCCCCCTTCGGCGATTGCGGTAGTAACCCCCAAAATACTCCCTGTTCCTACCGTTGCCCCAATCATTACCGAAAGCGAACCGAAACTGCTTACCATCCCTTCATTCCCGCTTTTGGTAATAGAGAGCCGTATAGCGGGCAAGGTATATTTTTGAATAAAACCCAATTTAAGGGTTAAATAAATACCTAAACAAAAAATAACACCTATCATAGGCGGGCCCCACACCCAACCATTGAATTGCCCCAAGGCATGATCTATGAAGGCAACCACTTGCTGCATAATACTTCTTCCTCCTGATAAAACACTCTAATTTTATATTTTACTAAAAAATAAGACTCTTTTCTTTATTTATTTTGCAAAAAAATTTTACACAAAAGCCAAAATATGATATATAATTTTAGTAAGCGGATTTTTCGCTTACGTAAAGTAAGGAGATAATAATTATGAAAAAAGTTTTAGTACTTATGCTCGTAGTTTCATTAGGGTTAGTGGCCTGTTCTTCCAAGAAAAATACCAAAGACGATACCGTCACTTTATCTAAAAACAGCACTAAAGGTGCCAAATATCAAATTATAGACCAAGAATTTGACAATTTACTCGCTCCTGAAAAAGATTATGACACCTTATCCGCTTACGAATTGCAAGCCTGCGGCGATTCCTATTTACCCGAAACCAATCTTAAACCGCTTACCAAAGCCAAAGTCAAAGCGGCAGCCAAAGCCAATGTCAATTTGAACGAACGTGAAAAAGAAGTAACCAACATTCACAACGTCTATTATGAAGTAAACGGCCAGAACGTATTGCAATCGTCCACGACGAAAAAGACCGTTTATAAAGATGGTATGGCTACCACGACAACCACTACAGGCAATACCACAACCACTACCAAAACCATTAATTAAGGGGATCGTTGTGCAAGCGAATATTTTACAAGAAGCCCATAGACTTTATGGGCTTCTTGAGTTTGTTTCCAAAACTAAAACCGAAAAATGGACGCTTGAAGATTGCATACAAGCGGCCCCTTATACTTTGGAAATCAATCGTTTAAAACGTGAGAAAAATGCCGTTATTTTAGCACATTCTTATACTACCCCCGATCTAGTTTACGGCGTGGCCGACTTTCGCGGTGATTCTTACCAACTTGCGCTTAAAGCGCGCGAATCCAAGGCGGACACCATCATTTTTGCGGGCGTGTGGTTTATGGCGGAAACCGCCAAAATTATTAACCCCGCCAAACAGGTGATTATCCCCGCCGCGCGCGCCGGTTGTTCGCTTGCGGACTCCATGACCGCGGACCAAGTCGCTAATTTACGCCGGCAATATCCGAATGTTCCCGTTTTATGCTATATCAACAGTTCGGCCGAAGTTAAAGCGCAAAGCGATATTTGCGTAACGTCCGGAAATGTATTTGATATCGCGCAAAAGTTGCCGCAACAGGAACTTATTTTCGTGCCCGATATACTTATGGCGCAAAACTTACAAAACGAACTGGCGCGGCGCAATACGCCCAAAAAAATTATTGCCTCGGGCGGCTCGTGTTGCGTACACGACAAATACCGCCCCGAACACGTGGAAAATCTGCGCGCGCAATATCCCGCTATTAAAGTGCTTGCCCACCCCGAGTGTGCACCGGAAGTGTGCGCGTTATGCGATTATGTCGGCAGCACTAAAGCAATGGCCGATTATGTGTCCCAATCACCGGACGCTCTTTTCGGTATGCTGACCGAGTTCGGTTTAGTCAACCGCTTGGAAGCCGAGCACCCGCAGAAAAAATTCGTATGGCCTTTCGGTATCTGCGCCTATATGAAACGCAACAATTTGATAAATACCTTACAGGCCCTGTCGTCCCCTCGCCCCGAACAAATCGTCAGCGTGGACGAAACAATTGCCCAAAAAGCTAAAAATGCTATTGATAAAATGTTTGAGTTAACCTTATGATCATAGATAAAATTATTGAACTTGCCTTACTGGAAGATTTAAGTTTGGGAGATATCACTTCCGACACGATTTTCACTCCCGAAAATCAAGCCAAAGCCGTTATTGTGGCCAAAGAAGATTTAGTTTTGTGCGGGATAAACACCGCCAAAGAAGTGTTTTTAGCCGTAGATAATACCCTGTACTTTACCGCGCTCAAACAAGACGGCGAACTCATCAAAAAAGGCGAAAAAGTCTGCGAAATTGAAGGAAGTACATTATCCATTTTGAAAGCCGAGCGCACCGCGCTTAACTTTATGCAACGATTAAGCGGTATTGCCACCGCTTCGCGTAAGGCCGCCGAAATCGGCAAAAGATATAACGTTATGATTGTGGACACCCGCAAGACGCAACCCGGCTTGCGCCGTTTGGATAAATATGCCGTACGCACCGGCGGCGCGCGCAACCACCGCATTACCCTTGCCGACAGCGTAATGATTAAAGACAACCATATCGCGGCGGCGGGGTCCATTACCAAAGCGGTAGAAAAAATCAAAGCAACTATAGGGCACACCCCTAAAATTGAAGTGGAAACCACCAATTTAACGGAAGTGCGCGAAGCCCTCGCGGCAGGGGCCGATATCATTATGCTTGATAATATGTCCCCCGAGCAAATTGCGCAGTGCAAAAAAGAAATCAACGCACGCGCCGTTATTGAAGTTTCCGGCGGGGTTACCCTTGATAATTTGGAAACATATTGCCAAGCGGGGCCGGACGTAATTTCCATGGGGTCTTTAACCCACTCAGTTCCCGCTAAAGATTTAAGCCTAAAAATAGTACAATATATTAAGTAATAAAAAGAGATGATGCCTATGAATTATGAAAACTTGTATGCTGACGTAGTGAACCGCTCCAAAGCCTCGGCGATACGTGAACTGCTTAAAATTATTGCACGGCCCGAAATCATTTCGTTTGCGGGCGGCTTACCGGACCCGAATTTATTTCCGGATAACGCCATTGATGACGTTTTACACCGCGTTATGGCCGAAACCCCGCGTGAAGCCTTGCAATACGGCACAACCGAAGGGCAAAAAGCCTTAAAACAAGAACTTATCAAACTCGTCAAAGAAACGGAAAACATTGCTGTTAGTGAAGATCAAATTTTAGTGATATCCGCCTCACAACAGGCCCTTGATATGTCAGCCCGCATTTTTATTAACCCGGGGGATGCCATTATTACCGCCAATCCCACTTATTTAGGCGCATTACAGGCATTTCAAGTGGCTGGAGCGGATATTATAGGGGCGCAAAGTGATAATGACGGCATTATCCCAGAAAATGTGGAAAAACAATTATCTCTTTTACAAGCGCAAAACCGCCCTTGCAAATTTATTTATTTAGTGCCCGATTTCCAAAACCCGACCGGTACCACCATTACGGAAGAACGCAGAATAAAAATTTTGGAAATCGCTAAAAAATATCACACCCTTATTTTGGAAGATTCCCCTTATCGCCAAGTGCGCTTTGAGGGAAAGGCCCCCCGTACGTTTTATGAGTTAGACGGCGGTGCGGGCAACGTCCTTACGTTGTTTACTTTTTCTAAAATATTCGTCCCGGGGTTTCGCTTGGGCTTTATAATCGGGCCCGCGGAAGTCATCCGCAAGTTTGTTATCTTAAAACAAGCCATGGATTTATGCACTTCACCTTTTTTACAATTGGTTACGGCGAAATTTTTAAGTTTGGGGTTATTGCAAGGCCATATTGAAAAAATGACCGCCGTTTACCGCCAAAAACGCGATTTAATGCTTAAAACATTAGCCGAGGTAATGCCCACAGGCATCACGTGGACAAAACCCGAAGGCGGGCTGTTTTTGTGGGTAACGTTGCCTAAACACATTGATGCCACCAAAATGTTAAAGAAAGCCGTAGAAAATAAAGTCGCCTACGTAGCGGGGGTTGATTTTTACCCCAAGTGTAACGTATTTAACGATTTACGCTTAAACTTCTCGTACTCGTCCCCCGAGCAAATCGTGGAAGGGTTAAACCGCCTTGCCCAAACTATCAAACAAAGCCTTTAGAAGAAACACCAATAAAAATTCCCCCACTAAAACGGGGGAATTTTTATCAAAACAACCAAATTATTTTTATTTTTCCGAAATAGAAGATAATTGATTTATAAAACCTTTCACTCTTACACTTTCAATATTGCTATCAATATCTTTAGCATTATCATGGGAAAACTTTACCCAATCAAAGCCATCTATCGGCTGCGCTAATTTGTGCAGTAATAAATCTCTTTCCAAACGGCTTATTGGCGCTTGTCCAGTTTTGGTCTTATTATATTTTTCATAAGCATCAAGCGTAGTAACCAATTGTTGCACAATATGATTTACTTTCGCTTTATCATTTTTATCCTTACTGTCGTTCAAATATACGCCGGTTGCGTTTCTAAAGAAAGAAATTTCTTCTTCAAGGGCTTTCCCTTCTTTGCTTAATTTTGATGCCGGAATAAGTGTATATTGTACGAAATCTTTAATTTTATCCCCTTCCGTATAGTAGTGCGTCATCTCATTAGCGTTTTCACTAACAAGATTTACCCAATCTACCCCTTGGATAGGTTGCGCTAATTTGAACAACAAAACTTTTCTTTCCAATATCCCCCTTTCCGTGTTTTTGGCATACGCTTTTTCATATGCTTTATAAGCATCTGCGGTCGTAGCCAACTGTTGGGTGATGTGGTTTACTTGTTCTGTGGTATTAACGTTGGAATTATGTTCTAAATAGGTATTCGTAGCATCTCTAAAGAACGAAATTTCTTTTTCAAAAACTTTTCCTTCTTCACTTAAGGTCACCAAATCCACTGCGGTTTGAACATTTTTCTTAATTTTTTTGTTTTGCGTCGCATCATAACGCCCCTGAAGTTGATTGATATGCAAATCAATTCCTTGGGCAACGGCCACACAAGGTACCGCTAATAACGATACTGCAACTGCTTTTGCTATTTTATTCATTTTTTATCTCCTATAGTCCGTCTGTTCCTATTTATATTTTAGAAAGTTATATCCTATAAAACAAGGGGCAATTAAGACCTATTTCTCAAGGATATTTGGGCCTATATTTTTATAGGACCTTTCCCCGTAAAATGCCTTATATCCCGTCAAAAAGGGCGGACTTTTAAGTCCGCCCTTTTTAATAAACTGCTTTTTGTGGGGTTAGTTTTGGACTACTCTTTCCTGACTAACTTGCACCGAGTTTCCTAAGGAATTGTTCCCAGACGAACTATCGGCATCGGAGCCATCTCCTGTCCTTCGTCCGCTGGAAGACATCTTTCCCCCGCGGTTTCCTTCACCGCCTTTAGCTCCTTGTACCGGTCTACCGGCCCAAGGCTTAGTGAATTTTATTTCACCTTCTCCGCAAACACCATTGTCATTGGTTGTTCCGTCTAACCAAGCCCACACATTTTCTATGTCTATTGTCGCGTTCACGGGGTAAACCCAACCGGAACCCGTATAACACAGATCACCCAGTTTTGCCTCGTAATCATACCCGCTATAACCGGATATAATCTTTTCATATTCGGAACGATACGAAGTCCGTTTATCCCCTTTATTAGAGTCATTGACGTGCCATGCAGAGAAGTCCGCACCCGCACCTAATGCCATCTCTTTTAACGGAAATGTTCTGTTGGCAAAATAGGCCTTAGTTTCCCTGGTTAAATCAGTAGCGTTCCCTGTAATGTAACGGCCCCATGCATATGTATACGGTTCCGGCGATTTTGTTGTATCCACATGGAAACGCACATCTTTTCCTTGTTCAACTCTTTGGCCGGGGAACAGCACCGAAGACGTTCCGATATACTGCAAGAATACCCCGAACGGATTGGTAATATCATTTCCTGCTCTATATTCTTCTTTAACAGAAGAATCTACCGAGCGGGCTGATAATGCCGCTGCCACAGCACATACCGCATTTTTGGGAACCCGTTTAAGATCTTCGGGGATGAAATCTACAATTTCACCGAATTTTCCGTCCGATACTTTTATGGATTCTTTATTTTCATGCACCATACGCAACACATGGATAAACTCTGCCAATGTGGGCAAATTATGCGATTGCGGATTTTCAAAGTTCTCTCCAGCCCCGAAAGGATAGAACCCGCCGTTTACGTTAATATTTCCAGATTTATAATTATATTTAGGGCACCCTTCTTGCTCCGCAGAAGACTGGTCGCACCATTTTGCCTTATTATTGGTAAGGAAGTCCATCATAGTTTTACCCGGCACATTCTCGTCATCAAAACCGAATTTCGGGGCTAATAAGGCCTTATTATCTTCTAAATATTTATTGAAGGCATGAATGACCTTATTGGCATATTGTGCGGCAGGTACGGAGTTTACAATAAACCCGCTATTGCCACATAATTTTTCGGTTATTTTTTGAGAGGTAAAGGTAACTTCCGATCCGCCAACAGTCTTTTTAACCGGTTTACCGGCAGTGGATTTATAGGCGCAGACAGCCTCACTTACCACCACATTATTTTGCATAATTTTCCACTTAACGTGACCGGCAAAACTCTTGCTATCTCCTTCTGATCCGGAAGAAGTTTCCCAGCGGCCGAAATCAATGCTGGCCGATCTTTCGGTAACAATGAAGTTCTTGCCATCTGCTTTTATCTCGCTGGCAGAGCCGAAAACAGCACTCGTCAAATCTGCCAATTTATTTTCTCCTTCTTCTTGTTCAAAGGATGCTACAACTTGGAAGTCTTGAGAAGTGGTTCCATGCGCTAACTTAACAGTCGTTATCGTCGCATGGGCCTTACCATCTTCTGTTGTAGGTCCGCAAGAAATAGATACACGATCTGCCCAGTTACAGCCATAATCTCCGAGGATCTGGTTATCTTCACCCCAAACACGGGTTTCTCCTTCTATACGCGCTTTTGCTTTAGAGAAGTCTAAACGGCTCTTAAACCCGTTAAATACACTCCCCTCCACAAATCCTCTATCCCACGTATGGTTTCTGTCATTAGGAGAAGAACTCATACCGTAGTGAGCAACATAGGCATTTCTAAAGAGCAGATACGGCATAGGTAAAGCGTCTTTACTTAAAGCATCCACCCCTTTCTTATAAACAGCTTCTGCTTGGTCCAATCTCTCTTTGGCATCTCTATAAGCGTCTATTTTAGCCTGAGTGCCCGGATCTACTACTCCACCTTTGGATTTGCCTTTTACGGCTTGATCATGAACCGCTTTGGCCTCGTCATATGCTTTTTGGGCCGCATCATAATCTCTTTTTGCTTTATCCGAATGAGCGCGCAAGGTATCTGTATCATAAGCCAAATAATCTTTGGATACCATACCTTCCACACGATGCAAGGCTAATTGTCCGAAAGCTTCTTCCGCTGCATCTTCAACCGATTTACATTTGTTCGCGTTGCGACAATCACAACTAGAAGATACAGGTTTGCCATTTTTCGTCGTAAAACCACAAGCCGTACAAATGGGTTTATCTGTGGGACAACCTTCATCAACCTTATTGGCTAACACCTCTTTGAATAACGTCAACTGGCGTTCCTTCATGGTGTTAAAGTTAAACATAACCTTGGCAGAAGATGAACTTTGAACATCTATCACACACAGATCAAGAGCCGATTCCCACTCGTTATGATTATTATTAGCGGTATTTCTTATATGCTGTGCATATTCTCCGCCGGCATCTTTTGCCGAACCACCTAAGGAATTTTCATAGAAAGCAGAATTTTGCTCACCGCACAAGTATTTAGACCCTGTATGCCCCGCAATAATAGCAGGCAATCTGTTATGTGCCAATACATAAATGTATTTATGCCATTTTAACGCTTTCCCGGTCGGATTTAAGAACCACGCCGTACCATTGCTGGCTTCAAACAACTTACAACTGGTAAGCGGATCAAAATCAATGGCAGCGTCACCATCAAAAGCACTGCCTTTGACACCTAAACAAGATTTGCGCGTGCTCCACCATCCGCTACCGGCTTTGGAATAAACACGGCCGGCTTTATAACCGCCGCCATTAGGACAAATATCCGGTTTATTTCCTTTTAATGCTTTACAGAATTTTTCATCATCAGAATATGATTCTGACAAATCTTTATTTCCGTTTCTCAAATAAGAGATTTTAGTACCGCAGCACGTGGCTTCTTTATCACCGGAACCGCCGCTGGTACCAAACATTGTGCCCATATCGCCGTCTTCGTTACCGGTAATTAAGCAGTTCAAAATACCGCCTAACCAATGGCGCAATAAGTCGGTACCCCAGTCAATCCAACCCCATTTGTAGTCAAACATTTTTTGCCATTGGGTTTGCATGCGGGTTTTCATCATATCCCACCACCACGGCTCTTTGCCATTGTAGTTGAAATCATGCTTGAGTTGACCGCCGCCGCCGGGGCCGAAGGGGTTGCGGTCAAAGTCCATACCACCGACACGATGGTTATCTATCGCACGGATTTGCGCGTCGCGCAAGGCTTCCATCGGGTTAGCTTTAGACATCGCATCTTTAGATTTTTGCGCCGCGGCTAAATGACCTTGCCCGAACGAAGAACGGCTCGGTTTGCCTGCCGCCGTTAAAGGCTGCAAGGAAACCGGTTTCGGGCCTTCGGTCGGGCCGCCTTTTACTTTATCTGCCGCTTTTTTCAAGCCGCCGCCCCACATATTTACGCCCAGTTTAGAACCACCCGGACGACGCAAACCGGCCGAACCTAACGAATTGATTTTGGTCGGCGTGCGTTTGAAGGCTTTGCGCGTAGTGGCAGCCGCACGTTTGCGGTATTCGTTCAAAATATTCGTTTCTTTGTCGCGCAATTTAGAGGCTTTTTTCTGCGCAGAGCTGTCCGCATAGCCGTCTCTCTTTTCCGAAGAATCATAAGAGGACGTGTAAACATCCGGCACTTGTTCTTCGGTAATGGCTTCGCTGTCTTCCCCCGCATAGGGTTTAACAAGCAATAATGCGGTATCGTTTCCCGGATACGGCGCCAATGCGGAATTACCCGAATCTACGAAAGAATAATATCCGTCGCGAGAATCGGGATCTTGCATTAAATCGCCCGTAATCGGCGAAATTTCATTATCATCTCCCACGGAACCGCTGTATTTATACAAGAACGGCAACAATAACAGCGCAATTACCGCGGCGATAAAGAAAGGGGCATCACGGCGCGTACGTTCATAAAGCGTTTGGCGCGGTTTGCCGTCTTTACCAATTTTGGCAAAGATACGATTAGCGAAAGATTTTGAGCCAGCAGGTTTGCTGTTTTTGATCTTATCGCTAAAGGTGAAACTATCTTTTTTCTTTCCCTCTGGCATAATAGCCTCCTATGAAATATCACTTTTTCAAAACGTCTTTCCCTTTCGGGAAAAGGAAGAAAAATACGTCTTCTTCCGTCTTAACTGCATAAAATAATTTAGATGTTGTTCGCAACTGGTTTCCCATTGCGTAACAACCCTACTCATCTACATCCTTACTATTATTATACAAATTTTTTTCATTTTTTCAAGGGGTATTTTTTTTACCCTTATTTAAGTTGATAAGCGTGTCAATAATATTATTTACATTTTGCGATGCCATATATCCCCCTTGCCCAACATTAACCCCGTTGCTATGATATTCGCCTGAAATATTATTGCCGCTGTCATCTGTTTTTACATCAAAACTATCCGTAAATTCTTGGGAATTAGTATCCGTATAACCGGTTACTACAAAACTTACATTTCTTTCAATAGGCTCTCCGGTGCAGGCATCATTTCCGCATTGTAAATCTTTTCCTTCGGTCCCGTCTCGGCGGGCGGCACATGTTTTAGCGTCATTCGCCGCCACTTGATTGCCTTCTGCATCCGTCGTTGTTTCTGCCATACATTTTTTATAAATATCTTCGCACGCCGCTACAAAGGCATTAAAAGAACTTTCATAACGCAATACCGGGCAATCGCCTTTCTTAAAAGCCACATTACAATCCGCTTGCAATTCGCTATAATAATTATTTATTGATTGACACTCCTTACTGATAGAAGATAAATGTACGTTCAAATTGTTAGACGAGCCCGATTTAAGCACATCTGCACAAGTACTCGGAAAACTTTTCGCTATTTGACCGATACTCTTTTTAATACTCTCATATGATTTTTTTTTAGGGCCCTGTGCCAAAAGTTTACTTTGGCATTTTTCATCTTTTGCCATACGATCCCGAATGCTTTGCGCGTCCTGATTTACATCATTGGGATCTATCCCCAACCCTATACCCAACAGGGAAGAATCAAATACCCGTCTGGGCATATCTTCGCCGTTAAAACCGGCCGCCGCCAACGTTTTTTTAAGCAAGCGGTTAGGCGTGCGGTAAGTGGCCTTTCCGGTAAGCCAAGCGTAGTTCAAATCGCGGTGGGGGCGGTCCTTACCGACATTTTTTATATCATCAAAATTAACCCCGTGGCCTTTTGTATCAAGTTCTTTGGGAAGTTGACCCAAATTAACATCCCTAAGCATAGCCTTATCCACCATATCGGTAAGCCACGTGGAAGAAGTGCTGCCAGCAATATGCGGATTTTTAATTTTAGTTAAAATTTTAGTGGAATTAAACCCGTCGCGGATATCCCGCGGGGTTACGCCCGCGTCTTGCCCGAAAAAGACTTCCGATTTGGTATCCGTATTAGATTCGGTTTTGACGACGGGAACATCTATATTTTTTACTTTTACGGCGTTATCTTCTTTTTCGTCACCGGCGATTTGTTTTACCGCCCCGCGTATAGCGTCCACCGGCTCGCCTTTGCGGCGTTGGTCTAAATTAAGTTTACGCATACTGATAAGCGAAGACGTTAAATTTTTTTTATTTTGTTCGCTCTCGTATGCGCTAAGGGCTAAACTGCGCTCGGCAGAAGCGCGTGCATTGGCTTCAATTTCGTCTGCACTGAGCGGGGCAGATTTATCCGCCTGTTGCGCTTGCAATTTTTGATGCCATTTAAGTAGCGCCTGCAGTAAAGACATTTCCCCCGCATCTTCTTTACTAAAGCCCATAGCTTGCACCAACGCTGAAAAAAGCGGGATTTTAGCGGCAGGTATTAGACCACCCACCCCGCCGATCAATAAAAACAAAATAATTACTGCCCATAAACGTTTATAACTCCATACACTTCTGGGACGCTCAAAACGAGAGGGCAACCCGTTAACGGGTTGCTCCTCGTTTGTTCCTTGTGTATAATTATAAACGTTTCTATCGCCCATAATCTATTTGTAATTTCTATTCATTTCGCTGGAAACTAAATTTTTGACGGCACCGAAAACTTGCCCCGGTAATTGAACAAATACTTTTTCCGCAAGCGGTTTGATCACTTTTGTCCATGCAAATTCGGGGAAAAAAGCCACAGCCGCCATAGCACCAATCGCCGCGCCGCCAAGGACTTCCTTCATAATGATTCCGAAATTATTCGGTGTAACTCCTTCCGGCGGATTAGCAAATTCTTTTAATATCGCTCCGGCCTGCTTGAAAATGGGAATCATTAACCCTACTACTCCACCCAGCAACAAGGCTGCGGCTCCCCAATATAGCAAGCCTCCCGGCCATGTATATTGCAAACCTTTCATCCAATTTAATAAAGCGGCGCCGCCAATAATCAAACCTAAAGCAATTAATATATTGGTGGTAAATGTTTTATTTAATTTCTCTATAGCCTTATCGCGCCGTTCAATCCAATCTGTTTTGGCGTCAATTTTATTTTTGTTTACATCCACTTTAGGCGCCTTAAAACCGCTTTTTGTGGAAGTGGAGAAATCAGATGAAGAAGCACTGCTCACACCGCCGAAAGTATCCCGCCCCAAACCGGAAGAACTGGTTTCCCCGGCTTGGAAAGCGCGCGCACCTTCGTTAGCGGAACGGGCGGAATTTTGCGCCGCCGCGACAGATTTTTGCCGAATATCATCTAAGTCCCCTTTACCGCGCCCGTTTTGTTGGGCACGGCCTGCCTGTAAATCGCGGGATGACGAAAAACCGGAATTTTTGGGGTTATGCGAACCGCCCATGGCGAGCATGGCGGAACCTTCCGGCATGGCACCGGACATTTGATAAGCACTTTCCCCTTTGCGGTTATTAACAGGCGAATTGCCTGACGGATTAGCCGGATTATACGAACTGGAAGACGCACTGCCAGACGCCCGCGCCATAGACGCACTGCCAAGTTGCCCCGCACCGGCGGAAGCACTACTTCCTTGCCCCGCGAAGCCGCTTTCGTTGCCGTCAGTACCCGCGCCGGCCCCGAATCTTGCTCCGCCGCGCGCGCCCGTACCGGACATATCGGGTGCGGTACTCGCAAAACGCACATTACTTTCCGCCCCCTTATCACTATCTTGCGATAAAGCGTCGGAAGCGTTAGAAAACTGCATGGCTTGACCGACACTACCGGCATCTAAATTTTCTATGCCGCTCACGCCGAAATCGCTATTTGCTCCCGAATTGCGCTCCATCGCTTCGCGTTCGCGCGCCGTAGCCACTTGACCGCGGGCGTCTTTGATATTGATGGAAGACAAGCCCCTTTCACTTTGGCGCAACCCCGAGTAAGGGGAAGATGCCGACATGGAACTTAAATCCCGTATGGCCCGTTCTTGGCGCACTTGTTCATCAGCCGCACCGGAAAGCGTATAAAAGGCAACTGCACCTACGCCGACGGTAGTCAGCAAAAACTTTGCCGACTGCGTCAGCCCCGCCTTATCCTTTAATAATTTTTTCCAATTCATACATATCTCCTGTTAAAACGTAGTGGATAACAAAATTCCTTTCCCTTACGGCAAATTAGCCGGTGGAGGTAAAGGCGTGTTAATAGCCGGAGCAGCCGTTGGTAACGGCCCAGTAGGCGTTGTGGCCGCTTTCGGCCAAACCCCCGTTTTAAGGAACGACATAACCTTGGAATAAAACTTGAAGAACGCCGAACTATATATCCACGATAAGGCGACCCCTGCGCCTAAGAGCGCACCTACGATATAGCCCGCAATCGCCCATCCGCCGGCATAATCTACATTTTCGTTATTAGCCCACGTGGTTTGGAATTCAATACCTTTCCATATCACTAAACCAATGGTTACGGCTGCAAGCAATGCCACAATTGCTGCCGCAATAGTTCCCCATACCGGAATATTTTTTAATATCGGGATAGCAACCATGGCCACTAAACAGGTGGCTACCATTGTCCAAAAGAATATTTTCAAGTTTGAAACATCTTTTTCATACAAATCTTTTTGGTCCGTAATTTCATCGGCAATATCTTTAACTTTGCCTTTCAGTTGATCTTTATTGATGCCGGAATACGGGTCGCTAAATGTGCCGGAACTTACCCCCGAGCCGGTGGTCGGCACAGAGCCGGAATCTACCTTTAACCCGCCGGACAATTGTTGCCCCGCTAAAAATACACGGGCCGGTTCGTTGGCGGAACGGAATTTATTATTGGCAATATCGGCAGATTGTTTACGCATCAGTTCCAATTCTTCCCCGCCTTTTCCGGCATAACGGCCTTTGCCGGCAACGCCGTCTCTATCGCGGCCGAAATTGCTGAATTTGCCGTTTAAGGCTAAAGCGGGGTCATCTTCACCCGTCGTTAAATCTACATTACCGGCCGAAATATTCGGCCCGCCCTGCGGCGCATTTTTACCGCTGTCTTGCACTGCAAATTCGTTATTTACGCCGTTGCCGCTCGCGTGTCCGCCGGTGGCGGCCCCTTGGCCCCAATTATGCGATACGCTGGCCAATGTCCGGTCCACAGACGCCATAGCCGCGCCGGCTAAAGCGGCCCCTTCGCCCGCTTTCTCTTGCGACGCGCCTTTGCCTTGGGCTGCTTGACCGGCCGCACCCGACATAGCCGCTTGCATACCCGAAATTTGATTTTTCATCATATCTTGGATACCGGCCATGGGGTTAGCACCATCTACCTGAAACGGAAGTTCCGCCCCTTTATCGCTCCCCATACCTAAATTACTGGTAGCACCGAATTCGTACCCTACGCCCCCATTTGCCCCGCCAGACACATTAGGCGTATTCATATCTTCCATACCGCTATAATAAGCATTAGATTCGCTAAGTTCGCGGTTGCGTCTTTCACGGGCTTCTTGGCGTTGGGTTAACTCTATCGCGCGCGACGGAGCCGCCTTAAAGGAAGATTGCAACTCCCCATTGGCGCCGTAACTCCCGCCGTTGGCCCCCGCCACATAGACTACTTCCTCATTATACGAAGCAGGCGGAACGAAAGAATTATTATCTTCCGCCGGAGAACTTAAGTAGTTATACGCACCGAAACCGGCCACAGCAACCACTGCGCCGGCACCGGCCATTTGCATAACCGAAACAGGTATTTTACCTGCTGTATTCTTAAACCATTGTATGATATTCATAAAACGCTCCTATTCAAAAATTTGTTAACACCCAATTACGAACAATACGAGTTTCCATATGCATCTACTTTCCAACCTGAAGAACATTTTTGCCCGTTATTGCCCCGCCCGTTATTGTTATTGTTGTTTCTGCCGGTATAATCTATATAACCGCTATTATAATCCGTTTGATACTTACTCCTAGCAGCCTGTCCTATCGTATCTAAACCACTAGAACAAGTAAAACAGGCTTTTTCCATATACTCTTTAACTTCCTTTCTAGACATAGCCCCTAAATTAAATGTTTGCTCTTTCTTTTCTCCTATGGTTACGGTGTTATTTTGATTTTCTACCGCAGAAGTTTGTGTTGTTTTTCCTGTTGTTCTATCTGCGACAACTATTGCTTCCGTCCCTGCATAACTTAACGTATTGGCTAAATTATCGGGGTTATTATTCATCATTGTTTTTACACTATCAGGAGCATTTGACCATAATGTTTCCGCTGCTTTTGCCGCGGGATCCGGCTCTCCGTTTTTTCCATAGTAATCAACAAGACTTTGATATTGTCCATAACTATCTTTCAAAAAATCTGCGGTTTGATTTGTTGCTTTATTTTTGGCATACGCAGATGCAATTCCGCCTTTTAACGAGTTCCACCCCATATTCATCAAGTCACCCGCCGCATTAGCGATTGAGTTAATCATCGCATCCCCTACGGCAGATAATAATTTGTCAAAAAATCCTTTTTCTTTTTCTTTATCTTTTTCTTTTTGCTTATCATCCGCTTTTTTGGCTTCGCTGGCTACTTTATCTTTTAAGTTGCTCAAATCGGGGTTGGAGCCGATCGGCGCGTTGGTATCTAAAGCGAGCCCGTTTGTTTTGCTTAAATCAACGCCATTACCCGCAAACGCTTCACTGCCTAAAATATCGCCCCCTTGTAAAGCGCGTTTAGCGTTGGCTAATTTCCCGTCGCGCAGACCTGCCGCCGCCCGCGAACCTTTCGCAAATTGCGAAAGGGCACGGCGCGCATCCTGATTCTTAAATTCTATAGGTTTTTCTTCCCCTTTCTTTTCGGTCTTATACGGGGAATAATCTCCGCGCGGCGCACCGAAAGAGCCACTCATCCCACTGCCGCCCGAACGGCCCATGCTGGCCCCGCCCAAACGCCCGACTTCCGTTCTCCCGCGGCCGCCGCGGCCACCATGTCCGCCGCTATAGCCACCGCCGGAACGCCCGCCGGAGGAATAACCTGCGGAACTGCCTTCGCTTTCTTCATCACCACCTTCGTCAAATTCTTCTTCATCTTCGCCGTCTTCCCCCTCGGCGTCCGCTTCTTGGCGTTCTTCTTTTTCTTCTTGAGAAAATAATAAAGAGGACCTGTCTCCCTGCATATCGGGATATTTGGAAGATAATAATAATTGTTCCGCCTCGTCATTGATAAACGGCATAGCCGCTAAATCGTAACCACGCGCTTGGAAATTATCCAGTGACGAATCGTCCGACGTATCCCCCATCAGCGACCCTAACATTAACAACGCCACGATTACCACCGCCACAATGGCCCCGATAGTATAGGCTTGTTTGCGGTCCATATTATTTATTTTTTCAAATACATTACCCTTTTTTAACTTAAACATAAGTAGTCCCTGTATACATAAAAATAAATTGTACCCTTGTTGACCTATGCCTTACGCACACTCAAACACAGAGTTCCCTTATACCTTTAGTATAACCGCTAAAAACCGCTTTGTCAAGGGTAAAAATCAATGCTCCGGACGCATATACGGGGACGGACGTTCGTTCTTCCCGGCATACTTAATCACTTTTACCGAAGCCCCGTTTTCACACAAAAAACTATATCCTTTCAAACAATAGTTGTCGTGTTGGCAAACTTGGTCTTTATTATAGTTACACAAAAAACGGATGCGCGGAGCGCGCGTGGTGGCTTCCATGGTAATTTTGGTCCATGTGCCGGAAGTTTCTATATCTAACTTCAACGTATTCAAACTTAAAAAACGTACCGTGCCCGGATTATTAAAACCGACATACTCTTCCACTTTCTTCTTAATATCTTTTTTGAGATAGCGCTTATCCCATGTCTGTTCAAAATAGGTGTTTACGTGCGACTGCATTTGATAGCGCCGCGCCGCATACGTGCCCGCAATCTGCATTTTTTGGCTAAGCACCAGTAACCCGAATATTTTAATGATAAATACAATAAATATCACAAACACGGGAAACAAGAGCACCATTTCCGTAGTGGCCTGACCGCGTCGCAAACGTAAAAAATCAAAATATCTCATATTAAGGCCTCAAATATACATTATATTTCGGTAACGGGTTAGGCCACACGCAGTTATTATTCGCGCGCCCGCAAGACATAACCACCGTACTACGCACATAGGGTTTGTATTTTTGTTCCAATTTAACATTAAAATAATTAGAAGGTAAATGATAATTCTGCTTAAGTTTTACCCCTTTAGATAAGGTGCGCAAATGCCCCATGGCAGATCCGTCCAAATACGCAAAAAGGAAAAGATTATCGTTAATTAAATCTTTCATAACCAACGGGAAAGCCGTTGCCGACGTCCCGGTTGAATAACTCGCAAAAAAAGTGGCCTTCTCTATTTCAAAACGTTTAGTAGGTATATGTAAGAAAGGAGCTAATTGTTTGGAACTTTGGCGCGCACACTCCGAACGTTTACAATCATCCACGTTCAAATAGTATCCCTCGCGGAAAGCTTGCGCCCCGCGTGTAGTTTCGTTATAAGCATAGCGTTGGCTTTCGTAAATAGAACCTACTTGCGCATAAGTGGATAAATAATTATAAATAGCATTGACCGCTATTTCATTGGGCACATTGTAATAACGAATCAATTCCTTGTGCATAAGGGCGATTTCATCTTTATCGGACGGGGCCTTAGGTTGCGGTTGTTCCCAACCCATGGCGCGCCTATCATATTTATAACCTTTTTCTTGCCCTTCTTGCGCATTATCGTTTGCATCATCATCAATGCCCGGATAATAAGCAAAATGCACCCCCCAATCGGTAGATTCGGGAGCAGGCGGTTTATTGATACCCCACTCGTAATCGTCCGCAATAGTCGGAACCGCACCGGCACGGAAAAACAAGTCAAACATGGTTATCTTTTCTTTCCCGTCGGCCTTTGCTTTAACTTCCTCTTTTGCTTTATCACTTAAATTTTCTTTTATCTTAATTTCTTCATCATACGTGCGCATTACACGATATGGGAGCGGCCCGTTTACCATGGCCACCGCGTTTAAGAAAGCACTAACCGCCGTTACCTGTGTATAGGCGGCGTTATCAAGTGCGTATTGGTTGCGGACTTTAGCGATAGATACTTTGGTTAACTCAAAAAGTAAATACATAATTAAAATAAAAATAGGGGCAAGCATTACCGAAGGCAACAAAATTTGTGCCTTGCGGTTTTTAAGTATGCGCCTTATTTTATAAAAAATAGTCATATTTACTTTCCCATTACAATACGGCCGATAAAAGCAAAAATCCACCGCACGATACGTGTATTAAAAGCAGTAAAAAAAGCCGAAACAAGCACCGCAATCGTCGCCAACATAAGCACATATTCAATAGTAGCCTGTCCGCGGCGAAAACCGGCTGTGAAAAACTTTTTGAACTGCTTAAAACGCATTATTCATCCTCGTCGTCAAATACAACATTTCCTTCCGAAGAAATAAGGCCCTTTTCTATAGCCTTTACTACCGCTTCGGTACGGCTGCTGACACCCAATTTGTGGAAAGCATTATTTAAGTGGTTTTTAACCGTTTTAACGCTACAATTCAAACTTTTTGCAAGTTCCTTGTTGCTCATGCCTTTCCCAAGCAAATCCATAATTCTGATTTCCGTTTTGGTAAGCGACGCCTGTGCGGGAGCGGAAACATCCCCCATTTTGCGCAAGCCATGTAACAGTTTGCCCATGAGTTGTTGGGGAATCATTAACCCTTCATCGGTAAAGCGTTTAATAGAATTAACGAGTTCCGTCGTAGGCAACATTTTGGACAAATACCCGTTTGCCCCTGCTTGTATGGCGTCAAGCACATGGGCCTCGTCTTCAAAACTGGAAAGTACGAGCACATTTACTTGCGGACAAGTCTTGCGGATTTGACGCGTAGCACTAATGCCGTCAATTTTGGGCAGTTTAATATCCATAAGCACTACATCGGGTTTTAATTGTTTGGCTTTGGCTACTGCCTCTACGCCGTCGGCGGCTTCGCCGACTACTTCCATCCATTTTTCCCCCATCAGTACATTTTTAATACCTTCGCGGAATAATGTTTGGTCATCTGCAATAAGAACGGTTATTTTTTTCTTTTTAGTCATACCCTTTAACTCCTAAACTACCCGTTTACTATCGGTAACGTAAAATTAAACGTCGCGCCTTGCCCGACACCGGCGCTTTGTGCCCAAATGCGTCCGCCATGGTTAATCACAATATCCTTTGCAATAGATAACCCGAGCCCCAAACGGCCGACGCGGTTCTTTTCGCCGAATTGCGCGAAACTCGTAAATAACTGCGGAACTAACTCCGGCTCTATTCCGTCACCGGAGTCCCTTACCGAAACTTTAGCATTTTTTTCATCAATTTTGCTAACAATTACGTTAATTACCCCGTTATCCGGCGTGTGGCGGATGGCATTTTCCAACATATTTGAAATCACTTGACGGATACGTTTTTCGTCGGCAAAAACCTGCACTGCCCCGCAGCTCTCAAACGTTACGTTAATATTGCGCTTGGCCGCTTTTTCGCGGAAAATTTCCGTGGTCTTTTTAAGATTTTCGGTGAGTTCAAAATTGGCTTTTTCAATACGCAGTTTGCCTTTTTCAATAGCCGCCCAATCCACTAAATCTTTTATTAAATGCTCAATTTGGCTCATAGATTCTTCCATAAACATCATTTTCTTTTGTTGATCTTCATCGGGAGCAATCTTTTTTTTGAGCATATCAAAACTCATTTTAAGTGTCATCAGCGAATTGGATAAATCGTGCGACACAATAGAGAAAAATTTAGACTTCATATTATTGAGCCGGTCTAAATCCGCATTACGTGTGCGCAGTTGGGTGACTAATTCCTTGTTTTGTTGTTCCAATATATATTTATCCAAGGCTTTATTGATTGTACGTTTAAGATAATCAAAATCTACCGGTTTCATCAAAAAATCATAAACGGACTCTTTCATAGCTTCCATAATGGCATTGAGCGAAGCATACGCCGTAATCATAATGATTTGTGTATCTTGGTTGAACGCACGGATTTTGCGGATTAAATCCATACCCGTTTCATCAGGCAAGTTATAATCCATCAAAATAATATTAAAAAATTCGTTCGCACAAATATCCAAACACTCGGCCGACGTGCCCGCCTGATACACTTTATAGCCTTCCATCTCCAGCAAATCTACAAGGGTTTCGCGCAAATTATTATCGTCATCCACCACTAAAATTTTAACTTGTTGCTCCATAATTAGTATCTCCTGCTTTCTTATAAATTTTCAGATAAATTTGGAAGGTCGTTCCTTTCCCTTCTTCACTGCGAATAAATAATTTGCCTTTGTGGCGGGCAATTGCTTTGCTCACTACCGCTAACCCTAAACCGGTGCCGCGCGCTTTAGTTGTAAAAAACGGCGCAAACATTTTATGACGCACTTCTTCGGAAATCCCCGGCCCCGTATCGCTTACAAACACACACACTATTTTTCTTCCCACGCGCGTACCCACCGTTAACGTTCCTCCGTTGGGCATTACTTCTATGGCGTTGGAAATAATATTGCGGATGGCCTGTTTCATTTCTTCGGCATCTATTTTTACGCGGACACTTTCTTCATCAAAATCTTCCACTACAGCCAACCCGTCTTCCGGTTGATAACCCGCTAAAATATCCTGTAAATAACTCCTTAATTCTATTGTACTAAACATCATATCACGCGTGCGCGCGTAACTGAGCACTTCGTTAATAATACTGTTGGCTTGTTTGATTTCCTGCTCAATAATATGGATTTGCTTGGCCACTTTGGCTTCGGGTGTTTTTAAGAGCATCTTTATCAGACGCGTAGCATTACTGATAACTGCAAGCGGATTGCGGATTTCGTGGCTGATAATAGAAGCCATTTGCCCGATAGCCGCCAAGCGCTCCGCCTTAACTAATTCGTGGTTAGCCGCTTTTAGTTCGCGCGTTCGTTCTTCCACCCGTTCTTCCAATGCATGATTCATAAGTTCCAATTCGCGGTGCGTACGCATAATTTCTTCACGACGAGATTTCAGCCTACCCGCCATATCTACAAATACTTCTGCCAAATCCCCGATTTCGTTATGCGGAATTTCCAAATCTTTTTTTTGTACGATAAAATCATCCGATTCCCGCATTTTTACAGCCGCCGCACGTAAACGCTCCAACGGGCGTGTAATAGGAATAATAACCACATAACTCACCAATACCACAAAAATTAACACAATCCCCACAACCAACAAGATCCCAAGCCAAGAACGCAAAGAATTTTCCATCACCCGCCGCATAGCAATATCGGCAGGCTGATCCAAGAAAATAGTCCAATTCAATACAGAAACGTTTTCTATCGTCACCAATAAACGTACCTTATCGGCAAGCATAAGCGACG
>Ga0310690_10000813_pt1 | contig 61700 bp, 41 predicted proteins | sample AusTroGonzalo_MG_2_FD_207661 | JGI IMG/M metagenome (GOLD analysis project Ga0310690, IMG submission 207661) | Bovine rumen microbial communities from tropical cattle in Woodstock, Queensland, Australia - Gonzalo_04 (v2) (version 2) | ecosystem: Host-associated > Mammals > Digestive system >... | reverse complement strand
AGGAGCTCTCCACTATTCCAGCGGAGCAGAAAGCATACGAACTTTCCGTGTTGTGGAAGGAAATGTCGTATAACTTCGGGAATATTGACAATTGCCCCGGACTGGATATCGACAGCCTCTACAGGGCGTTTCTTCCCAAGGTAACGGAAACCAAGGATGACTTTGAATTTTGGAAAATGCTTCAGCGGTTCATGGCCTGCTTCAACAATGGCCACACCAAGATTTTTGGTGCGCCGGACCATCTGGTGAAGCATCTCGCCTATCCCTTGCTGGCCACCGCTTATCATGACGGCAATGTCATCATCGAGAATTTTGGCACCCGAATGGCGGACTCGCTACATGTTGGAGACACGATAGTGACCATCAACGGAATGGCTGCTTTGGATTATCTCAGGGAGTATCATATTCCATACGTCACTTGCTCCAACGAAGCATACAAGATGCACGAAGCCATGTTTTACTTCAGCAACCTCAACTGCTGCTTGATGAAGAGTGACGAGAAAATCCGCTTGGGCATCAAAGACCAGGAAAAAGTGCGCGAGGTGAATGTGTATGCCGACTATTATCTTGATCCGGAAAAACGCGGACTTAACGATTCGTTTTATACGGGCGGCAATTACTGGAGGACGGTGAACAGCTTTGTTGCTGACACGACAAACAGCTTCGCTTACCTCGCCTTGACGAGCTGCAACGAGAGCTTCTCCCAAGAGTTCCTTAATCATTATGAAGAGATACAAAAGGCTGACAACCTCATCATTAACATATCGTACAACATGGGCGGCTACAGCTCGTTCTGCGACACCGTCCTTGGCTATCTGGTGGATAACGATACCATTTTCAGATACCCGACGCTGAACCGTGTGAGCAATGCAAGCGCAATGGCTTCCTCTTATTTCATTCCCGAAGAAAGGAAAGAAACGGAGATAGACATTTCGAAGAATCAGGAGTATTACCTGAACTACACCTTTGAAAACGTGAATTACCAGGAGCCAGGTTGGGCCAAGTTTGTGAATCCCGTTCCGGCATCGCAACGCTATCACGGCAACATTTATGTGCTGATGGGTCATGAAACGGTGTCGGCTGCCGAGTACTTCGCCATCATGCTGTCGCAAAACAAGCAGGTGGTGTTTTTGGGCGAGAAAACGGCTGGAGCCAATGCACAACCATATTATTTCACATTGCCATCAGGCATCAAGGCGATGATTAACATCGGGAAGTGCTATGATTTCGACAACAAGGATGCTTCAAGCGGGTTTTCCCCTGACTATGAACTGGATTTGTATGAACTGTGGCAAACCAAGTCGCGGAAGAAAGTGCTGGCGAAACTGGAAAGCATAATTAATGCTTTAAAAATACGATAATTGGACAAATAATCCATTCTCTATCTTAAAAATTTTCGTATCTTTGCCGACTTGTATATCTCATTCCAAAGAAATGAAAAAAGCTACTTTTACCTTATTGTTGTTTGTCGCCACCCTTTTCGCGCAGGCCCAAACCATTGAACAAACCTATCACTTCAGCCAGCCTATCGTCAGCACACAGGGCGAATACCAACAGATTGGTTTTCAAGACTGTCTGCCCAATGGCATCATTGGCGAGCCTACCCTTCCTTGGCAGAGTGTCAGCCTGATGCTGCCCCAAGGCGATGAAGCGGTCTCCATCCAAGTGGAGTTCTTTGATTTTGTGGAAATGGAAGGCAATTTCAACCTGTATCCCGCCCAGAAGCCCCGCCCGATTTCAAGCGACGAGGTGATTCCCTTCGCCAAGAATGAAAGCCTGTATCGCTCCAACGAGGTCTATCCCTCAAGGAATTATAGTGACGTACAAACGCAATACCTCAACGGCGTAGCTTTTGCCTTCAGTGGCTTCACTCCTTTACAATATGTTCCCGCCACAGGTAAGGTCAGCTATGCACAAACGGTGAAGGTCACTATAGAGACTACCGCAAGTCGCGACGACCACAGCCGTAAGCTCTGGATTACGCCAGAGAATGAAGCCTCTATCCTGCGCCTCGCACAGAATCCCTTGGTATTGTTGACCTACAACAAGCGTGGCCGCGAAATCGGCGGTTACGATATGCTGGTCATCACTTCCGAAGAATGGATTCCGCGTTTCGGTGAATACATCGCCCTCTACAACGACAAGGGCATCCGCACCCGCATAGTGGCTTTGGAGGAAATTTATTCCACTATGGAGGGGGGCGATAACCAGGAGCAAATCCGCAACTACATCATTCAAGAATATGAAACCAACGGCATACAGATGGTGTGTCTGGGTGGCGACGTGAGCATCGTCCCCTACCGTAGCCTCTACTGCTGGGCACAGGAAGGCGAAGAAGACCAACTGCCTGCCGATATGTACTACGCCTGCTTGGACGGCACCTTGAACGACGACGGCGACGACCGCTGGGGCGAAGTCGGCGAGGACGACCTGCTGCCCGAGTTGGGTATAGGCCGTCTGCCCTTCAACAACGAGACACAGTTTGAAATCATCATGCACAAGACCTTCAGCTACCTCCAGAGCCCCGTCTTGGGTGAGTTCACCTCCCCCATCCTCGGTGCAGAACATCTGGGCGACGGCTACTATGGCAGCGATGATATGGAACGCCTCATCGGCGAGAACAACGACTTCGACTACACCACCTACGGCTATCCTGAGGACTACAACTTCAAGAAGTATTACGCCACCCCGCAACACGATTTCAGAGGCGGCGAATTCCGCAACGTGATTGGCACAGGTGGACAATACGTTCATCATGTGGGACACGCCAACGACGACTATGTGGCGGGCTGGTATGGTAGCAGCATGGGCAACAACTTCTTCGCGGGCAACGACGGCATCAACCATAACTATCAACTCTTTCACTCGCACGGCTGCATCTGCGGTAACTTCCCCATCGGTTGCGTTTTGGAGAAGATGGTCACCATCGAGACCGGTTTCGTGGTGACGGTAGGCAACTCCCGCTACGGATGGTATATGCCTTGGGGCGACGGAATGGCTGCCCATATCCACCGCGAGTTGATGGATGCCTATTGCAACGACCATATCGCCACCTTGGGAATGGCCTTGCGTGAAGCCAAGATTGCCTCTGCCCCCTGGGTCGCCATTCCCTTCCAAGATGGAGACCCCGAGAACGGATGCCTGAGATGGAATATCTACTGCCTCAACATTTTAGGAGATGCAGGCTTGTATCCCTGGTTCGAGGAGCCTTTCACACCCAATGTGGTTTATGAACAAGGCTTGATGGTTGGAGCCACCTCTACCACCGTTCATGTGAGCCATTTCGATGCACCCTTGGACAATTTCTGTGTCAGCCTGTTTGATGGTGAAACCCTGCTGGCTCGTGGCATCACCGATGAGAACGGCGATGTTGAACTGGATTTCGAGACACCGCTGGAGGTAACTGGCACGATGAAACTCATCGTCACAGGACAGAGTGCCTGGCCACAAATCATTGAAGTGACGGGATTTGAGAGCGGACAGCCTTACGTCTATGGCACCCTCTTCGACATTGAGGGGGAAGCTATGTATGGCCTCTCTCATTGGGTTCATGGTGAGCTTTATAATATAGGTGACGCGACAGCTTATCAGGTTCATGCCGCCGTCACCACGGATTGCGAGTATGTTATTTCGCATGATAGCAACTTCACCATTGATGAATTTGAGCCGAACAGCACACAACAGTTTGACCATATCGGCTTGATTGAACTTGCCAACAACATTCCCGACAACACCATCTTCACCCTTGAACTCACGACCTACGTTGGCGAAACGACCCACACCACCCAAAAGAACTACATCGCCAAAGCCCCCAACCTGCAATTTGCCGACATCGAGGTGGATGACAGCCAAGGTGACCAGAACGGTTTCATCGACCAGGGCGAATACATCACCTTGAAGATTCACGGCAAGAACATCGGTCACGCCCTCTCAACTGACACTTATCTTACTGCCTCCTGTGCCGACGACCGCATCCAACTCTTGAACAACACCATCGAAATCGGTGATATTGATACCGATGGAAACTTTACAGCAGAATTGGGCCTCACCAGCGATGCTGACATTCTGGGCGGCACCATCTTCCATATCAACCTCGAGTTGCACACGGGAAGTTATGTCACGCCTTACGATTACAGTTTCTCCATTGGCATTGCCGTCGAGACTTTCGAAAGCGGCGACTTCAACTTCGTGGAATGGGAACACGCCGGCGACCAGCATTGGTTCATCACCGACGAAGAGGCCCATAGCGGTACTTATAGCGCACGTTCAGGTGAGATCGACAACGATGAAGTTTCCTATCTGTATATCTATGCCGACATCCTTCACGACGGTGAAATCAGCTTCTGGTTCAAGACCTCAACGGAAAACCGCAAGGACTTGTTCGCCTTCTTCATGGACGGCCAGAAAAAAGACTGGTGGTCGGGTGAAAACGACTGGACCTTTGTGAGTTACGACTTTGAAGCGGGCAGTCACGTGTTCCAATGGATCTACGACAAGAACCACAACGGACAAAGTGGTAGCGACTGCGCTTGGATTGACGATATCACTTTCCCAAGAACCTGCATTGTCACCCATGTGGAAGAAGGAGTGATGCCACGGGAGAATGCCATTTATCCCAACCCCACTTCAGGCAACTTCACCATTACGCTTGCAGAAGAAAGCAACATCGACATCTACAATGTATTAGGCCAGAATGTAATGCACCTCGACAAAGTGTCGGGCGTGCAACAAATCAGTCTGCCCGATGCACTCAAAGGTCTGTATCTCGTTCAAATCCAAAGCGGAAAGGTATTGGAAACGAAGAAACTGATTGTGGAGTAAACGGTATATCCGCTCAAAGATTGAGCTTCAGCTGAATCTCTTCCACCTGCCTTTTCAGTTCCTGCACCGTTTGGACGAGTTGTTCCTCTCGGAAGCGGTTCTCGCGCCGGTCTGGCATCTCGGCGCTGATGTAATGCACAAATTTCCACACCTCTTTAATATCAGCTACCGATAAATCGTAAGGCTGATACAGCGGGTTGAGTGAATTCATTCTGAGTTTGCCCTCTTGCTCAATTTTATTGTCCACAATCTTAAAGACAATACCATCGTCTTGGGTGAGGACAATATAGGGCTGTCCGCTACGGATATAAGTCCAGTCGAGCACATACTCACCCGTGACGTAAGAACCATCCGGGATGGGTAGCATCGAGTCGCCGCTGATCTGGAAGGTGCGGTACTTGCGGTCGCGTGAGAGGAAAGGCATCGTAAAGGTCGGAAGCACCTTGATGTATTCTGGGTCGGCAAAGCCTGTGGTGTAACCCGCTTTGGCTTTCTCGGTGACCAGTTCGATGTTCTCGTTGTTGTCATTATTGACCGTAGTAGCTAACACACGCAGGTTGCTTCCCTTCAGATGCACGTCGTAGCCACGTTCCAGTTGCGAAAGTTGGCTGAGACTGATGCCACTCAGGTCGACCTTCACCAAAGTATCAATAGCAATGCCGAAATATTTGGAGAACGCCACCAAAGCCTCAAGGTTGGGTTCGGAGACACCATTTTCGTAGCCACTCAGCGTGGAACGCTTCATATTCAGCGCAAAAGCCACATCGTCTTGGGTGCGGTTGCGATGCTTGCGCAAAAATTTTATGTTCGAATTGAAATACATATTGAGAAAATGATTAGATTTACGGCGCAAAGTTTGATTAAAAACTCGTCAAAAGTACAACTTTTTTGGAATATGCAAGGAAAAACTATCAAAAAAAGAGAAAAATAACGGTTATTGAACTTGTCGAAGTATGGAAAGAACGATTTTGCATCTGGATTTGGACACCTTTTTCGTGTCGGTGGAGCGACTGATGAACCCTTCTTTGGACGGTAAACCTGTCATTGTGGGCGGTATGTCGGACAGAGGCGTGGTGTCGACTTGCAGTTATGAAGCGCGGCGCTTCGGGGTACATTCGGCCATGCCGATGCGGACGGCGCGACAACTCTGTGCCCAAGCTGTGTTTATCAGAGGTGACATGGAGCTTTACAGCCGTTATTCGCGCCTCGTGACTGAAATCATCGCCGACTGCGCTCCGGTCTATGAAAAGATGTCCATCGATGAACACTATTTAGACCTGACGGGTATGGACCGTTTCTACAACTGCCAGCTGTGGTCACACGAACTGCGGCAGAAGATTATCAAGGAAACCGGACTGCCCATCTCCTTCGGCCTCTCTGAGAACAAGACGGTGGCGAAGATTGCCACAGGTCAGGCCAAACCTAACGGTGAGCTGGAGGTGCCCACACCTTATATTAATAGTTTCCTCGACCCGCTGTCGGTGCAGAAAATCCCGATGGTGGGCGAAAAGACTTATACCCTACTCCGCTCGATGGGCGTGGAGAAAATCGGCACCCTGCGCCGACTGCCGCCTTTGGCGATGGAACGCGCTATGGGCAAGCACGGACTCGACATCTGGAAGAAAGCCAACGGGAAGGACAATACACCCGTTTGCCCTTATCAAGAGCGCAAGTCGATCAGCAAGGAGCGCACCTTCGAGCAGGACACTATCGACGTGAAAACCATCAAACAATGCCTCGCCAGAATGGTTGAAGGCCTCGGCTTCGACCTACGCTCGCAGCACAAACTGACGGGCTGCGTGACGGTGAAGATACGCTACTCCAACTTCGACACACACGATATGCAACAACGCATCCCCTACACCGCCTTCGACCACGTGCTGCGACAGACCGTCAACGGCATCTTCGACAGACTCTATAACCGAAGAATGCTCATCCGGCTGGTGGGCGTGCGCTTCAGCGAACTAGTCAGCGGAATGCCGCAACTGGCACTATTTGACGACAACGCTGAACTAACGAGCCTTTACGCCACTTTGGACAAAATTAAAGTGCGTTTCGGGGAACAGATTATACATCGGGCAGCGGGATAATGGTATTAAGCGTCCATTCATATAACAGCTTGTGCTACGGTACAATGCCGATTGCGGACTTGGTCGGAAAGGCCGCCGAACTGGGCTATACCACTTTGTCATTAACCGACATCAACACGACGATGGGTGCCGCTGACTTCGTGGTGGAATGTGGCAGAAAAGGCGTGCGGCCTGTAATCGGCGTGGAGTTCCGCAACGGCAATGAGCTGCTCTATGTGGCTTTGGCCAAAAACAACGCGGGCTTCGCCGAACTGAACCACTTCCTGACCCAACACAACATCAGCAAACAGCCCTATCCCGAAACGGCTCCCGATTGGGAACAGGTTTTTGTGATCTATCCCTTCGGGAAACGGAAACCGAGCTTACTGAAAGAGAATGAGTTTATTGGCGTACGCCTTTCGCAACTGACCAAACTTTACAACTGCGAATCTTTCGAGAGGTTCGTTGCCATGCAACCCGTGACCTTTGCCGAAGCCGACGATTTCCAACTGCACCAAAGTCTTCGCGCCATTGATGAAAATGTATTGATTTCGCGCCTTGAGCCTGTCGCCTGCGCTGCTCCAGATGAGATACTTTTGTCGCCCGAAAGAGTGAAAACGGCCTTTGCGCTCTATCCTCAACTCATTGAAAATGTAGAGCATATCTTGGATGAATGCGAAATCAGCTTAGACAACAGCATAAAAAACAAACAATGTTTCACCGACAATGTTTATGACGACCGTGAACTCCTGCGCAAACTCGCCTTCGATGGAATGTTTTACCGCTATGGAACCAACAATAAAACCGCCTATCGACGTATTGAAAAAGAATTGGATATCATCGAGCGTATGGGCTTCTGCGCCTATTTCCTCATTGCCTGGGACATCGTTCAATTTGCCATAAAGCAGGGCTTTTATCATGTCGGACGAGGCAGCGGTGCCAACAGCGTGGTGGCCTACTGTTTGAAAATCACCGATGTCGACCCGATTGAGCTGGACTTGTATTTCGAGCGATTCCTCAACCCCATGCGGAGCAGTCCGCCCGATTTTGACCTCGACTTCTCGTGGCGTGAACGCGACAAGGTCATCGGACACATCTTTGAAAAATACGGCAAGGAGCATGTGGCTTTGCTTGGTGCTACAGTCACTTTTCAAGACAACTCCATCTGCCGCGAGTTGGGCAAAGTGTTCGGTCTGCCCAAAGGTGAAATCGATCAAATGGAGCGCAACCCCGAGGCATTTGCCCGCCAAAGCACCATTGGGCAGCGAATCTTGGTTCTCTCTGAACGCCTCCACGACTTTCCGCGCCAACGTTCCATCCACGCTGGCGGTGTATTGATTACGGAAAAACCCATTACCGACTTCGCCGCTCTTGACTTACCTCCAAAAGGATTCCTTACCACGCAATACGACATGTACTCCGCCGAAAAACTAGGGCTCGAAAAAATCGACATCCTCAGTCAACGCGGCATTGCCCACATCCGAGATGCCGTGGAGATGGTGGAGCACAACCGAGGCATTCGCATCGATATCCATCAAATCAACACTTTGAAACAGGACGAACTGATTCGCCGACAATTGCTCAAAGCCGAGACCTGCGGCTGTTTCTACATCGAGAGTCCGGCCATGCGCGGCCTGTTGCGCAAATTGCGTTGTTCCGACTACAAGACATTGGTGGCAGCCAGTTCCATTATCCGTCCAGGCGTAGCCCACTCTGGGATGATGCGGGAGTATATCAACCGATTCCATCATCCTGAGAACGTAGACTACAAGCATCCGCTACTCAAAGAATTGCTGGAAGAGACCTATGGTGTGATGATTTATCAGGAGGATGTACTCAAAGTGGGGCATTACTTTGCAGGTTTAGACTTAGCTGAAGCCGATGTGCTACGCCGCATGATGGGTCACAAGATGCGCGACAAGTTTGAGTTTAAACAGGTCACGAAGCGTTTCTTCGACAACTGCAAAGCCAAAGGCTATCCCGATGATTTGGTGCGGGAGCTTTGGCGTCAGATTGAGTCATTCTCGAGTTATTCCTTCTCCAAAGCACATTCGGCATCGTATGCTGTTGAAAGTTTCCAAAGTCTATACCTAAAAAGCCACTATCCTTTAGAGTTTCAGGTGGCTGTAATCAATAACTTCGGTGGCTTCTACCAGACTTGGTTTTATTTGAACGAGGCACGACGCATGGGCGCAAAGATTCATCTGCCTTGCGTCAACCGCAGCGATTACCTCACCACCTTGAACGGCAGGACCATTTTCCTCGGGTTCGTGCATTTACAAGGATTAGAACAAGATTTCGTGGAATGTTTTCTTGCCGAACGCGCGGCTCACGGGCCTTTTAAAAGCCTCGAAGACTTCGTCTCCAGAGTGCCCTTCAAGATTGAGCAACTCGTTTTGCTCATTCGCGGTGGGGCATTCGATTTCACAAAAAAGTCCAAAGCTGAACTATTATGGCAAGCGCACTTGAACAAAAGCGACGGTAAGAAAGACCAGTCCGAAACGCTTTTCAGACTTGAGAACCAGCATTTCGAGTTCCCCGACTTCAAGACCAACGCCTTGCAAAACGCCTATGATGAGATAGAACTTTATGGGTTTCCCGTCTCCCTCACTTGGTTCGACTTACTCAAAACCAACTTCCGTGGTGAACTGATGGCCTGTCAAATGCCACATTTCGTAGGATGCCGCTATAGGATGCTGGGCAAATTGGTAACGGTGAAATATGTCCGCACCTGCAAAGGCGACAGGATGGCTCTCGCCACTTTCATCGATGCCACAGGTGAAGCTTTTGACACTGTGCATTTTCCGCAAGTATTACAAGCATGGCCTTTTCAAGGCGACGGCGTGTATCTGATTTTGGGCAAAGTGACGGAAGAATTCGGGCAAGCATCTCTGGAAGTGGAAAAGATGGACAGGCTGGGATATAAAATGTTGGAATAAATCATAAATTCTCGTGATAGTTTTGTATTTTTGCACCCAAATTCTTGAGAATAAGATGCAACGAAAAATTATATCCATGCTGCTTTTCCTCTTCTTATTAGGAAGCAGCGGCTTTGCACAGCAGAAAGGCCTCATTTCAGGTACCGTTAAAGATGCTGAGAACAATGAGTCATTAATAGGTGTTTCCATCTACGTGGAACAACTGAAGCAAGGTACCACCACCAACGAGCGCGGACGCTACGAACTAGAACTGCCCATAGGCGAGCATCTGTTACGAGTATCTTATGTCGGGTATGGTACTTTAGAGAGACGAATCCATGTGACAACGAAACCACAAACATTGAATCTAAAGCTACATCCTGAAACAGAAACCCTTTCAGAGGTGGAAGTCACCAGCGAACGCAAAGACCGTAATGTTTCGGCTATGGCGATGAGTGTCCAGACGCTCGACATGATTACCATCAAGAAAATCCCCGCCTTGATGGGCGAAGTGGATGTCATCAAATCTATCACTCTGCTACCCGGTGTACAATCTGCCTCTGAAGGCTCGTCAGGTTTCAGCGTGCGTGGCGGCGCCACCGACCACAATCTGATTCTTCTTGACGGCGCCCCGATATACAACGCCTCTCATTTCCTAGGCTTCTTTTCTGTGTTTAACAACGACGTGGTAAAAGATGCCACCCTTTATAAAGGTGATATTCCAGCCGACTTTGGAGGCCGACTTTCATCGGTACTCGATGTGACCGTAAAAGATGAAATGCCAAAACGATTTGGGATACAAGGCGGCGTGGGACTTGTGACGAGCCGCCTCATGTTGGAAACACCTGTTTTCGACCAAAAGACTTCTATCATGTTGGCAGGTCGCACCACCTATGCAGGTATGGTGCTGCCTTTTCTTGGTGAAGACCTAAACAAGTCGAAGATCTACTTCTATGACCTCAATGCCAAAGTAACCCAAATGCTGAATAAAAAGAACCGGCTTTTCATCTCTGCCTATCATGGCCACGACGAGTTTTCAATGCAGCAAATGATTGGCCTGGGTTATGGTAACAGCAGCGGCACCATTCGATGGAACCACATCTTCAGCAACCGGCTCACTTCAAACCTGTCGCTCATCGGTTCGCGTTACCGCTACAGCATCGATTTGAAGTATAATCCATACGACTTCACCATTAAGGCCGGCACTGACGCCGTCAGCCTCAACTACGATTTCGCAATGGTATGGAGCGAAAAACACATGACCCAGTTCGGTCTCTCTACCAGTTTCCAATCCTATCTGCAAGGCCAGGTCTTCGACCGAGGCGGCGCTTTGGCCCAATATCTGCAAGTAGACTCCACCCAAAAGATTACCCGAAAAGCATTGGAGCATGCCATCTACGTCAGTCACGACTTCACCCCCTCCCCACGCTTTTCCTTCCGCGCCGGTGTTCGTCTTTCTTGCTTCCAAAACTTAGGCGAAGAGGAATTCTATGTCATTGATCCGTACATTTACATCCCTATTGACACCATTTACTATGGCCCAGGTCAAGTATTCAACACGCAGTTCAATCCAGAGCCCCGTTTGGCAGCCATGTATCGCATTGATGAAAAATCTTCAGTCAAAGCATCCTATTCACGCACGGTGCAATATGCCCAAATAGCTTCCTCTGCCACTGGCGGATTACCATTCGATGTGTGGTTCCCTGTCAGTCCCAATCTCAAGCCTCAGAAATGCGACCAGTTTGCTCTCGGTTATTTCCGCAACTTCATGAACGACGGAATTGAGACTTCAGTAGAGGTGTTTTACAAAAAAATGCAGAACGTCATCGACTTTAAAGACAATGCCATCACCTACGGTTCACTATTTATTGATGGAGAGGTTCGAACCGGAAAAGGCCGCAGTTATGGTGCCGAATTCCTTGTCAGGAAAAATGTGGGCAAGTTCACCGGATGGATCTCCTACACCTATTCACGCACTTACCGCACCATTAAAGACATCAGCTATGGCAAAGAATACGTGTCGCCCTACGACAGGCCCCACAACATCGCCATTGTCGCCTCGTATGACATTACGCCACGCATTACCCTTGCCGCCAATTGGATATACAACACGGGCAAACCTGTAACCTACCCCTGCGCACAATATACTATCAACGGCCTAACATACGCAGTCTACAATGGATACCGCAACCAAAGCCGTTATCCCGACTATCACCGCCTCGACCTTTCGTTCACCTGCAAGCTTGGCAAATTGGACAACAGCCGTCGTTGGCAACATGACATCAACGTGTCTGTATATAATGCCTACGCACGACATAACACCTGGGCTGTAACCTTCGACACAGATAATCAAGGCGGAATGGTTACCAAAAGCATGTATCTCTTTTCAGCAGTACCTTCCATTACCTACAACTTCAAATTCTGAGCACTATGAAACTTAGACACAAGGCTTTGGTTTGGGTTCTCTCAATCATGTTCCTATCGGTTTCGTGTACCGAAGACATCAAGATAGACGTAGAGGAAGGCGTCACTATGATTGGCGTAGAAGCCTACTTCTCTGACGAGCTGAAACAACATGAAGCCATACTAAGCTATACTTCTGACTTTTACAACCATGATGAGATTCGTATGGTCTCGGGGGCAATGGTATACATTACAGATGGAACAGACACCATCTTTTATCATGAAGACCCCGAAAACAAAGGACATTATTTGACAGATCTTGTATCCGGAAAACGCAATACACTTTACCGACTTTGTATCGACATTAATGATACCGACAGCGAGACGATTCATCTTTTCTCGGAAAGTATGTTGTCAGACAATGTGGAGCGTATCGACAGCCTCGTTATCAAACCTTACAATGGAGCCAACGACACCGTAATGACTGTTCTGTTTGGTGACACTATTGAATGGGTTTACCCGTATTTCCAAAGCCTTCCAGACCCCAATATTGTCTATATGCCTTTGATTTATAAAAACGACACTTTATTAACTGATACACTCAACCAACAAATGATGATTCCCGTTGGTGGCTATGCGGGTTACTATATCAATGGACCGGAAATGCTGGCTCAAAACAAAGAAATCCCCATCTATTATTTCCGCAAAAGCAAACTGAACGCAGGGGATCGCATCCGCGCTGGACTGCAAAGCATCCCCTCAGACTATCTCTATTTCTACTATAGTGTCATGATGTCGAATGGAAGCAATCCCATGTTGGGTGCCCCCTCCAACGTGACCACAAATATTCAACCTACCGACAAAGCGGTTGGTTGGTTTATGACCGCCTCCGTCACCTCGGCTGAAACCGTTTTTCTCGACAATTATTAAACTCTCTCAAGAATGAATTCCTTCAAAAAAATAGCAAAGTACTTTCTCTTATGGTTGACGGGACTATGTCTTTTGACTATAACGGCATGCACTGAAAGCATTGATATCAACCCACCTGCGGGAAAGCTAGTACCAGTGATAGAAGGTTCTTTCACCGACGAATACAAGCGCCACGAAGTCATCTTGAGTTACTCGGCAGATTTGTATTCCCACGAAACAAAGATGATTACGGGTGCAGCAATTTCTGTGATTGAAAGCAGAAGTTATCAAGGATATCCAGGCGATACTACATATTACTTTTATGAGGATGTGGACAATCCAGGCCATTACTTCACCGATTCGGTGGCAGGGAAAAGAAACCGTTGGTACCATTTGAGCGTGCGTGTCGATGAAAACGATATATATAGCGTCCCCTTAAGCATATATGCCGACTCCAAATTACCCAACAACGTCGCACAAATTGACTCATTAGGACTCTTACCCTATCGCAATGAAGAAGGAATACCTTTTGTTAATGAATCAGCTGCTGTGTGTATCTGTCCCTACTTCCAAGCGCTTAGCGACAATAACATCGTATACAACGTGGAACTCTACCTCAACGGACAACGGTTTAAAAATCGTCCGTCAAAACTCTTTAATTTGTTTCCCATGCAAGGTTATGCAGGTTACTACTTCAACGGTCCTGAGATGTTGAAGAATAACATCGAAATCCCCGTGGGTATCATGAACAAATCTTACATGCACGAAGGCGACGTGGTGAAATTGAAACTGATTAGCATCACAAAAGACTATATGTATTTTCTGTTTAGTCAGAAACTTGCAGTTGGAGTGAATCCCATTATGGGAGCATTCCCTGCCAATCTGTCCAACATGTTCTCCAATTGTGATGCCATAGGATGGTTCAGCACCACTTCTGCTGTAGAGGTTGAAGGCATTTACCATGATTGGGCGAATTAATTGGCTTTATTACTATGCACATCTATATCATTAATGGACCCAACCTCAACCTGCTTGGACAACGCGAGCCTGAATTGTACGGTCATGTCTCTTTTGAAGAATACCTTCCAAAACTCAAAGCCAAATACCCCCTGCATGAGATTTCTTACTACCAATCCAACCACGAAGGCGACCTTATCGATATCCTACAAGAGGCTAATAGAGACCAGTATGACGCCATAGTGATGAACCCAGGAGCCTACGCCCACACTTCAATCGCCATAGCAGACTGTATCCGTGCCATTCGTATACCCGTAATAGAGGTACATCTCACGGACATTTCGAAAAGAGAACCCTATCGAAGGCATTCGTATACCGCAGAAGCTTGCTTGAAATGCTTTTCCGGATATGGATTAGATGGGTATGACTTAGCGATTGAAGCATTCCAAACTTTACGCATGGAATAGGCACCTCTAACGGGTGAAATCAGATTCTTTCAATTCGCTGTATTTCTGTTTTCCACGAAGAATACTATCAAAAACGACATTGCGCTTATAAATGCAACTCACCAGATTGTGACTAGTCTGCTTACGTCGGGCACGAAGCGACGGCAACCGTCTGTAAAAATCCCAGTGAGCCTTGAAGACCATACGGAAGTCCTTCGGACAGCCCTCGAATAAAAATTTGAATGCAGCCACCCAATCCAGCAAGATACGATAAAGGATGGTGCGATGCACTCGATGCTTGGGAAGATTCTTCACCAAAAGCGAAAGGTTATTGCGGAAATTGAGGTAAGTCTTTCGCGGCGAGTTTTTCGGCAAAGTGCCGCCACCGATATGATATACCTTCGACTGTGGGCAACAGTATACCTTATAGCCTACATTCTTCAAACGCCAACAGAGGTCTATTTCCTCCATGTGAGCGAAGAAGCTATCGTCCAAGCCTCCAACCTGATGATATAAATCAGCACGGACAAACATACAAGCGCCCGTCGCCCAAAAGACTTCGCATGGGTCGTCGTACTGTCCCTTGTCTTCTTCAAGGTTTTGGAACACCCGACCACGACAGAAAGGATAGCCATACTTGTCAATGAAGCCTCCGCTGGCACCTGCGTATTCAAACTGTTCCTTATGGTAGTATGAAAGAATTTTTGGCTGACAGGCAGCTACGTCTGGATGAGTGTCCATCAATTCAACAACAGGTTCTATCCAATGTGGAGTCACTTCAATATCGGAATTGAGCAGCACATAATATTGAGCCTCAATTTGTCTTAAAGCCAAGTTATAGCCTGTTGCAAAACCTCCATTGCTTCCATTTTCAATCAGACGAATTTCAGGGAAGTGAGACTGCATAAACACAACTGAATCGTCTGTCGAGGCATTGTCAGCCACAATGATTTCAACCAAAGCAGGGTCACTGTTGGCAATCACGTTGGGAAGAAATTGTTCAAGGAACTTCCGGCCATTATAGTTCAATATGACAACGGCAACCTTCATGCTTTCTCGCTTTTGGGCCTTTGGTGCTTCCAACGGCGGTGTGACCACAGCCAGTTGTCGGGATTGGCCTCGATGAAACGTTCCACACTTCGTACGTATGGTGCCATGATTTCGCCTGTTGCCGCCTCTTTCGGATTATCAGTGACCAATTCAAAAGTCACCTCATAGCGTCCTCTTCCCTTTCTTGTCATATCAACGAACACCACGGCATAATCCAGTTTCTTGGCAATCCGTTCAATTCCCGTGAACCAACAGGTGTCTTGATGCAGAAACTCAGTCCAATAGTCCGACGCCAAACCATACGAGGTCTGATCCGCCATCATCAGCACAGCCGTCTGTGCGTCGCGCAATTGTGCCAGCCGACGCAATACCGAATTGGACTCCACCATCTCTAAATTACAGTCCTTGGTACGCATATATAGCATCAACTGCTCAAATACAGGATTTTTCACTCTTTTGTATACCGCCAAGCACTGATGTGGTGTCAAGTCGCAAATCATCTTGCCAAACCACTCCCAGTTGCCGGAATGAGGAATCGCATAGAACACATTCTTGTGCTGCTCGTAGAGTTTTGTCAGCATTTCCGGATTGGTGCAGACAATACGTCTCTTATATCCATCTGGCTTCGTATTCAACATCTTGGGAGCCTCAACAAACAAGTCGCAGAGGTTTTGGTAAAAGTGCCGTTCGATACGCTTGATTTCATTCATTCCCTTATCGGGAAAAGAACGCAACAAGTTCTGTCTTACCACCTTGCGCCTGTAACGCACTATGTGATAGACCAAAAAATAATAGCAATCGGACTTCAAATAAAGAAGCCAATAGGGATGCACCGAAAGAAATCGCACCCAACACTTGAGAATATGAAATCCGATACGTGACATTGTTGTTATCTTGGATTGTTGTACAAATCGCCAGCGTGTTTACCCCAACCTTCCTCATAGTCGGTCTGGTCAACACCCTCGTCATAGTGCTCGCCATAAATGCGCGAATACACCTCCAGCTTCCATCGATAATTATTCAGTTCGCCAATCACGTCGGAATGAATCAACTGATAGTCGTTGGTAGAGTCGTCCTTCGACATAAAGACAAACTTCTTGTTACGCTGGTTGGCCACCACGTAGTAATGCCAAATCTCATAAGGATAGGCACCCGGCTCATTGGGACTATCCACAATCTGGTCAGGCTGGCCGTATTTCAGGAAAACGTAGCCCCTGTCGGTGCGATAGCCTGGAGCCGCAGTGGTGCCAAAGGACATATTGACACGTTTGACGGCACCCAGATAGTCGCGGAAACTCTCCGATGGATTCAACGGCGAGCGTGTAGCCCAGAAGTTGTAGAGGAACTGTTGCATCGTTTTCTTGTCATCGGTTTTCACGAGGCCCACGGCGTAGTCTCGTTCGCTCTCTGAACTGATAGGCTCAAGATAACGGATGTATTTGCGTAGTGTGTCTATATCATCAATATTGGTCACAAAGGTATTGGTGACATTCACGCCCGAAAGGTCGCTCATGGCATAACTCACCCCCGGATTGCTGCGCTGGAAGAAAACACTGTTCGAACAGATGACCGTATTGGATCGGTCGCGCATCTCCACCACAAGGTAATAATTACCCGAAGGCAAGTCCTTAATGTCAATTGAATTAAGGAGACTATTGGCAGGAGCCACATCAAAACGCTTTGTGAAGTAATAGTCTTTCATCAGCGACGATGACTCGGCGGTCTCGATGTAATAGGTTACCAGAAACTTGCCATCGTCATACAATCGGTTACTGTTATAGAGTTCGGTATAGAACTTCAACTTGTCGGCAGAAGCGCTGTAGAAAGGAAACACACGCGGCAAAAAATCAAAACCGCTTTTTGTACATTCCGAAGCCTTTTCTGCTTTGGTATAGGAGTCAAACAACAAGATGTCTGACACCGCAGGCATATCCTTGGGATAGTCTACCTCGACAGTGAAAGTGATGTTGACCGTCTTTCCGCTGCCTTTATCGGTGACACTCAGTTCCATATCATACTCGCCATTGGGCAAGGCAAATCTTTGCTGATTGATGAAAGCACCATCGAGATGCGATGTGTCGGCAACCACCGGACTATCAAGCGCCACTTTAGAGAAGGTGGTCTCCTCCCCTTTTCTAAACACCGTCACAATTTCCAGCGTCGCTTTATACTGACCGGGCTTGAACTCCTTATAGGTTACCGATTGACATTCGAACGCCAAAGCAGTCTCCACAAAAGGTGTCTCACCAGGAAGGTTGTAAGTTGTTGTAGTGATATAAGGATTCAGTCTTTTCGTCTGTGCATTGGCCGAAGCCGCTCCAAACAGCAGGATAATTAAGATGATGACAAATTTCTTCATAACTGTAAATTCTCTTGTTTCAACGGCAAAAATAGTCTTTTTATTCTTTGTTTCGCCCGTTTTCGGGCATTCAGTTTTTCAACATTTTTCAACAATAATCATTCAAATCATTATCATTCAAACTATTACCAATTATTTCTCAGATATGTCAAGATAGCCTGTTCAAGGCTGTTTTCTGTTTGCATAGCAGCCAGTATCTTCTTGGTACGCCGATTAACGCCACTATAAGAAACACCTTCAAGGACGGCCATCTGTGCATCATTCATCCCCAAAAGCGCCAGACAACATTGGCGGAAGTCGGCGCTGTTCAAATCGGGAAAGTCCTTCAGGAAACGCTGCGAGCAGTCCATGAAGTTGGCATTCACCGTCCTCACCAGTTCAATCATGTCAACCTCTTTCAGCTTCAGTTTGGGGAACAGCCCCACATTTTTAATCATGATGTCGGCGCTTTCCATCATTCCCTTGATTTTCATTGCTATCGTGGACTCATTAAATCCCTCCCATGCCTCCTCAAAAGTATGGTTGGTGACATTCTCAAGCCTTTCCCTTGTGTCATTCAGTTCTTGTGCCATCTGGCTAATCTCCAAATCTTTGTCGGCATTCTCGCGACGATGCTTTTCCTCAATGTCTGAAATCTGGTTCTCAATATGGCTGATACGGCTGCGGTTACGGACAATGATGAAAGCCATGAATCCGATTAAGACCAGCAGCAACAGCAACAAGACCAGCAACAAGCTGTTGTTACTCCTGCTCTCGGTTGTATCCCCTGCGTTCAGATTGTCGAATTCATCATAAAGGTACTCAATCTCCATCTTCTTGGAGGCTCGTCGCGACTCGCGCATTGAACTCTCGACATAGAAACGGGTATAGCGCAACTCTTCATCCTCCAAACCTTTGATACGACAGATTTCAGCCAACTTAGCGGCAGCATCCACGCGCATCGTATGGTCACCGGTAGCGAAAGCCTTTTTCAGATGGGAATATGCTGAATCGTATTGTTGCAGTTCAAACAGCTTCGCCCCGAAAGCCAGTTCAACGGCATCCACACCCAATGGCGCAAGTGCCTCAGACTGCTCAAAACGGGCCAACGCTTTATCATAGTCTTTCTCTGCCTGATAAATATTGGCCTCATAGCGCATCATTGCAGCCAAATCGGCATCGGTCTCAAAGTGTTCAGAAGCCTGACGGCAAGCTTCCAAAGCCTTTTCATAGAGTCCGTAGCTATAAAGGATCTCCGACAAACGGGTATAAGACAAAGCGATAAAACGCTTCGCATAGGGATGTTCGTCCCAAGCCTCAAATTGCCGCATCACGCCTAAAGCATCAAGGTAATGCCTGAAAGCCTCCACATCGTCATTGGCGAACGCATATTCCACACCTTTATAATAATAGGCATTGGCCCTAAGATAACACAACTCGTCATCTGTCGGATAAAGGACCGCAAGGCTGTCGTAGAAAGCAACGACAGGAGCCAAATCAGGACTTTCCTCATCAAGCCAGTGGTTCTTGTACTGCATCTGCACGGTACGCAAATTCAACTCCATGGAATCCATTAAAGTGAAAGGCTCATACAAAGCGGCTGTCATCAATTCCTCCACACTTTCCGCTGCTTTGGTGGGATCGGTCTCCAACAACATCTCCACAGCCCGCAATTCGTTGAAATGGAGTGGCGCATTGAGTTCGGTAAAGGCCGTTTTCTGCCTCGAACAGGCGCAAAATGCGACCGTCAAAAGCAAGAACGAATACCCGATAAAGCGAACTATCTTCATTAAATCACACTCTTTTCGACCTTGCAAAGATAGAGGTTTTCAATCGGATAAAAGTTTTTTTTCGGGAAAAATCTCAACCTATCGAAAAATGTTGTACTTTTGCAGCGGAGATATGGCTGAGTGGTCGATAGCGGCGGTCTTGAAAACCGTTAAGCCGAAAGGCTTCGGGGGTTCGAATCCCTCTGTCTCCGCAAAGGCGGCTTAAAGTCGCCTTCATAGTGTCAGACCAAGCCTGACAGAGGGTCAGGAGAGATGCCGGAGTGGTCGATCGGGGCGGTCTCGAAAACCGTTGAACGCTTTGCGTTCCAAGGGTTCGAATCCCTTTCTCTCCGCTGAATAACCGATATAGCAAATTGAATTTCAATAAGTTATATCGGTTTTTTATTTCTTGACTCACCAAAAAACCTACCGTTTTTGCTCGAAGAGCAGATGATGTTCTTGGACGATTGGATTATCCGTTAATCTTGACTCGTCCCATCATGCGCATGAAGGCATCCCATAAACGAGTTGGGATGAGCGCATGGGACAAGCGTCCGACCTTGGAGAAACGCCCTATACAATAACGAGCCCGAGGATGACGGCTATTGACAGCGCGACTGATAGCTTTAGCCACCACCGAAGGCTTCGAAAGCAGGTTGGTCTTGTAAATCCACTCCATGCTGTCGGCGAACTGCGTTCCGCCCTTCTCGTAGGGTGTTCCCAACGACGATTCCCTAAGGTGTCGCGCTGTGATGAAGCCCCACTCTGTCTTAATGCCACCCGGCTCAATCATCACCACATCAATGCCGAAAGGCTTCGTTTCGATACGTAACGCATCGCTAAAGGCCTCGACTGCATATTTGCTCACATGATACCAACCGCCTAAATACAGCACCATCTTTCCAGCAATAGAAGACGTATTGACGATACGCCCCTTCCCCTGCTTGCGCATATAGGGCAACACCAACTGCGTCAGACGGGCTAACCCGAATACATTCACCTCAAGTTGTCGGCGTGCCTCTTCCATCGGCACGTTCTCAATGGCACCGAAAAAGCCATAGCCCGCGTTATTGATTAACACGTCAATGCGTCCATCGGCTTGAATGATGGTTTCAATCCCCTGCTGCATCGATGCTTCGTCGGTGACATCCATCCTCAGAACATTCACGCCAAAAGCTTTCAAAGATTCCATCAGTTCAGTCCTCCGAGCAGCAGCATACACGTGATGCCCTTGCTGAGCCAACATAGCGGCAGCATCATAGCCGATACCACTACTGGCTCCAGTGATAAGTATGGTTTTTCGTTCTTTCATGGTGCAAATTTATGATTTTTTGCAAAGATAGCATATTTTTGTACTTTTGCAGCAAAACTTATTCAAAATGAACAATCAATTCAACATCCGTCCAGCAAGACCCGAAGAAGCAGGACTCGTCCTTGAGTTCATCAAGAGACTCGCTGTTTATGAGAAATGCGCCGATGAGGTGGTCGCCGATGAGCCCACCTTATTCCATTCCCTATTTGTGGAACATTCCGCCGAAGTGGTCTTTGCTGAAGAAGACGGCGCAGTGGTTGGCTTTGCGCTGTTTTTCCATAATTTCTCCACTTTCGTGGGACGCAAGGGCTTGTATCTTGAAGACCTCTTCATTCTTCCCGAAAAACGCGGCAAAGGATACGGGAAAGCATTACTGAAATATCTGGCCAAACTTGCTGTTGAACGCAACTGTGGCCGTATGGAATGGATTTGCCTCGATTGGAACCAACCTGCACTGAAGGTCTATCGCAGCATCGGAGCTGTACCTATGGACGAATGGACGGTACAACGTTTGGATGAACAGGCCTTGAAACTGTTCGCGGCTGAGCCTTAGCCTTCACAACAGAAAGCCCTACTGCCGTCATCAGACTACTTGTACAAGTCTTTAGGCGTATAGATGTCGAATGGCGGCATCGCTGCGGGGTCGAGGTTGGTGTAGGTACCATCCACCTGGAGTCGTTCCTTCCCATAGATATAATGGTTGCAGAACCACACCAAGTCGTCAATCGTCAGCGGTCCCCCAAGAGCAACGCTGTGCCCATACCCTCTGAAACGACGGGCAAAGTAAGGATAGCCGAACTTCTCAAAGCGTTCCACGAGATTACTCGTACCATAAAACCCTATGCTGAAAAACTCGATTTTATCGTAAGGCACCAATCGGTCGGACATTCCATGAAATATCATTGTTGGTGCGGGCGCATGATTGCGATATTGCACCTTTCCTTGATGCGAGAAGATAGCACCGGCATAGGAGATGACACCCGCCAAGCGAAAATCATCAGGCAGGATGTTGGAATTGAGGAATCCATTGCACAAGGTGTAATCCACTTGTAGCGAGGTAATGGCACCGGCGCTGGAGCCTGTCATCACAATCCAGTCCTTGTTGACTTTCAATTCTTCCGCATGCTCAAGCAGATAGGCAAGAGCAGTAATGGCATCCTCCGTCGCCATATTGACGGCAACCTCAAGCGGCTCTGTATTGAAAACGCCGAGGTTTTTTGCTCCTTTCAGTCCCAAACGATAGTCGATGGCGGCCACTTGAAAGCCCTTTTCGACCAGTTGCTTGAAATAGGCCTTCTCCCATTTGCCATCACGGTTTCCCCGGATGAAACCTCCGCCAAAGACGTAAACCATACAGATGGTGCTGTCGTGAACGTGCTCGGGAGTATAGAAATCGAGATAAAGATTCAAGGTATCACGCTCGGCGTATTGGTAGGTCTTCATGTCCTGCGCGGTAGCCGCCGTGACTGCAAATAGTATCGCTAAAATCGTAATCAATCGTTTCATGGGGCTCAAGTCTTTAATAGTTTTCGTTAGGATTGATGCGTTTTGTAGTATTCCTTCAAGAAGTCGGGCAACGAACGCAAGGCGGCCTGTTCACGCCATTGTTTCCTCACCTCCTGAGCCGGCACACCGAAGACGGCTTTGCCCGGCTCGATGTTCTTGTCGACAGCTGAAGTGGCCAACACCACCGCTCCCGTCCCAATAACCAAATCCTTGTTGACACAGACACGACCCCAAAGGATAACATCGTCCTCGATACGGGTGACACCGGCAATAGCCGCATGAGCACCGATGAGGCAGTTGCGGCCAATATAGCTGTCGTGACCAATCTGACAATGATTGTCGAGCTTTGTCCCCTTCTCAATGATGGTATCGGAAGTGACACCACGGTCGATGCTGCAAAGGGCACCTATCTCAACATCGTCGGCAATAACCACGCGACCGAAGGACTCGAATTTCTTGAAGCCCTCGTTGCGGCGCTGGAAATAGTATCCGTCAGCCCCTATCACACTACCGGAATGGATGATGACGTTGTCGCCAATCACGCAATGGTCGTAGATGGTCACATTGGGATGGATAAGGCAGTTCTTGCCGATGACGGTATGATGCCCCACAAAGCTACCCGGCATAATCAGCGTTCCCTCCCCTATCTGTGCCGAGTCGCTGATGGGCTGGGTCTGAGGCTCGAAAGGACGGAAATGGCGCATTAGGCGGATGAAAGCATCAAACGGATCTTGGTGCAGCAACAGGGCTTTGCCTTCGGGACAAACCACCTCTTTATTAATAAGCACTACAGTAGCCGCCGAGTTAAGGGCTTTCGCGTAGTACTTCGGGTGGTCGACAAAAGTGATGTCGCCGGCTTCCACCTTATGGATTTCGTTCAAACCTGTAATGGGGAAATCAGGTTCGCCTATGTATTGGGCACCAATCAGTTCTGCAATGGACTTCAGGGTAGATTTCTGTATTTTCATCGGCTCTGGAATTTATTAAACAACGTAAGATTTAAGATTTTATTTCACGCAGAAATCGCAGAATCCGCAGAAACCTGCCGGACGGATATTTTGTCGCTTTGCGCTTCCCATAGTTCTGCGCATTCTGCGTGCCAAATAAATCAGCGCGAGAAAAAAGAAAAGCGCAAAGTCCTCAGACCCTGCGCTTTCAGTTTTTATCGTCCAATTAGGCTTTCACGCGCTCGCAGTATTCGCCCGTGCGGGTGTCAACGCGAATCATGTCGTCCGTGTTGATGAACAACGGCACGCGAACCATAGCGCCGGTCTCAACGGTGGCTTCCTTCAGCGCGTTGGTGGCGGTGTTGCCCTTCTCACCAGGCTCGGTGTAGGTCACTTGAAGGACAGTCTTCACCGGCATTTCAGCGAAGAGGATGGTCTCAGTGCTGGCATCGACGACGACGTCAACCACGTCGTTTTCCTTCATGAACTTCACACCCGTGATGTTCTCGCCGGCAATCGGAATCTGTTCGTAGGTCTCTGTATGCATGAAGATATAGTCCTCACCCTCTTTGTAGAGGTACTGATAAGGACGGTGCTCAACGCGGACATCCTCAAGCTTCACGCCAATGTCGAAACGCTTTTCAAGCACATTGCCGCTCAGCACATCCTTCAGTTTGATACGCATGATAGTGTTGCCCTTACCAGGCTTAACATGTTGGAAGTCAATGCAGAAGTAAATCTTACCATCCAGGCGGACTGCGCTTCCAATCTTAACATCTTGACTTAACATAGGTATTTCAGATTTAATGATTTATAATTCAAATATTTAAGATTCAAAACTCAATTATGATATTGCGGAATGAAGGTGCAAAGGTAGTGTATTTCAGGGAAATGACAAAGGATTTGTTGAAAAAAGTGAGATTGGCATTGCAAAAACCGGATTTTATCGCAGTTTGAATGAGAAAAAATCGGATTTTATCGTAGTTTATTGTTGAAATTTTCGGATTTTATCGTACTTTTGTAGCGAAAAAATCGTCATTTATCGTAGTTTGATTCTGCTTACTGGTTTTAGACGCATCAAAACTCCATAAAGTTTCAAACAGGTTTTCAGCGAACGCCGACAAAAATCTCCCCCACCGCAGACAAGTCTTTCGCTAAACGCAGAAAGGTCTTTCGGCGGTCGGGGAAACCCCTGCTAACCTGCTTCTAACTCCCTACGTGCTTTCTTCCAACACCCTACTAGCCTGCTTTCAGCTCTCTGCTCAATTTGAAAATGTATTCTTTTCACCTTGACCTAACGGCAAAAGTCATTATCTTTGCATCCGACAAACAATCGTCATATCAGTTCATTTTTAATCCGACGGCAAAAGCAACAATATTTTCCGAAAGAAGTTGACACGTAGGCAAAAATCACTATATTTGCCCCGTGATAATCCACTAATACATAAACATTATGAAACAAATAACTTTACAATTCAAAAGGGCGTTGCGCAGCGTCCTGTTCTTCTTGCTGCTGGTAGTGGCAGGGGTGAAGAATGCATTCGCACAGCAAACCATTCAGCTGCGTTCGACCGACAAGGCCGAGTGTATTAGCAGTGACATGACGAGCCTAAAGACTTCATTTTCTTTTTCCACTATTGAAGCTCAAGACTATGAAAGCCAATGAGGGCCTTTCTCTTGGCTCAGTCTTCCCGACACAATTTTCGGCGGCAATGAGACTGACCCTCGATTCCAATCGTGAAGAAATAATCCTTTATCCTAATTTCATAACAAATCAAATTTCAAAACAAATGAGAAAAACCTTCACCACCCTCGTGCTCATCTTGTTGACCACCCTAACCTTCGGCCAGCAATGGGTAGCCGTCAAGAGCGACACCCCGAGCACCATCCAGACGACCCTGGTCTCGTCGAGCGAGAGCCAGATTACCGTCAACCTGCAAGTACCTGGCTTCTATGCCTTAGAGGTGACCACTCCTCGCGGCGAAGCCAACATCATCTCGGTTCCCAAGACGGTTACTACCGCTGCTGCCGGCGAACCTAACCTGCCCATGATTGCCGTTCCGGCTATCGTTGGCGACAGACAGCACTACAGCATCCGTGTTGTGGAGACTCAGTATATCGATTACCCGATGGAGGTAGCCCCCTCGAAGGGCGACTTCCCGCGCACCATCAATCCCGAGGATGTGCCTTACACCTATGGTGAGGCCTATTCGACGGATGCCTTCTTCCCCACCCAGAACGTGGGCCTCTATGAGCCTTACATCCTGCGTGACTTCCGTGGACAGAACATGGTGGTTTATCCCTTTGCCTACAACCCCGTCAGCAAGACATTGCGTGTGTACTACAATATGACTGTCGAGATGTACAGCGACGGCGTTTCAAGCGACAATGTCTTTGACCGCCGTTCTACTGTTGTAAAGATGGATTCTGAGTTTGATGCCATCTACGACAATCAGTTCATCAACTACCACGAAAGCATGAGCAAATACACGCCTATGGTGGAGACCGGCCACCTACTCATCATCTGCCACGATGCCTTCATGACCGCCATGCAGCCTTTCGTCAACTGGAAGAAACAGATTGGCAGACCCACGACGATGGTCGGCACGAGTACGACTGGTACATCCTACAGTGCCATCCAGACCTACATCCAAAACCAATACAACGCCAATTCCAACATCTCGCATGTACTGTTGGTCGGTGATGTGACCCAGATTCCTGGCATTCCTTATACTGCTGGAAGCGGTTATTACAACAACTATAGTGGCAAGAGCGACAACATGTACGGACAAGTTGTTGGAAATGACCTGTATAATGACATCATCATTGGCCGTTTCTCCGCTGAAACAGAAGCCCATGTGACCACACAAGTCAACAAAGTGATTCATTACGAGAGAGACATCAACGCTTCTGACACATGGTTACCCATTGGACAAGGCGTGTCGAGAAACGAAGGCGCAGGCTACGGACACTACGGAGAGGCTGACTATCAGCACATCGACAACATCCGAGATGACCTGCTGTCCTACAACTACACCACTGTTCACCGTGACTATGAATTCGTTTCAGGAGTGTCGTCCAGCGCAGCCATCATTAGCCAGCATATCAACGAAGGCGTTAGCATCATCAACTATAGCAACCACGGCGTGGAAACAAGTTGGTCCGTATTCAATTACAGCAACTCTAACGTCAATGCATTGACCAATGTTAACAAGCTGCCCATCGTTTGGTGTGTTTCCTGCTTGATCGGCAAGTACGACCACAGCCAACCCTGCTTCGGCGAGACTTGGCTACGGGCCACCAACGGCACCGTCAATGCCCCTGACCCCACACAACCTACAGGTGCTGTCGGTGGCATGTTCTCCTACATCAGCCAACCTTGGCAACCTCCGCAATACGGACACGACGAAATGGTTGATGTACTGGTGGAGAGCTACAGCACCAACATCAAGCGCACGCTGGGAGGCTGCTCGTATGACGGCAATATGAAGATCTTGGATCAGTACGGACAAAACAACAATGCCAGCAAGGGTACTTACCTCGCCTGGATTCTCTACGGCGACCCCTGCCTGACACTGCGCAATGCCATCCCCACCAACATGAACGTGACCCATGCCTCCTCGATGAGCAGCAACGCGACGAGCTTCACCGTAAATGCCACCAACGGCAACGGTGCCCTGGCCACCTTGACCCGTAACAACGAGATTATGGGCTCGGCCACTATTAATAATGGCACGTGCAACATCACCTTCGACGCTCCCGGACAGACCGGCACCGCCACGTTGACCGTATTCGGCTACAATAAGATTACCTACATCGCCACCATCAACATCACCAGCGGCAGCGCTGGTGGTGATATAATAATAGGTAACGGCTACATATACCCATGCGATTATCTTCCCAGTCACAGTTATTACAAATATGCGCTTTCCCAACAGATATATACTACCGATGAACTTGGTACAGCCGGATATATTTCCGTCATTGGCTTTTACAACGCCGGTGTCGAGAATACCACCCGCACTTACGACATCTATATGAAACCAACTCTGAAGGACAGTTTCAGCTATGCTGACTGGGAAATTGTATCTGATTCTAATTTAGTTTTCAGCGGCGATGTAACTATGCAAGCCAATGATTGGACTTACATTACCCTTGACCCTCCGTTTGCATACGACGGTAACAGGAATGTTGTCCTTGTAATGGATGACAATACAGGAAGTTATACTACTAGTGAGCAGTTGTTCATGAGATGCCATATATTCAGTACCAGTGGAGCTCAAGCCATTTATAGCTATAATGACTACACAAACTACGACCCTAGCAGCCCTCCATATACATGTACAACACAGTCAGTGAAAAATCAATTGTTTGTTACGAAAGGTCCTGCCCCAACTTTCAATGTCTCAGTCTCTGCCAATCCCAACGAAGGCGGTACGGTGACAGGTGCAGGAACTTATATACAAGGACGAAACTGCACGGTGACGGCCACAGCTAATCCAGGCTATGTGTTTAGAAAATGGATGGAGAATGGCAGGGAGGTCAGCAGCAATGCCTCATATAACTTTGCTGTGACTGGCTATAGGTTTTTGGTTGCACAGTTTGAATTGGGCTCGCCTGAGGACAATATCGTCTTCGCCGATACCACTGTGAAAGCCCTTTGTGTGGCCCCTGCCACCAATTGGGATACCAATGGTGATGGTGAATTGAGTTATGCCGAGGCTGCTGCCGTGACGAGTTTGGGGAATGTGTTCTATCGCAAATCTTCAATCACATCATTTGACGAACTGCGATATTTTATAGGGCTGACTTCCATTGGCAACAATGCGTTTGAACGATGCACGAGCTTGGCCTCAATTGTACTCCCCAATTCCGTGGATTCCATTGGCAACTATGCGTTTGAAAGATGCGATAGTTTGACTACAATTGAACTCTCCAATTCCTTGACTTACATTGGTGAAGAGGCATTTAAGATATGCGGAAGCTTGACCACAATTGAAATTCCCAATTCCGTGACTTTCATTAAGGACGGAGCGTTTTCTCAATGCGAAGGCTTGTCCTCAATGACTGTTTGGGCAGAGAATCCACCTGCATTGGGATATTATGTCTTTAACGAAGTGAATAAATCTATCCCAGTATATGTGCCATGTGGTTCCTTGGAAGCCTATCAATCAGCGGTGGGTTGGAACCAGTTTACCAATATTCAGGAAGTCTGTACACAAACCCAAACCATCGAACTTGTTGCAGGTTGGAACTGGTTCTCGACTAATCTCGAAATCACCTTGGATGAACTCAAAGAAGCCCTCATTGAAGTTGCGCCAGGCACCAACATCTTAATTAAGTCAAAGACCCAAAATACGGTTTACAATCCTGTCACGAATCAGTGGAGAGGAACATTGAATACATTGGATTTGACCCAGATGTACCTGATTTCAGTCTGCACCAATTGTGAGATTATACTGACGGGCACTCCCATCAACCCAACAGAACACCCCATCACCATCCAAAATGGTTTCAACTGGATTGAATTCCCACTTAGCGAGAATATGTCCATCAGCAATGCCTTTGAGGGCATTGTCGTCAATGGCGATGTTATTCAATCCAAGACTAACAACGCCAGCTATATTAATGGCCATTGGAGGGGGAACTTCAATACTCTTGAGCCTGGAAAGGGCTACATCTACAAGTCGAACAGCAGCGAGCCGAAGACTTTGGTTTACTAGACGGGACGAGGAAACGAGCAACTGAAGCCCAACATGAATGAACCAATAACCTCCACGAGACAATAAACATTTCCGCGATGACGTTTTTTGGGGGATAGTTAGAGCAAAGTCAATGGTAAGTCAAAGGTGAGTCAAGGTTGTATCAAAGGAGTATCAAAGTTAGAAGGTGTCGGAGTCATTGTTACGCAGTAATGAAGTCAATGCTAGACGCTATTTGCGTGTCCCTGTCCCGCGGCTGTTTGACGAGCCCGACAGCACCTTCATCTTGTCGAGTCCCAAGTGTCCCAAGTGTCCCACTGTCCCTAATTGGGACAGGTGGGACAGTGGGACAGAGCGGGACACTAAAGCCACGTCAACTCGTGCCTACCTGCTGAGGGTGATTACCCACAACGGCATCACCACCAAGAGACTGATCTTGGTGAGATAAGCAGTTGTCCTATAGATTGAACCTGATAATCCCCCTGTCAATTCGATGGGAGGATTATTATTTTCTTGCATTTAAAGAAATTGTATATCTTTGCAAAGTGAATTTCTAAACCTCTTCAGTATGAGAAAAAACAAACTATTCCTGTTAGCCATGATTACCAGTCTAATCGTGTCGTGCAACACACAAAAACCTGGAAACACTTCGACAACCGAAGCAAAGACCGAAACAAAAGAGAAAATCGGTCCGAAAGAGCTTACCCTGCCATCGGACATCATGACGCCCGAAGTGCTATGGAGCATGGGCCGCATCGGCGAATACAGCATCTCGCCCGACCATCAGAAAATCGTCTATGCTGTGACCTACTACAGCGTGCCTGAAAACCGCAGCGGCTCCACCTTATACATTATGAACGCCGACGGCAGCGACAACAAGGTGCTGGTTGTGAGCAACGACAGCCAATACAGCCCGCAATGGCGCCCCGACGGAAAGAAAATCGCCTTCCTCGCGCCTAAAGACGATGTCATGCAGCTCTGGGAAGTGAATCCCGATGGAACAGACATGCAATGCGTCTCCAATGAACCCGACGATATCAACGGCTTCCTCTATTCTCCCGACTGCAACCAAATCCTGTTCACCAAGGAAGTGAAGCTGAAAGAGACCGTCGCCGACATCTACCCCGACCTTGACAAATCCTCAGGCCGCATCAACAACGACCTGATGTACCGCCACTGGGACCATTGGGTAGACACCTACGGGCACCTCTTCGTGGGCAACTTCAGCAACGGCAAAATCGAGAACGCCTTTGATGCCATGAAGGGCGAGCAATGGGAAGCCCCTGTGCGTCCCTTCGGCGGAATGGAACAGGTGCAATGGCTGCCCGACGGCAAGAGCTTCGTCTACTGCTGCCGCAAGAAGGTCGGGAAGGACTACGCCCTCTCCACCAACACCGACATCTACCAATACACCATCCAAAGCGGCGAGTGCAAGAACCTCACCGAAGGCATGATGGGCTACGACCTCAATCCCGTCATCTCGCCCGACGGCAAACTGATGGCTTGGGAGAGCATGGAACGCGACGGCTATGAGAGCGACAAGCAACGCATCTTCGTGATGAACCTTGAGACCGGCGAAAAGACCGACTACTCCGCCAAGTTCGACCAATGCAGCAACGGCTTCAGCTGGGCCGACGACAGCAAGACCCTCTACTTCATCAGCGACGCATACGCCACCGACCAACTCTATGCCCTCAACATCGAGAACGGCGAAATCAAGAAGCTGACGGAAGGCAAACACAACTACGTTTCTGTACACTTCAACGGCGACAACCTGATTGCAGGCCGCCAGTCGATGAGCCACCCGACGGAGCTCTTCAGCGTGAATCCCGCCACAGGAGAAGCCACTCAGATTACCACCGTCAACGACAAGATTTTTGCCCAACTCACTATGGGTGAGGTGGAAGAACGCTGGGTGAAGACCACCGATGGCAAGAATATGCTCGTGTGGGTCATCTACCCGCCTCACTTCGATGCCAACAAGCAATACCCTGCCCTGCTCTACTGCGAGGGTGGACCTCAAAGCACCGTGAGCCAGTTCTGGTCGTATCGCTGGAACTTCCAGATGATGGCCGCCAACGACTATATCATCGTCGCCCCCAACCGTCGCGGTCTGCCCGGTTTCGGTCAGGAGTGGCTTGAGGAAATTAGCGGCGACTACGGCGGGCAGTGCATGAAGGACTACCTCAGCGCCATCGACGAGCTGAAGAAAGAGCCTTACATCGACGAGAACCGCCTCGGTGCCGTGGGTGCCAGCTTCGGCGGCTTCAGCGTGTACTGGCTGGCTGGTCACCATGACGGACGTTTCAAAGCCCTCATTGCCCACGACGGTATGTTCAACCTCGAAGCCCAGTATCTTGAGACTGAGGAAATGTGGTTCGTCAACTGGGACCTCGGCGGCCCCTTCTGGGATTGGAACAACCCCACCGTCAAGAAGACCTACGCCAACTCGCCCCACCTGTTCGTGGACAAATGGACGGCTCCCATCCTCGTCATTCACGGCGGTTTGGACTACCGCATCTGCTTCACGCAAGGCATGCAGGCATACAACGCCGCCATCCTGCGCGGCCTCGATGCCGAGTTCCTCTACTTCCCCGACGAGAACCACTGGGTGCTGAAGCCCCAGAACGGAGTCCTCTGGCAGCGGAGGTTCTACAACTGGTTAGACAAGTACCTGAAATAAAGCAACAGAAAACGCCCCGCAAAACGCGAGGCGTTTTTTTTCACCCTCAATAGTGATGATTGCTCGCCCAAAAAACTCATCATTAATAAGGATAATTTCGTGAGCGGGAATTACCTATTTTTGCAGCGTGAATAAAAGAGAAAATAATGACCACCCTCGATAATCTTGAAATCGGACAATCGGCCCGCATACGGGCTGTCGGAGGCGAAGGCTCGCGCCGCCAGCATTTCCTGGATATGGGCCTCATTCCCGACGCCGTTGTCAAACTGGTGAAATACGCCCCCTTGGGCGACCCGATGGAAATCATGGTTCACGGCTACGCGCTGACCCTGCGCAAGGCTGATGCCGCCCTCATTGAAGTGGAACCCTGCAACGACTCGACAGAAGCCGAAGGCACTGACCATCAAGACCATGAAAGGCTGTATATCACCTCGCTGCATGACCATAACGCCCACCCGGGCTTGGGTGAGGAAGGTGTCTATCACGACAAGACCCACGAGCACCCGCTGCCCAAAGGCACAAAACTGACCTTCGCCCTTGCCGGACAGCAGAACTGCGGCAAGACCACCCTCTTCAACCAACTGACCGGAGCCAATCAGCACGTGGGCAACTTCCCCGGCGTCACCGTCGACCGCAAGGACGGCTCCATCAAAGGCCACCCCGAGACTTCAGTCACCGACCTGCCGGGCATCTACTCCCTCTCCCCCTATACCTCCGAGGAAATCGTCTCCCGCGACTTCATCCTCCACGAGAAGCCCAAGGCCATCATCAACATTGTCGACGCCAACAACATCGAGCGCAACCTCTATCTGACCATGCAACTGATGGAGTTAGGCAAGCCTATGGTGCTGGCGCTAAACATGATGGATGAGGTGCGCAACAATGGAGGCAGTATACTCGTCAACGAAATGGAACAGATACTGGGTCTGCCTGTAGTGCCCATTTCCGCTGCCAAGAATGAAGGTATCTCGGAGCTTGTTGACCACGCCATCCATATCGCGAAATACCAGGAGCCCCCTATCAGGCAGGACTTCTGCGACAAGGACGACCACGGCGGTGCCGTTCACCGTTGCCTCCACAGCATCATGCACCTTATCGAAGACCATGCCCAGCGGGCTGAAATCCCCGTGCGCTTTGCAGCCTCCAAGCTCGTTGAAGGCGACCCTATCGTCCTTGAGGCCCTGAAGCTCTCGCAGAACGAGAAAGAGACCCTCGAGCACCTCATCGTGCAAATGGAAGAGGAACGCGGCCTCGACCGCGCCGCTGCCATGGCTGAGATGCGTTTTGGCTTTATCAAACGCCTGTGCGACAAGACGGTGGTAAAGCCCAAGGAAAGCAAGGAATACCAGCGCAGCCGCAAGATTGACAAGATATTGACCGGCAAGTGGACGGCTATTCCCATCTTCATCCTCGTGATGATGGGCATCATCTGGCTCTCCATCGATGCTATCGGGGCTCCACTGCAAGGCTGGCTCGAACAAGGCATCGACTGGCTGGCGGTAGTCAGTGGCGACGCCCTCGCCCGTTGGAACGTCAGTCCCGCTGTGCAGTCGCTCGTTGTCGACGGCATCTTCGGCGGCGTGGGCAGCGTGCTCAGTTTCGTACCTATTATCATCCTGCTGTTCTTCTTCCTCAGTTTGTTGGAAGACAGCGGCTATATGGCCCGTGTGGCTTTCGTCAGCGACAGCTTCCTGAGAAAACTCGGCCTCACGGGACACAGTATCGTCCCTATGCTTATCGGCTTCGGTTGCACGGTGCCTGCCGTGATGGCCACCCGTACCCTGCACTCCACCCACGACCGCTGGCGCACCATCCTGCTCACGCCTTTCATGAGCTGCTCGGCCAAAATCCCGATCTATGGTTTCTTCACGGCGGCTTTCTTCCCCGGTCACGGCGGTCTGGTGCTGATATGCCTTTACCTGTTGGGCATCATCATCGGCATCCTCACTGCCTTGGTCACCAAATGGGTAGGACAGAAAGGCGATGTCGCTCCCTTCGTGATGGAGCTGCCCAACTACCGAATGCCCGGAATGAAGAATGTGGCCCACCTGCTGTGGGACAAGACCAAAGACTTCCTGCAACGCGCTTTCACGGTCATTTTCCTCGCCTCGTTGGTCATCTGGTTCCTGCAGACTTTTGACATCCAATTCAATATGGTGGAAAATGGTGAAGGCAGCATCTTGGCCTCCGTTGCAGGCTGGATGGCTCCCGTGTTCCGTCCCATCGGTTTGGGCGAGTGGCAAATCGTCACCGCATTGGTGAGCGGCTTCATGGCCAAGGAGAGCGTGGTCGCCACCCTTGAGGTGCTTGATGCGATGTCCCTGTTTACCACCGTCACCTCTGTTTCCATGTTGGTATTCTGCCTCCTTTATACGCCATGCGTGGCTGCGGTGGCCTCCATCCGTCGCGAGCTGGGCAGCCGCTGGATGCTGTTCATCATCGTCTTCCAGTGCGTCGTCGCCTGGGTCTGCGCCTGGATTGCCTACCTCATCGCCAACGCTGTTGTTGCATGAATCTCGCTACCGTCATAGTGCTGTTGGTGGTGCTTGCGCTCGTCATTTTCGCCATTCGCGCCCTGCGAATGGGCAAAGGCTCGTGTTCTTGTGGTGAAAAGAAAAAAAGCAGCTGTTCAGGCTGCATGGCGGATTGTCCGCTTAGACGATGAGGTTTTTGACCTCACCCTATGAGGTTTTTGACCTCACCCCCTGCCCCTCTCCACTGTGGAGAGGGGGTGCCTGATACATGATTCGATTCATTTATGATACATGATTCAACCCATTCATGATACATGATTCGATCCATTCATGATACATGATTCAATCCATTCATGATACATGATTCGATCCATTCATGATACATGATTCAATCCATTCATGATACATGATTCGATCCATTCATGATACATGATTCAATCCATTCATGATACATGATTCAACCTATTCATGATCATTAAGCGCAAAATTAATCACACTTCCCGACATAAACACCTAAAAGCATTAGACCTATAGCCCACGATTTGTGGACAATTTTTCCACTATACAGCTGCCGCATGTCTCATCGGCGGAGACTGCTCCCCTCACCTCGGGGAGTGGGGGCCAGGAGGTGAGGGCTACTATACAGAAAAAAGGCGACTGCCGTGATACGACAGTCCTACAAGCCCGACCCTGTAGGGCTGTCACACCGTGGCAGCCGCCCCTGATGATTTGTTCCTTCTTTTGGGCTATTCTCCGAAAAGAATGCGGAGGAAATCTTTTTTGTTTTGCCGTTTGGGTTCATGGCTTGCTTTACAATCTTGATGTTTAACAAAACATCCTTTGTGTCTGGATGCTCATCTCCCAGCTTTTCCTTGCGTATCTTATAAGCTTTGTTGTAATAATCCAAAGCAGTCTTATAGTCGCCTTGCTTTCTATACACCCAACCGATATTGTTGTAGGAGCCGGCGGTGTCAGGATGCTCCGTGCCGAGGACTTTCTCCCTTATCGCTAAAGCCTTTTGATAGTACTCCAAGGCCTTGCCATAGTCGCCTTGGGCCTTATACACCGCGCCGATATTGTTGTAGGAAGAAGCCGTGTATGGATGCTCTTCTCCGAGGTTTTTCTCAACTATCTCCAATGCCATTTGATAGTACTCCAAGGCCTTACCGTAGTCGCCTTGGGCATCATACACCAAGCCGATATTGTTGTAGGATTGGGCAGTGTCGGGATGCTCCATACCGAGGACTTTCTCCCTTATCGCCAAAGCCTTTTGATGATACTCCAAGGCCTTGCCGTAGTCGCCTTGTTTACGATACACCTCACCGATATTGTTGTAGGAGGTGGCGGTGTCGGGATGCTCCGTGCCGAGGACTTTCTCCAATGTCGCTAAAGCCTTGAAATTGTATTCCAATGCCTTGTCATAATCGCCAAGAGTCTTATATAACAAACCAATACAATGGTAAGAACCGGCAGTGTCTTCATGCTCCGTGCCGAGGACTTTCTCTCTTATCGCCAAAGCCTTTTGATAGTACTCCAAGGCTTTGTCGTAATCACCTTGTCTCCAATACACCACGCCGATATTGTTGTAGTCAGTAGCAGTGCCAGGATGTTCTTTGCCTAATACTTTCTCGTCTATCGCCAAAGCCTTTTGAAGGTACTCCAAGGCATTGACGTACTCGCCTTGGTCATCATACACCGCGCTAATATTGTTGTAGGAGGTGGCGGTTTCTTTATGCTCAGCACCATATAATTCCTCGGCAAGGGGAATCTGACGAAGCCAAACTGATTCGGCATCTCTGTACAATCCATATTTATACAAGAACTGACCATAGGCATACAACAAATGGGAGTATTTCTCCTTGTCGTAGGCTGTGGCAGCAGCTAATTCATCTGCTTCGCGATATAGTCCGACAATTTGTAGTATCATTGCTGCAACAGACTCAGGCTTAGTCGATTTTATTTGTTCAATTTCATCCAGGATGTCGTCAATGTCCTGATGCAGTTTTTGCTGCAACTCATTGTATTGGTTAAATCTGTCTGCTCTCGTCCGTTCAGTTTTTTCTACTCTAATTCCAAGGCTGTCCAACAAACCCATAGCTAGATTATACTTGGCCTCTGTAATAGATGCACATTCTTCCCAATCTATCTCCAAACTGTTTTTGAAATCCAACAGCTTTTGTTCAATTTTTTCACCTGCCGCATCAAGGAAATATACAAAAATCGTATGTTTCTTCTCTTTCTGAAGACTCCTTGCCACAGCAAATTCTTCCTCTGTCCTGTCTCCAAGATGTGTCTTGAACAAGAAGACGGAGCATTCGCAATCTTTCAATAAGGTGTTGTAGTAATCTTGGTCGCGAGTCCCGTCACTACCACGATGGCTGTTTTCGCATTTGACGAAATGTACGAATATATTGTCTCTTTGTAGTAGAGCACTGATGTCGCCTGATATTTCGTTGATGATTAATCTTTCGTCCTTCAGCTCCGTGATGGAAGAGCCGAGGAAGATTTTGATGGTCTTTGTCTGTTGCATGGCTGAGGGACTATATTAATAAAAGGTATGGATTTCAGGTCGCAAAGATAGGCTTTTTTCCGTTGCATGAGCAAAAAGATGCAGCCCCGCGGAGACTTCTCCCCTCTCCACAGTGGAGAGGGGCCGGGGGTGAGGTCATCTCACTCCTCCATCAAATGATAGTACTTCGGCTGATATCCCTCCCACTCCCCTTTCAGCAGTTCAGGGTGGAAGAAACTGATGAAATCCGCCAGCAGCAAATCGGGCTCGCACTGCGACTGCTCGAAATAGCCCGTCTTGATGATGTCGCAGACGATGATTTGGTGCTTCTTATAGGCATCGAAAAGCGGATAGACGGGGTTGTCTTTGGCAAGCGTCGCATAGGTCATCGGCGTGGGATAGGAATTGTTGACGCGCCAGAAGTCGGCGTGCTGGGCTTTGGCCAGGATGCTCTCGGCATCCATCGGGACGCTGGCCGTCGAGGGGTTATCCTTCCAAATGTAGTCGGCACCCGCATCGGCAAAGAGTTGGGCAATATAGCTCCTTCCTCCCGCCACATACCATTGTCCGTTGAAAGCCAAGTCTGAAAAGACCGTCGGACGGTGCTTCACTTCATTACAAAGACCCGAAAGCGCATGATAACGCAGCTCTATGTCATCGAACCAGGCATCCGCCTTCTCCTCGCAGCCCGCAAGGATACCAATGACGCGAATCCACTCGGCACGGCCCAAAGGCGTGTTCTCCATATAATCCGCAAAGGGGAACAGTACCGCGCCCGTGACGTTCAGTCCGCCCTGATTGCCATCGAAATACGGAGAGTACAGCAAGGCATCGGGTCGCAACTGAATCATCCTTTCCACATCAGCCGCCGACTCTGTACCAATGTCATACACCTTTTCCTGAGCCAGCAACGAAAGCATGGTGCTGTCGTTCACAAAACGGCCTTCGAGGATGCCTTTCACGCGGTCAATCTCGCCCAGCCGCAGAAACACGGCCCATTGGGTGGCTGAGAAGGATATCACAGACTTCACCGGTACCCGAAGAACGCCTTTCACGTCCGGGTCAACAGCTTTGGTGGTGTCATTAACGAAAGCAAACGAGCCCAAGGAAAGCGTGGTGTCCCAAGGACAAATCACCTCTGCACGATAGCCGTAGTCCTTTTCATATATCAAGATGTTTCGGGCATAACGCATTAGGTTGTCGCCTTGCGTCCTTCCGGGAGAATGGCTACTTTGAGAGTCGCATGAATAGATGGTTAGCAAAAATAAGGCAACTATTACTTGCCAAGTACGGGGCTGATTGGCACGCAGAATCCGCAGAAATCGCAGAAACCTACCGGTAGCAAAACTCTCGCCGCTTTGCGCTTCCCATAGTTCTGCGCATTTTGCGTGAGACAAATAATTCACGTGAGGCATATTACTTTCCATTAATCTCCTCCAAGCAGTCTTTACACAGGCAATCGCTGTAATGTTCCTTCAAATAGGCTTTGGTGGTATCTTTAAGCTGCACTTTCACGCACCAGCAGTCGATGGAATGCACGCATTCAAATTCTTTTCCGCAACGGGGACAGGTCTTTTTCATAGGCAAAAAAAAGCGGAGCCCTCCAAAGAAGGCTCCACACAAGAATATCAATTATTTAAACAACATTGCACTGGGAATGATGCCTGCCACAAACGAAGCCAGCAGTACACCATCTTCTGTATAACGATAAACGGTTCCGTTCATCATATAGTTCTTCGCATCAACGACGTAGAGGTCCCCTGTTTGGGGGTCTACAGCCATGTTGTAGAACAAGCCATCCTGTCCAGGAGTGATGCTGAAGCCGTCAAGACCCATAGTGTTAAGGTCGAAACGGCGCACCTCGTTATTGTAAATCAGGTAGAACTTGTCGCCAGCGAGATTGGCTCTCAACGTGGTAGCAACGCCTTTAATCTCATCATCATCTTCGAATGGACCTTTGAACTCATAGCGGCAAATGGCAGTCTTCAGCATGGGGTCAATCTCCCAAAGTGTGGGATTCTCACCGTATGGCATACCCAATTCGTCATACTCATCGTCCCAGGAACGACCTTCGCAAAGCACCCACACATGGCCATTCTTGTCAACTACCATAGTATTGGGCTCCTTACCCACTTCGATATCAGCCACCTTCACGTCGTTGTTGAGGTCGACGACCTGGACGGTATGATAGCTATCATGGGAGTAGGCATCGGTGTAATAGTAAGACCAATTGCTGACATACAGTTCGTTGCCCACCCTAACCATCTTTTCCGTGGTGTTGCCCATCGCAACGGTGCCCGTATGGGTCATCTCCTGCGGGTTGATGATCCACAGGTTGGTTCCAATCAAGTCAGTGACATAGGCTTTGTCGGGAGCGACAACGAACATCTCACGCGGTGAGTAGAAGTCGGTGAGTTTGTAAGGCTTCGTGATGTCACATTCAATGGTGTTGGCATCCACCTTATATATATAGTTGCTATTGTTGACAACGATATACAGCTTGTCATCTATCAAAGCCATACTCTCAGCCACATCACCGATAGGTGCGTTGTTAGCCTTGTAAAACAAGTTGCTATACACTGTATCCGCTTCAATATCGTAGAACGATAGCGAAGCGTTGGAGAACTGGTAGTTACCCTCATTGAGCACATAAACGCCCTTCAGCTCATGGGGCTGGATAGTGTCGTTCGGGTCAACAGGAATGGGTTGCGGATCGGGTTTGCAGGAAAACAGCATCGCAGCCAAAACCAGCAACATTAACAGAGATTTCCTTTTCATATCGAAGATAGCTTATTGTTTCACGATACGTTTCGAATATACAGCATTATCGCAGTTAACGCGGACAAAGTAAATGCCTTCTGTCAGGTCGTTCAAGTCGAGAACGGTGGCAGTGGAGTGCATCACTTGCTGTCCGACGAGGTTATACACTTCCACCGACTGGACACCCTCTCCTTTGACAAACAGCTGATCCTTGACAGGATTGGGATACACAGTTATCACTTCTGATTCATGGTCAGGCACAGCATTGTGGGCCAAGTCGTGAATCACACCGATGGCATCCAAATCGAAGCCGCCTGTGTTGAATCCCGTAGGCCAGGGGTCATTGACGGGATGACCTTCCGAGTCGTAGGTGGCATATTCAGGATCGATGTTGCCAATCACGTCGATGATGCGAATGTGAGTCACTTTGTTCTTATTCAACAAGGCGTTGTCTTCCACCTCGTCCAAGTCGAAAGGAGTCCCGTAAAACGCCTCGTATTTTCCAGCGAAGTTGTGGATTTGGGCCGGATTCATGGCATCGAAGCCTCCCACCTGCGTCTCAGTTTGCACACGAGTGACAGCAGGGAAAGGGAAGAAATTCTCACCATCAGAACTCACCTCCACAAAGGCAAGCTCAAGGAAATAGAGGGTCATCGTCGAATCCGTATCGGGATGAAGACCATTCTCAAACACAGCGAAATCGGGACCTTCTCCGTTGCAAATCGGCGAGGCAAACGTCACTATAGCCGAGCCGCCGTCACCCAAGCTGACGACATCATAGGTGCCGCCCGGAACACCTGCGACCAAAGCCTCTTCACCAAAAGAGGCATAGCCCAGGTTGGGTTTGTTGATGCGCATCAGGCCGCGTTCGACGGTACAGCCCGTAGCCCATGCCACGAAAGCCGACGAATCGGCATGCATGGCTGTGGTGCCAGGAAAGCACGAAGCGGGCGCAAACTGTGCCCAAAGGCTCACCGGCACCAAAGCCATCATAAATATGAAGAGTCTTTTCATCACTTCACAACGAGTTTTGCAGTCTGAGTAGCGCTGTCGTTGCTGACCGTGACGAAGTAAACACCACCGCACAGGATCTCGGTATTGATACGCACCTGCTCACCTTCGTTGGCAACCACGCTCAGTTGGCTGACCATACGGCCTTGAATGTCATACACTGAAACTTCATTCAGACCAGCGTTTTCGATGGTCACGAAGGTCTCATTGACAGCAGGATTCGGGTAGATGGACAAGGAAGCAACAGTGTTTTCGTTCACTGCATCATAAATGCTGACAGGCTCAACGGTCTGCGTCCAGACGTAGGTCCAAGGACCAATCTCGGTGCCGCAGGACTCGTCGCCCCACTTGATGAAGTCACCATTGATGATGGTTTGCTCGTCAAAGCCATACCATGCTGCGTAGCCATTGATATTGTACATGAAATACATGCCGGCAAGAGCCAGATGCAGTTCGCCTTCGTTGAAGGTAAGGTCAGAGACATAACCGTATGAGGCATCGTAGGCAAAACGCGCGTCGGCGGCAGCGATGTCGTCCATCACTTCCTTCAGGATTTTCTGCTCACCGTCGAAGCGGTAGCCCCAAGCCAGGCACTTGTTGGGTTCGTTCCAGTTGACGGCAAACACCACCTCATTCTCACCTTCACCAATCCAGTAAAGGATTTCTGAGAAGTCAATCGTGGCTTCGTTGGCCAGAGGATACACGGCAGCGACTTCCTTTTCCCAAACATAAACATAGTTCTGGGGGTCGATCAGCGTACCGCAGGATTCGTCGCCGAACTTCACGTAATCACCGTTGTGGACATACTCGGCATCAAAGTAATTCATGGCCATCTCGCCGTTCACGTTGTACATCCACCACATTCCAGCGAGGCTGAGGTTAAGAGTGCCATCGTTGAAAGTGACATCGGAGACGAAAGTCTCGCCCTCAAATCCAAAACGGCTGTCAGCTGACTGGATGTCAATCATCATGTCTTTCACCGAGATGGTTTCATTGCTGAAGCGGAAACCCCAAGCCAGAGCCGTATCAGGCTCGTTCCAGTTGACGATGAAGACCACTTCATTCTCGCCTTCACCAATCCACCAGCGAACGTCGGCAGGGTCGATGGTAGCGTCTTGTTGTGCAAACAGGTTGGTCGTAAACAGACCAAAGATTCCCATAAGGAATGCAAAAGTAAAGATTTTACGCATAATAATAGTTTTTAATGGTTTAACGTTCAATCAATTACAATAAATGCATCGGGATTATAATAGGTACACCTTATTGGATAAGGAACGCCTGCTCTTGTCCCGAAAGCATCGTTTCGCTGACAAGCGGCAGGTCTTCTGACTCACTCCCTTGGTCTGAGCCGCCTTCCCGAAAACTGGGTTTTCAGTGGCATCGTGGCCAGCATAAAGAGCTTACAGCAGCGGGAACTGTCCGGGATTCTCACCCGATTCCCTATTGAGCCTTGCGGCACCGCTTATCGGCGGCAAAGATAGAGTTTTTTTTCGTTGGATAGGGTATCAACTTACATTTATTTTCTATTTTTGCCGCAAATCAAAACTCTAAAGTGATGAAGAAGTATTTCCTTATCCTTTCCATCCTGATGGCCTCTGCCGGAATGACATGGGCACAAAACAACGAACCCATGCACGGCTGGCACACCTACTGCGGCAGCGACTTCAACAATGCTATCGGCGGTCCGGTTCCGTATATCATCGCGACTTGTTATCCTCCCGACATAGCTATAAACTATGCGGGTACAGCCATCACCAAAGTGGCCATGTACAGCGACACGCTTTACAATGCCGTGGGAGGCATTTATACCTGTTCCATCTATGTGGGCGGTGAAACACCCTCCGAAGGCATCATAGCCTCCACCATTACGGTAGATGTGCCACAAGGCCTCGGCGATTGGGCTGAGTTTGACCTTGACACTCCGGTTTGGGTTACTGGAAATTTGCCCATTTGGGTGGTTTGGGAAACCGTTCAACAGTTGAGCGCTTTTCCGATGGGCGTTTGCGGCGTTTCAGACCCAAGCGGCAACGGAAATTGGAGCTGGACAGGATTCCAGTGGGAACACATGGAATATGGAGATTGGACGGTGAAGACCTATTTTAACTGGGATGGGCCACAGTCCCAACCTCAAGACGTTTATGTCGCAGGCAACCACTTTACTACGGGTCAAGTCTTCAAAAACAACACGCTGTTATACAGCATCACCGACAGCCTCGATATTCAATTGAAAGGCATACAAGTAGCGGAAGACGGAACGATTTACGGAGCTGGATATGCTTACAATGACACAGTTCTTCATGGCTGCGTTTGGATGAACGACTCGTGCATTTTCACTGCCGACACCAACACCTATTTCGACCACATCGCCCTCAGCGGCAATGATTGGACAGTGGCTGGCTTCAACAACGTATGGCAAAACGGCGAGTTCCTTTATTCCTACAGCCATGGAGAAGATGAGTGCCAAATTCAAGCTTTGGCCGTTGATACGACGACAGGCGACATTTATGCTGGCGGTGCTATCCTCCCTGGCGAATACCTTACGTATGCCAGCGTTTGGAAAAACGACTCCCTCCTTTGGATAGAAGATTCTGTTTCGAGCGTCTATAACATCTGCTTCGATGGCGAGAACCTCTATTCAGCGGGGTACAAGATTGAAAACGACTCCCTTTCGTACGGTGTCATTTGGCAAAACGACTCCATCTTCTACCAAATGGAAAACGCCAACTTCGTGTGCATCGCCGCATTTGAAGGCAGCCTCTATTGGAGTGGGATTTCCTTGACAGATACCGTTGTTCGTATTTGGCAAGACGGCGAGGAACTCTACGCCCTGCCTGAGCTTTCTGGAATCAGCAACTTGGTCGTCAACGAAAGCGGAGTGTATTATACCGATGCACAAACGGTTTATAAAGATGGCGAAGTCCTGTATCAGCCCGAGGAATGGTGCATCATCACCGACCTCGTCGTGAAGCCAGCCCCACCCCAACCTGAATACACCATCACTTTAGAAAGTGCCAATCCAGAATTGGGCATAGTCGAAGGCGGCGGCACTTACCCCGAAGGCAGCACGGCAACCCTCTACGCTATTCCCAACGTAGGCTGCGAGTTCCTTGGCTGGAACGACAGCATCACGGACAACCCGCGCGACATCGTGGTCATCCAAGACAGCACCTTCATTGCCTCGTTTGCCCGCATACCATATACTATCACCGTGGAGAGCAACAACCCCGAATGGGGCAGTGTGAGTGGCAGCGGCACCTATTATTATGGCGACACCGTTGAGATTTCGGCCACTCCTTTCTTAGGCTATGTGTTTTCGAGATGGACAGACCAAAACACCGACAACCCACGCACTATAATCGTCACTGAGAGCCATACCTATAGTGCTATTTTCTTAAGACAACAATGCTCCATTACCACTGGAGTGAGTCCTGATGCCGCTGGCACTGTGACAGGAGGTGGTACCTACTATTATGGCGACACCATTACCCTCACCGCCCATGAGAATCCCGGCTATGTCTTTAGTCAATGGGACGACAACGTCACCGAGAATCCGAGAGAGGTCATTGTGGAAGGAAATGCCACTTATAAAGCACTCTTTACTCCCTTGCAATACGAAATTACAACAGAATCCGACCCAGAAGAAGGCGGCATTGTATCGGGAGGAGGCATCTATGACTATGGTACCATTGTCACACTTAAAGTCACTCCAAATGAAAATTATATTTTTCTTTGTTGGAGCGACGGACTCGTAACCAACCCACGCACTGTGGTTGTCACCCACGACATGCACTTCAAGGCTTTGTTTTACCTTAACGGCACGCCTACCTATACCGTCACCGTAACCCCCAACGATCCTGAGTTAGGTACGGTCAGCGGTAACGGCACCTATCCTGAAGGCACAACCATTGAAATTAGCGCCACACCTTTCGAGAATGTCATCTTCACAGGCTGGGACGATGGCAATACTGATAACCCACGCAGCATTACCGTCACCCAGAATATGGAATTCAAAGCCATCTTTGAATACATTCCTCCCGTACAGACCTACACCATCCTTGTGAGACCCGAAAATCCTCTCCTAGGTTCCACATACGGCAGCGGCACCTATCCAGCCTATGAGCTGGTTACTATTGGAGCCAATCCCCATCAGGGATACCATTTCACAGGATGGCAAGATGGCAATGCCGACAATCCACGCACGATTTTGGTAACAGAAAACACCGAATATATCGCTTCGTTCTCGCCAGAGCCCACGGTGACATATACTATCACCGTGCAATACGACGAGAATCAAGGCTACATCCTCGGTGCAGGCACCTATAACGCCGGTTCAACAGCAACACTGGCCGCAATCCCCAACGACAACTATGACTTTGTGAAATGGGGTGATGGTGTCACCGACAACCCGCGTGAGATTCTCGTAGACCACGACATTATCCTGGCCGCTTTCTTCAATGGTACCGGTGTGGATGAGAACGATAACAACCCGATAAGCCTCTACCCCAACCCTACCAACGACAAGATTCATCTTGAAGGAATAGAAGGAGAGACTGAAATAAGCATCTACAACACCATTGGACTTTGCATCAGGAAACTGGCTGTCATGGGCGAAGAAGAAATCTCTGTGGGTGATTTGACAGCGGGGCTCTACTTCATACGCATTGGACACCAGACCCTAAAATTCGTGAAGCGCTAAAAGCAGTCATGTTCAAGAAGATTCTTGGAACGGGAGCAACAAAGGCTGTCAATGTGCTGACACAGATGGCATCCCTCATCATGGGTACCAAGTGTCTCGGTGCCGCTGAATGGGGCAAAGCCTTTATTGCCCAGACCGACATCACCTTTTTATTAATAGGCATCGAACTTATCGCCGGCAACGGACTGGTGTATTTCACACCACGAAAGAAGCTCTCCACTCTGCTTACACTCTCCTACGGCTGGATTGGCTTCATCATGCTGATTTATCTGATGCTGTTCAAGGTGTTTTCATTCTTCCCGACATTCTACCACAACATCGTCCCTGAAGGCTATGCATGGCTTGTCCTGTTAATGACCTTTATCTATAGTCTGCACGAGTTCAACCTTAATCATTTCCTTGGAAAAGAGCGAGTAGCCACCTATAACTGGCTGTTTCTTATCCAGATACTCACCCAAGTCTCCATGATGGCAGTGTTTATCTTTGCCTTGAACCTAAGAACAGCTAAAGCTTTGTTATACTCACAATTGTGCGGCTACAGCTTAGCTACGCTCGTCGGTTGGGTGTTATTGTTCCCCAACATGGAACGCGAGGGTCACGACCCGTTTGGCAGCAGTCTAAAGGAGATGCTCCACTACGGTGCTTTCCTCCAACTCTCCACACTGGTCAGCACCCTTAACAAACGTCTAAGCCTATATCTGCTGAAAACACACTGCGACGAGAGGTCCATCGGCGTGTTTGCCACAGGAACCCAAGTCACCGAAGGGGTGAATATCATTGGTCAGAGTATTGGCTTAGTGGAGTTTTCAACTTTGAGCAACAATGAGAACCAGCAACGCGCATCGCAACTCACTTTGCGTTTTATGAAGCTATCCGTTTTGCTGACTTTCACTACCTTGTTGGCGATTTGCCTGCTTCCTACCAGCTTCTTCGAATGGCTGTTCTCTGACGAGTTTGGCGGCATTCGACCTGTTATCCTTATGATTGCCCCTGGTGTAGTGTTTTTCTCTGCACACACCATTTTGGCAAATTATTTCTCCGGAACAGGCCAACCAAAATATAACCTTTACGCCTCTCTTATAGGACTTTCCGTCACCTTGGTTTCCGCATTCATTTTGATTCCCTGGTTAGGTATCCGTGGTGCTGCCATCACTACCACACTGACATACACATCATTGTTCCTTTATCAATGGATTGTGTTCCATCAACACACAGGTTGTAAAATAATGCAACTCATTCCCAATAGACAGGATTGGGAATGGGTTAAGGAAGAAATCCGTTCTGCATTCAAGAAAAGTTAAGGCACAATAGAATCCAAATCGTATTTATTCATGTGCCATTTGCACTCTATTCCTGATAATACACCCGCTTCACACGCTGCGAGACGCGGGTCATGATTTCGTATGGAATCGTCTGACTGGCTTTAGCAATGTCGTTGACATCGTGTTCGGCATCAAAGACGATGACCGTATCGCCCTCGGAGGCCTCAATATCGGTCAAATCAAGCATGCACATATCCATGCAAACATCGCCGATGATTCTTACAGGGCAGTCGTGCACAAAGAAAACGCCATTACCATTGCCCAACAAGCGCGAAAGACCGTCGGCATAACCAATAGGCACAATACCAATCCGCATATCGCGTTCAGCGCGTCCGTGACGGTTGTAGCCGATGCTGTCGCCCTTGGGAATACGCTTGATCTGGGTGATGGTCGTCTTGAGCGATACTACAGGCTGCAAAACGCCCCTGTCGGCCTCGCAGGTAGGCACACCATACAATCCAATACCCAAACGCACCATATCGAACTGATACTTCGTGAAGCGCGAGATACCCGCCGTATTGAGGATGTGGCGCAAGGCTTGAGGGAAGGCATCCACAATCATCTGGCTTCCCTCCTCGAAACGATGGATTTGGCGCATGGTGAACTCGTCCTCTACAGGGTTATCGGCTGTAGCCAAATGCGAGAACACGCTCTTCACGTTCAACATAGGATTGGCCTGTATACGACGAATGAGTTCGGGCAGCTCTTCTATAGAGAAACCTAAGCGATGCATACCTGTATCAAGCTTGATGTGGATATTCAGGGGATGCGCCTCGGGCAATGCAGCATTCTGCATCGCTTTCTCGATGAACTCAAGATTACGGAAGCTGAACACCTCCGGCTCAAGATGGTATTTTATGATATTGTCGTAGCTGTTTACCTCGGGGCTCATCACCATGATAGGCAGGTTGATACCTGCGCGGCGCAAGTCCACGCCCTCGTCGGCAAAAGCAACGGTAAGATAGTCCACGTTATGGAACTGGAGCACATTGGAAACTTCCAGATTGCCGCTACCGTAGCCAAAAGCTTTCACCATCGCCATCAATTTGGTCTCGGGCTTGATTTTCGAACGGAAGTAATTCAAATTGTTGACCAAATGGTTGAAGTTGATTTCCAATACCGTCTCATGCGCCTTTTCCTGCAACTCCATACCGATTTGCTCAAACTCGAAAGCGCGGGCTCCTTTGAGCAAGATGGTCTGGCTGTTGAGCTTCGAAAGCGGGAACTGTGCGAGAAAGTCGGACACGTTCTTGTAGAAACATGCCTCCATCTCAAACTTGTTGGCCTGTCGCGAGATAGCCTCACCGATACCCACCAAGAGATCGACATCCTTGTTTTTGAGCATTTGCCCTATTTCGGTGTAGAGGTCTATCTCGTTGCGTCCGCTTTGCAGGATGTCAGACAAGATGACCGTACGGTGCCGGTGCTGATGTTGTTGGCTCATCACATCGAGGGCGATAGCCAATGAGTTGACATCAGAGTTGTAGTAGTCGTTGATGATGGTGCAGTTGTTCACGCCCGCTTTGATTTCAAGACGCATGGCAATGGAAGTGAGCGACATCAGCCTCTCTGCAATAGTATCAGGCTCCATTTTCAGTAGCAGCCCCACAGCGATGCAATGAAGCGCGTTCTCAGCAGAAGCATCGTCGGCAAAAGGAATGGAAAACGACAGTTCTTTACCTTGGTACAAACAGTCCATCGAGGCGGATTTCTCCGTCTTCGTCACCTGTTTCACGAACAGGTCGGCTTCCTCGAATTTGAGGCTCCAAGTGAACAGTTTCACCTTTTCGGCCAGGTTGGAGCGGATAATTACCTGCTGAATCTCGGAATAGTCCATACAATAGACCAGTTGCTCCGCTTTCGTGAACAAGTTGAGTTTCTCCCCTGCTTTCTGGGCGTGACTGATGAAGTTCTCCTCATGCGCTTGCCCGATGTTGGTGAATACGCCTATGGTCGGGCGGATGACCTCCTGCAAAGCCACCATCTCTTCCGGCTCAGAGATACCTGCTTCAAAAATACCCATAGTGTTGTTCTCGCTCATCTGCCACACTGAGAGCGGCACACCCACTTGCGAGTTGTAACTCTTGGGACTACGGACAATGTTGTAGTCAGGGTTGAGCATTTGGAATAGCCACTCCTTGACGATGGTCTTGCCGTTGCTTCCCGTAATGCCGATGACAGGGAAGTTGAATTGTTGACGATGATAAGCCGCCAAGGTCTGCAGGGCTTTCAAGGTATTAGACACAACGACGAAAGCCGCATCGGGATAAGAATCGTCGGGTTGACGTTTCACCACAAAGGCCCGTACGCCTTTGTCGTACAACTCGCCAATGTATTTATGACCATCATTTCGTGTGGTCGTCAAGGCGAAAAACAAAGTCTGGCGCGAGTCCATCAGGTGACGGCTGTCGATGAGGAGGTCGCAGACCTGCAGTCCGTCCGAGACTCCAACCAATTGTCCTCCAACAATATCCGATATTTGCTTCAGAGAATAATACTGGTGTTGCATAAAACGTTTTCAATTTTTGCGCAAAAATACAGCTTTTCGGAAAAAACCTTACCTTTGCACCACAGAAAAAACACCAAAATGAACCTCAAACAACATATCCCCAACGCCATCACCTGCGGCAACCTGGTATCGGGCTGTCTGTCCGTCCTTTTCCTTACTTCAGGTATGCCCGTCAAAGCCGCCATCATGATTTTCGTGGCTGGACTCTTCGATTTCTTTGACGGTTTCTCCGCCCGGAAGCTTCATGCCCACTCCCCCATCGGTGCTGACTTGGACTCACTTTCCGATGTAGTCTCCTTCGGTGTGGCTCCTGGATTCATCATGTACTGGCTGATGAGCCGCTATCTTGACTCCCAACTTTGGCTTGTTCCCCCGACAACCATTGGAGGTGTCTATTTGCTGCCTTGTCTGGCTTTCTTATTGCCCGTGTTCTCAGCCATCCGTCTGGCCAAGTTCAACATCGACGACACGCAAAAGACGCTCTTTCGCGGTCTACCTGCACCAGCTATGGCTATTTTCGTTGCATCGTTGCCTTTGGCTCTCTCACAAGCAGATCTTCTTACCGATGGTTGTATAAGTGTATGGGCCTGTGTGGGCATTACCCTTTTCTTCTCTTTCTTGATGGTGAGCCGCCTACGCTTTTTCTCCTTCAAGATGAAATCAGTAAAATGGAAAGGCAACGAGGTGAGGTGGATTTTCCTGCTCGTTGCCGTTGTGGGTGTCGCCATCTTCAGGCTTGTAGCACTGCCGTTTGTGATGATACTTTACATCCTGATGTCGATTTTCTTTGCTGAGAAAATGGAGTAAAGGACTAAAGCTCTTTTTTGTGCAAGATAAAGTTATGTCCAAGGTACACCTCACGGACGTGTTCGTCCTCAGCAAGGGTTTCTGGAGTACCCGACATCAGCACCGAGCCATCAAAGAGTAGATAGGCTCGGTCGGTGATAGAGAGCGTCTCATGCACGTTATGGTCGGTGATAAGAACGCCTATATTCTTGCGTTTCAGCTTGAAGATGATACGTTGAATATCTTCCACAGCGATAGGGTCGACACCCGCGAAAGGCTCGTCCAAAAGGATAAAGTTCGGGTCGACAGCCAAGGCTCTGGCTATTTCGGTACGACGACGCTCACCACCTGAAAGCTGTATGCCCATGCTCTTGCGGACGTGCTGCAAACCGAACTCGTCCAAAAGCGACTCCAACTTCTCTTGCTGTGCCTGCTTCGTCATCCCTTTCTTGAACTGCATCACCGAGGCAATGTTGTCTTCCACACTCATCTGACGGAACACCGAAGCCTCCTGAGCCAGATAGCCGATGCCCATCTGTGCACGCTTGAACATAGGCTGCAGAGAAATGTCCTCGTCATCGAGAAACACCTTACCGGAATAGGGCTTGATGAGCCCCACCACCATATAGAACGTCGTCGTCTTACCGGCACCGTTAGGGCCTAACAGACCCACTATCTCCCCTTGGTTGACATCCACGCTAACGCCCTTCACCACCGTGCGTTGCTTGTATTTCTTGACCAAATCTTGTGTCCAAAGTCTCATAACTAAAATATTCCTTCTTTAAGTATATCGTGCAAATGAATGATACCCAAATACTTCCCATCATGCATAACAGGTAATTGTGTGATACTGTTCTCCCGCATCTTGTGTAGGGCATCCACCACCAGCGCGTCTTCATCGATGGTCTTGGGGTTGGAGGTCATGATTTGCTCAGCTTTCACCTGTTCAATGTCCGGGTATTTCAGCAACATACGACGCAGGTCGCCATCGGTGATGATGCCGACAAGTTGCTCATTTTTCGTAACCGCAGTGGCGCCGAGACGTTTCCCCGTCATTTCTATAATGACTTGCGTCAAGCTGTCGTTGGGACCTACCTCAGGACGTTCATTCCTGACATATAAATCCTTGACACGCAGATAGAGCTGCTTTCCCAAAGCCCCACCTGGGTGGAACTTAGCGAAGTCAGCGGTGGAAAAACCGCGACACCTCATTAATATAAGTGCCAGCGCATCGCCCATGACAAGTTGGGCAGTAGTACTACTCGTAGGTGCCAAACTGCCCGGAATAGCTTCCTCGTCCACCGTCACATCAAGCACAAAGTCGGCCTGTGAAGCCAAATACGATTGCGCATTGCCCACTATCGCCACGATTTTGTTCCCTCTCAACTTGATGAGCGGCACCAGCATTTTGATTTCGGGAGTCTCGCCACTCTTCGACAAAACCACAACAATATCCCCTTGGCGAACCATCCCCAAGTCGCCATGAATGGCATCGGCGGCATGCATGAATACTGCCGTCGTACCCGTCGAATTCATCGTTGCGACTATCTTTTGGGCAATGATGGCACTCTTTCCAATACCCGAAAACACGAGATTTCCCTTGTTTTCAAGCATCAATTCAACCGTTTTTGCAAAATCATCATCCAACCTAGCCGTCAACCCACTAATTGCACAAGATTCATTTTCAATGATTTGATTAGCAAGTTGAATTATTTCTTCATTTTTTCTCATTTTTTTCTCTTTTTTCTTGCGCCGAATGAACTAAATGCTATAACTTTGTCTTTGCTGATTTGGGAGAAAACTCTCAAGGGCAATAACGTAGTTTTTCAAAACAGATTGCAAAATAACGCAAAATTTCGGACAATACCAAAAGGAAGAAACATGGCACAAAAAGCAGACCTCGAGATTTACAAGTTGCTGAAAGATGTTTTTGGCTTCGACCAGTTCAAAGGGAACCAGGAAGAAATCATCAAGAGCATCCTTGCCGGCAACAACACTTTCGTCCTGATGCCTACTGGCGGAGGCAAATCGCTATGCTATCAACTACCTGCACTGATGTCGAAAGGAACAGCCATCGTGGTTTCACCACTCATCGCACTGATGAAGAACCAAGTGGACATGATTCGCAACTTCGGCACCGAACTTGGCATCGCCCATGTGATGAACTCGTCGCTGTCGAAAGCAGAGTTGCTTGAAGTGAAAGAAGACTTGAAGAGCGGGAAAACCAAGCTACTCTATGTGGCACCTGAGTCACTCACCAAAGAAGAAACGGTGGAGTTTCTGCGCACACTGAAAATTTCATTCATCGCCATTGACGAGGCGCACTGTATTTCTGAATGGGGTCACGACTTTCGCCCAGAATACCGCCGCCTGCGCCCCATCATCAACGCCATTGGCGACAAATTGCCTGTGATTGCGCTTACTGCCACTGCTACCATAAAGGTGCAGAACGACATTATGAAGAATCTGGAAATTATGGATGCCAAAGTCTTCAAGTCGTCGTTCGACCGTCCGAACCTCTACTATGAGGTACGTTCCAAAACCAAAGACGTCGTCAAAGACATCATCAAATACATCAAGCAGAATCCGGGCAAGTCGGGCATCGTGTATTGCCTCAGCCGCAAGAAAGTGGAAGAGCTGGCCGAGACCCTCATGGTGAACGGCATCCGCGCCCTACCCTATCACGCTGGATTGGACAGCCAGACGCGAAAGGAGAACCAAGACAAGTTCCTCATGGAAGAGGCCGACGTCATCGTGGCCACAATCGCCTTCGGTATGGGTATTGACAAGCCCGATGTTCGTTTCGTCATCCACCATGACATCCCGAAGAGCCTTGAAGGCTACTATCAGGAGACAGGCCGTGCAGGACGCGACGGAGGCGAAGGCAACTGCATCGCCTTCTACGACTACGAGGACATCCATAAACTGGAGAAGTTCAATAAGGGAAAGAATGTCGCCGAGCAGGAAATAGCCCGAGAACTCCTCAATGAGACAGTAACTTACGCCGAGTCGGCGGTGTGCCGCCATCGTCTGCTGCTGCACTATTTCGGCGAGGAATACAACAAGGAAAACTGCGGCTCATGTGACAATTGCCGTCAACCCAAAGAGAAATTCGACGGCAAGGAAGACCTCAAACTCGTCCTCGAAGCCGTTGAAGAAACCAAGCAACTCTTCAAGACCAAACATATCGCCGAACTGCTGGCCGGCAAACTCACCGGTGACATCAAGGCCGCCAAGCAGGAAAACAACGAGTTCTTTGGTGCCGGCGATGAACACGACGAGAAATACTGGACTGCGGTCATCCGTCAGGCTCTAGTTAATAAGTTGTTGTCGAAGGACATTGAGAACTACGGCATCCTGAAGATGACCAAAGAGGGCAAGAACTTCATCAAGAAGCCCTATACCATCATGCTCGTCAAGGATCACGACTACGAGAACTCAGACGACGACGATCCCGAGACGATGGCAGCATTGGGAGCCAACAAGGACGGCGGTGCCGACAAGACCCTCTTCTCCCTGCTGAAAGACCTCCGCAAGACCATCGCCAAGCAGAACGGACTGCCGCCTTTCGTCATCTTCCAAGACACCTCTTTAGAAGATATGGCCATCCAATACCCCATCACAAAAGAGGAGATGACCCAAATCGCAGGTGTGGGCTTGGGTAAGGCTGAGAAATTCGGCGAGCCATTCATCAAGCTCATCAAGGAGTATGTGGAAGAGAACGACATCACCCGCCCCAACGATATGGTGGTCAAGTCGGTGGTCAACAACTCCGCGTTGAAGATTGGTATCATCCAAAACATTGACAAGAAGATTCCGTTGGAGGATATCGCCTACGGCAAGGGACTGGAGTTTGACGAGCTGCTGTCGGAAATCGAGAGCATCGTCTCTTCGGGCACTCACCTCGACATCAACTATTACATCGAAGACACCGTCGACATCTACCATCAGGAAGACATCCTCGAATACTTCCATGAGGCGGAGACCGACGACATCCAAACCGCCTTGCGTGAACTGGGCGAGGATGAATACGATGAAGAGGAAGTGCGCCTGATGCGCATCAAATTCCTGTCGGATGTGGGCAACTGATCGGTAATGAAACGACTTTTCATCATAGCTTTGGTTTTGCTCTTGTTCTCCGCCTGTGAGGACAAGAGCAAAAACGTTAAGCCCTCACGTCTCCTCACCGAAAAAGAAATGATAGACATCATGACCGACGTGCAGATTATCGAGGCCGACATCAACTACAATAAATCAAACGGAGTTGAGGTTGGCGACAAACCAAAGGTGTATTATCGGCAGCTCTTCGAGCATTATGGCATCACCGACAGCATCTTTAACGAGAACATGCGGTACTACACATACGAACCTGCAACGATGGAAAGGATCATGGACTCGGTGACACTACGGCTCACGAAGGAACAGTCCAAAAAGGGCAACAGCCAATAGATCCCGACCATCCTTTGGGGTTAGGTATCACCTACTTCTTCAACTCATTCGCCAATAAATCATTCAGTTTTCTCGCTGCATCCAGCAGCAAACTCTCATCCGTAGGGACGGGAACAGGTTGGCTATTGAGGCGGTTCAACGTCTCAGCTGAACAAGCCTCGCGGTCGCCTCGGATAGTGGTGTAGTCGTTTTTGAAAGAGGATTTCGCCTCGAAAGGAACGGTACCGATGAGTTTCCCTTCTTGGTCACGATAGTCAATCACACCCGTAATCGTTGCACTCTTGTTCTGGGAATGGTCAGTAACTTCTACTGTCTTTCCATCCTTGCTCTCCTTGAACGACACCTCGTCGAGACGGATGGGCGACACCTCAATGCTACGTACATCAATGGTTACCAATGCTGAAGATTTCTTCGTAAGAACAATAGTATACGGAACCTCACCCTCATCGAAGCCAAGCACGACATCCACAACGGACTTCGGCATAGGCTCTTCGTTGGCGAAACGCAAAGTCACCTCATTCGCCGAGCGCAACATCTGCTTTTTGCGTAAGTCCATCATATTCTTGTTCTCAGGATTGGTGCGAGCCAGTTGTTTGATATATTCCGCCGACTCCTCAGCATCGGCTTTTGAGCCCGTACTCAACAACTGGTTCGCTTTCGCCACCAAAAAGTTTTCCGCTTTGTTACGGGCCACCAGCATATCCTCATCCAAGTCGAGTTTGGCGTAGTTCATGCCTTTCTTGACCTTCTTGGGCAGTTTCGACAGCACATCGTTGCGGCCCTTCATGCTGCAATAGCGTTGGTAAATCTCAGGCCACACGTCAGGTTGTCCTGTGGCTTTCAGGGATTGTATGCGCTCATGGTCAGCTTGGTTGGCCTTGTGATACGAAGCCGCCAGCATATTCATTTCTTTCAAGGTAGCCTTCCCCTTAACGGCCTCGGGTGCAACTCGTTGAATCACTTGGTCGTATTCCTGGGCTTCATAGAGTTTCTTGGTTGTGTTGCAGGAGGCTAACAGCACGGCGAGCAACAAGGCGGGAATCAGTCGTAAGTATCTCATAGATTTCAAATTATTCTTTTATGTGGCCCTTCGATGCATCGACGTTGCTCAGCAACGGCAAGCTCAAGGACCGAATAAAAACTACAAATTTCGCTCCAAATTGTCTGTTTTCGACAAAATTCTTTACTTTTGTGCCACTATAACAACAATTCCTATGGAAACCATCAAACAACTGCAACAGGATTTCGCCGACTTCATGGCGCACACCGACTTCAGCGGACAGCCCGCCGAACTATACGAACCCATCGCCTACACGATACTCCAAAAGGGCAAACGCCTCCGCCCCATGCTCTGCCTCTTGGCCAACGAGATGTTTGGCGGCGACGAGCAGCAAGCCCTCTGGCCCGCATTGGCTTTGGAGACCTTCCACAACTTCACCCTCATCCACGACGACATCATGGACAAGGCTCCCCTGCGGCGTGGAATGGAGACCGTCTACCAAAAGTGGAACGCCGACATCGCCATCCTCTCCGGCGACGCAATGTTGGCCAAAGCCTTCCAATTCGCCCTGAAACCCACCAAAGGCGCAGAACTGGCGCAACAACTGGGCAAAGTAGCCATAGAAATCTGCGAAGGGCAGCAGATGGACCTCAACTTCGAGACCTTAGGCAACGTGACCATCGACGAGTATTTAGAGATGATTCGCCTGAAGACTGCCGTCCTGTTGGCCACTGCCTTGCAGATGGGTGCCACCGTTGCAGGTGCCAATGAATCCGACATCCGTCACCTTTATGAGTTCGGTATTGCCATGGGCATGAGTTTCCAACTGCAGGACGACATCCTCGACCTCTACAGCGACGTGGAAGTATTCGGCAAACGTCACGGGGGCGACATCGCCGACAACAAAAAGACCTACCTCTACCTAAAGGCTTTGGAACTGGCCGCTGAAAAAGACCGCAAGCGTCTCGAATACCTTTTCACACTCCGCATGGACCACGACGAGGAAGAGAAAATCGAAGAGGTTCAAGCTATTTACGACAGCCTGCACGTCAAGGAAGCGGTGGAAAAAGTCATCGCCGACTACGACCGCAAGGCCATCGAAGCCCTCGCTGCCGTCAGTCTGCCCGAAGAGCGTAAGGCTCACCTTCGCAATTACGCCGAGAGTCTTACGGGGCGCAAGAAATAAACCGGATTTTACAGATAGACAAAGCCCGTCGACTTATGCCTCGGTAAGGGGCATATCGTCGTGTTCACGTCAATATGCACGTGCCGTTTGCGGAACTGCTCATAGAAGCATTGCATGGCCCGCTCAGGGGTGTTGTTATTCTCGCTAAGGTGGCACAGCAGGATGTTCTTGATTCCAGAATGATAGATTTCCGCAAGAAACCGCGCCGACTCCACATTACTCAGATGGCCGAAGGGACCCGCGATGCGCTGCTTCAGGATATAAGGATACGACCCATGCTCCAGCATCTCCACATCATAGTTGGCTTCCACCACCAGGTTGTCAGCCCTACGGAGCTGTTCCTTCACCACCTTGTCCAGCATCCCGATGTCGGTAGCAATGGTCAGCGTGCGGCCCTCACAGTCAAAGAAATAACCCATTGCCCCTCTCCCATCGTGCATCACGGGGAAGGACTCAATGCGGATACCCAAAAGCTCAATGGGCTGAGCAGGTTCTATCTCGCGGAACAGTGCATGGTCGAGTCGTTTGGTGGCATTCCCTTCCGCCAGCCCTTGCAGGCAGTCCGGGTGGGCATAGATGGGGATAGATGTGTTTTTCAGCAGCATCTCCAGCCCTGCCACATGGTCGATATGGTCGTGGGTAATCAGAATGGCCTTGATGTTGTCCAGCGACAAGTCCTGATGCAGCAGTTTCTCCTTCACCTGCCTCGCGCTGATGCCCACATCAACCAGCAGGCCTTCGTTCTGCCGACCCACGTAGTAGCAGTTACCGCTACTGCCCGAGGCGAAGCTGCAAAACACGAAAGGCGATAGACAGGAGAAGAGATCCATTCTGAATTATTTTGACCCGCAAAAATAGAAAAAAACAGAAACGGCAATAAAAAAAATTTCATCTCACATTCACCACCTGCCCGAATAGCCTCCGCCACCACTTCGTCCCCCGCCGAAGGAGCCACCGGAAGAGCGGCTCGATGAATGGCTGGAATAGCTTCTACCCGACGAGGAACTGCTGCCACTGCTGGTATAGGAAACTTTCATGGGAATCACAACCTTCTTCGTGAAGGAATAGCCACAGTTCTGGCACTCGTATGCCTCTTCTTTCTCGCCGCTGTGCGAACAGGTAGCCTGACTGAGTGTCACGCTATGCGTTTTCTTCAAGGTGAAAGCACCGCATTTGCTACAAGTGCTGTAGTCTGCATAATTCTTGCCCTTGTCCTTTAGCACGATGGTATGCCCGTTGTCGCAATAGAGGGGCCTGTAGCTCATCGCTCCGAGGCGGTTCTCCAAAGTTTGGATTTCCGACAGTCTGAAGTGAGAGTTCTTCCGCATCTGACTGTGGCAGGTGGGGCATTGGCACTCGGAGCTTTGTTCCATCCTCGACTTCAACTTCCTGACATAGAGCCAGCCCAACCAAGGAGCCATCCAGAACGCAAGCTTGTTGGCCGTATGGTCAGATGCCCTCTTGTAGACTCCCTTAGGACTCACCGACTTCTTGGCCAGGTCGTCGGCGACCTTCAAGGTGCGCTGTCCCTGTCGGAAGCATATCCAGGTGAGATAGAGCAGCAAGCCAATCCCAGCCGACCAGTTGTAGCGTTTCACCTGTGGCATCTCTGGGAACCTCTTTTCGATGACTGCCGTCACCAGGACGACAAACAGGAGCAATGAGCAGCCAATCATCAAGCCACCGAGACAGCCATTACCCTCCCAAGGGGAACCCGACCACAGGGTCTTGGAGCCTTCCAAATAAGTGACCCCGTCTTCTGTTCTCAACTTACTGGCATCAGCCACCGTTGCTTTCTTTTTCCTTTTTACGGCCCAATACAGCATCCCGATAAAGGGCAGGACAATAATCATCAGGCTGACAAGAATCATCATGCCGCCCACATCTTCGTCGTCTGAATCGCTGCTGCTGTCGTTATCGCTGCTGCTAACGGCAAGCATATAGTCCATCAGTCCCACGGGCACCTCGCCGCCATAGACCTCCACAATCTCAGCCACTCCCGCACAAAGCCCGCCCTCATAGTCGCCAGCACGGAAATAGGGCACGATGGTATGGGTAAAAATCTGCTGGCATTTTGCATCCGTGAGGGTTTCCTCAGCGCCGTAGCCCGTTTCAAACTCAAGGGCATGTTGGTCCTCCACGAAGAGCAACAGCACGCCGTTATCCTTTCCTGCATCACCAATACCCCATCGATTGAACAACTGAGTAGCAAAACGCTTAGGTTCAACCTCGCCGATGGAGCCTAAGGTGACGACAAAGACATCCGCCGTATCGCGAATGGCACAAAGAGCCGTATTGATAGTCATCTCCGCGCTATCCGACAAGTAGCCGTCAGGGTCTGACACATGAATCGCGTTGCCCTGCATGCGGGTATTGGGAACAGTCTCAATGGTCCAGACCTGCTGCGCGAAAGCACCGACGGTGAGCAGGATAAGCAGGAGGATTAGGGAGGGCTTTTTCATTATCGGGGCATTTGGATGATTTATTGAGTGATTCGGGTCATTTATCAGAGCATTTGGCTCATTAACTGGGTTGCAAAGTTACAAATCATTTTCAAAAACAGACGCTGAAACGGTGCCAAAAGTGTAAATTTATCACTCTCATCGCTCCGTTCCGCTTTGGCGGCCTTTTCCATTGGCCACCAAGACTCCACTCCGCTCCTGCTTAAGGTCTTTCCGAAGAGGTTTACTGGGGAAGGACGAGGCGGAAGCCGACGCCGTTGCCCCTGCCGTCGGGGTCGACGTTGCTCCGGTAAGACACACGACAGTACCTCGCGAAGTTGTACCAGCTACCGCCGCGAAGCACGCGGCTCGAGCTGGACGACTCATACAAGTCTTCACACCACTCCCATACGTTGCCGCTCATGTCATAAATGCCAAGCTCATTTGCCAACAATTGCATTACCGGATGCGTCTTGCAGTTGTTTTTCTCAATCTTTTCCCAACCCCAATCATCCTCATTTCCTTTCAAATAACCGTCTCCGCTGTTTTTCCTGTACCATGCCACCTTGTCGATGTCGTCACTACCAGCATAAGTGTAGCCTTTGCTCTTATCACCGCCCTTGGCAGCGTACTCCCACTCCGCCTCCGTAGGCAGACGGAAATTCTTAACTGTTTTCTCGTTGAGTTTGTAAAGGAAACAATTCGGGTCAGTCCCCGTTCCATCCTTGCCGCAGATGTCGTTCCAACTCACACGCTCCACTGGATGGTCAGATCCCTTGAAATCCGACGGATTATCCCCCATCACCGCCTGCCACAGGGCCTGTGTCACCTGAGTCTCACCTATGTAGAATGTTCCCATATTGCCGCCTTCCACACGAATCATCTTGAAAGACACGTCACCAACCGTGAAGATTCTTTCCTTGTTACGAGACTCTTCTTCACGCCTCTTGTCCTCTGCAGCCTTTATTTCCTCCTCTTTTCTTTTTTGCTCATCAATTTGTTGCCCACGAAGTTCTTGAAGTTTCTTTTGTAGTTTTTGAATCTTAGACTCACAGGCTTCCAAGTCTGCTTGAGCTAAACTAACAGCTTTCTTGTATTCCGTTCTCTTTGACTCTAATTCATCAATCTCTGTTTCTATCTTTGCTATCTTTTCCTGTCGTTTTTTCTCCTCTTCTAATCTTTTACGCTGATGTTCCAACTCTTCTTGCTTGCGCTTTTCTTCAGCCAGTCTCTCTTCTTCCTCAACCTTTATCTTTTCCAAATATGCTTTTATGGAATCGACGATCTCCTTTCGTCCTTTCTCCGGATTCTTTCCATAATCAACATAGCTAAGGTCTGCTATACGTAACATTATCTTTTTGTTGTACGGAGTTCTGTCAATACGTACAGGGATGATGTATTTTTCATATTCATCTGCACAAGCAATTTCCCTACTGGTCCATGAAGACGCACATGCATTTTTCGTGGATAAGAACAGAAAAATGTGAGAGGCTTCAATACTCTCCGGGATCTTCTCCGTAAACTTATCTCCAAAATATATTCCTTCTTCATCAAACCAAAATGTTATTCCCGCTTCCTTCAGTGCTTCTTTGATTTTCGATACCTCGTTACCCGGTATCACAACATTATGCTCATCCACATAATCCTTACGTGAATAGCTAATAAACACATCGTATTTCATCTGTTCCATATTGGCTTTTTACTTTAGCGAATGATGTTTTCTTTTTCGGCTGCGAAGATAGGAAAAACACAAATACGTTTTGCAAACCAGTGAAAAAAGTCTTTACGAAAGAACTTATCTTTTCACCACCCCAACAAACACAGACCGCGACACTTTTCTGTCAATATTTCTATGGCGTTTATGGGTGCGCTTCTCGTCAGCGGAGAGGGTGGGAATGTATGCGGTGAGCGCACTCTCCACAATGGCGTAGAGATAGAATGTGGGCGATTGTTTTATGTCAGGTTCATCGCTGAGGTCGGGGAGGTCGAAAGAGGCCTGTCCTGCTGGTCGCTCTACGCTGGCCATCAGGTCGCAATACTCAGCCTCGGGCGAGACAGCGTAAAAATGCACCACGTCATCAGGGCGGGACTTGTAATTCTCAAGATGAGGGGCAAAGGTTATCTCCACATGAAGACCTTCGAAGTGGAATCCTGTGATATCGACTACAGGCAGCAGTCCACTGGCCACCTGCAAGGCGGCATAGTCGACATGTACTTCTCCATCTTCATAAAGGAACAAATGGTTGTTGAGTCGCGAGAAATAGTTGGCTTCCGTCATCCCCTCTTGGTGCGCCTCTTTGGTGAGGCCTCGTTGCAGGATGGTGCCGTAGAGGGCGGAGAGCCGTTGCCGCGTCTTGAAGAGCGCCCGTTGCCGCAGCTGGGCTTCCGACTGCCGGTCGTTGTATTCGACAGGCAGTTGGCGTGTATAAGTCCTGCCAAATCGCGTATAATGAATCTCTTTGCCAATGGTGCCGGAGTATTCGACGAGGGTGCTTTTTGCTTTTGCCATAATCGCTGTTTCGTTGGTTTGTTCTACTTACATTAGAGGAAAGTACTTGTTACATCAGTGTTACATTATAGTTACCTTGAGGAGTCAAAGAATTTGGTTCTTCCGCAATTTAGTTGAAGCATAGGTTTCCGAAGACCATTTTTCTTTTCAGCAGTTCGAGGGACGCCCGTCCGTACATGACGCGTTTGACCGCTTTCAGTTTGTTCACGTAGCCTTCG
>Ga0310690_10000811_pt1 | contig 61787 bp, 40 predicted proteins | sample AusTroGonzalo_MG_2_FD_207661 | JGI IMG/M metagenome (GOLD analysis project Ga0310690, IMG submission 207661) | Bovine rumen microbial communities from tropical cattle in Woodstock, Queensland, Australia - Gonzalo_04 (v2) (version 2) | ecosystem: Host-associated > Mammals > Digestive system >... | reverse complement strand
AATCGGCGCTTTATGAGTTAGACGGAATCGAGCACTTCATGACGAAACGCTTTGACCGTGACGGCATGAAGCATCACCATGTGCAGACGCTCTCGGCCATGGCTCACTTCCCGATGTCCGTTCCAAAGGAGTTTAGGACATACGAGCAGTATCTGGCCACCGTTGACGCTCTGCATCTTGGGTATGAAGCCCAGGAGCAGGCATTCCGCCGGATTGCCTTCAACGTCGGCATAGACGAATGCGACGACCACACGAAGAACTTTTCGTTCATGTTGGCCGAGGGAGATGAATGGAAGCTGGCCCCGGCATATGATCTGACGGGCTCGAAGTTCCCGTCGGACGATCCATGGTCGGCTCATGGTGGCTGCCATCAGCTGTCGGTTAACGGCAAGCAGTCGAAGATCACCGACGACGATCTTCTCGCCGTCGCGGACAGGTTCGCCATCGGCACCGCCCCGCGTGTGCTGGGCGAGGTCAAGAGCGCGATAGGTCGGGCGGGCTGAATAGACCCTCCACGATGGGGTAGGGTGGCGGTACCGTCGATTTGGTATAATGTAGCCGTATGGGAAGGTGTGCCAAGAAAATCGTCGCGGTGGCGTTTGCCGTGCTGTTCGGCGTGTGCGGCGGTGAGACGCTGTCTCCGCGCGAGTTCCTTAAGCTCGAGCCCGAAGAAGTCGCCAAGGGCGGAGAGGCGTCGGTGCGCGGCGTCGTCACGTTCGTGTCCGGCATCGAGCGTCGTTTCGTCATTGCACCGCAGGAGAATCCGCGCCACGCGGGCGTGATGGTCCTCTGCGGCGACGGGGTCGCCTCGCCCGAGAACGGCGACTTGGTGCTCGCCTCTGGGCAGACGGTCAGGTACGGCGGGCTGCCAGCGGTCAAGGCGGCGAGGGTGGACGTCATACGAAGCACGACTTTGCCAATTGCGTCGGGCGCGAAGCAGGCGGACTTCCGCCGTGGGCTCCTTTACAACCGGCGCATTTCGCTCACCGGCAAGGCGGTCGGGATGCGCGGCGAAAGCGCCGCGGGAAGCCCGGTGACCGTGATGAGCCTCGAGCTCGACAACTACGTCGCATGCGTGAAGATACCTGGCGAGGTGGACGCAGACGACGTCGTCGGCGAGACGGTCCGCGTGACGGGCCTTGCGGTCAACCGCAATGCGGAGGACGGGCTCTTCCTCGATGCCGAGCTCGAGGTCTCGGGCGTGGACGCGCTGGATGTCGTCGAGAGGAACGCGGCGGCTCCGTTCATTGTCGCCGCGATGTGCGCTCTCGGCGCGGTCGTCCTGTTCTTCGCGGGGACGTCTTTCGTCCTCTGGCGTCGCGGCATGCGCGTCCGGCGCGACATGGAAGTCGTCGCCGCCGAGAGAAGGCGCATGGCGGCGGACCTGCACGACACGATCGAGCAGCATCTCGCGGGGGCGAACCTTATCGCGGCCGGCGTGCAGTCCCTGGACGGAGTCACGCCCGAGGTCGTGGAGGCGATGAAGACTCTTGCGGGGCTTCTTGCGAACGCGAAGGCTGAGGTCAGGAGTTCCGTCATGAACTTGCGAAACGCCGGGGATGCATCGGTGCCGCTCTCCGACACAATCGGGAGCATGGTTACTTCGTTAAAGAAGACGGGGGTTCGGGCGAGGAAGTGCTTGCGCGGACTTCCAGATACGTTGCCGGAGGTGGTGGCGCACGATCTCGTGCAAATTATCCGCGAGGCGACGACGAACGCCGTGAAGCATGGCAAAGCGGGAAGAGTCGTGTTCACGTCAGATCCGCTTCCAGACGGCGGGTTCGAGTTCAAGGTCTTGAATGACGGTGCGCCCTTTGAGATTGACAGTGCGCTCGGTCCGGAGACAGGCCACTACGGGCTTAGCGGTATGCGGGAGCGTGCGCTGCGTAGCCGCCTTGGAATAGAGTGGGGTCGCGACGGGCGGTGGACGTTCGTCAGGATCGTTGCGGAGAAAGGTGTCTTATGACAAAGGTTGCGGTGATAGACGACCATGCAGTCGTGCGCATGGGGCTAAAGTACGTTCTCGGCGTCCGCAAGGGCGAGTTCTCGTTTGTCGGCGAGTGGCCGGGCGGCGACGGCGCGGTCGAGTTCGTGAAGAAGGTCGATCCAGATGTCGTTCTTCTCGACATCCGCATGCCAGACCGCGACGGGATTTCCGTCCTTGGCGACATACTGGCCGTGCGCCCGAAGCAGAAGGTGATTATGCTCACGACGAGCGACGCCGACAACGACGTCTACCAGGCGCTCTCGCTCGGGGCGAAGGGGTATCTTCTCAAGGACCGCGACGCGGCGGAGATAACGTCCGCGCTGAACCGCGTGATGCAGGGCGGCAAGTACGTGCCGGAGCCGGTGATGGAGCTTTTCCGCAAGCGTCAGATGACGCCAGGGCTCACTCCGCGCGAGACAGAAGTGCTCACGCACCTGCGCGACGGTCTTACGAACGAGGCCATCGCGGAGCGGCTTGGCGTTACGAAGGACATGGTCAAGCTGCATCTCAAGAACATCTTCAACAAGCTTGACGTCAACGACCGCGTTTCCGCCGTCCGCGAGGCGTATACGCGGGGCTTCCTGAAGTAGCCGCGGCATTGCTGAAGAACTGCGATCCATTTGGTTTTTTCGGGTATGACAAATGGAGCGGCTTGTCGCTTGCCCCGTATCGTTCGTTTTGGTACAATACGCGCATGGCAAAGTCAATTGCGCCAAGCCCCTCGCTGCTTGTAAAAACATGAAATCTACATTTGCATTTGCGCTTGTGTTGCCGCTGGCGTTGTTCGCGGCGGCGGAAACTTGGACGATGGAAAACCCGCGCGCATGGGCGCGCGAGAAGGACGCCGTGAAGGTGGCGCAGCTCCCGGACGGTGTCCTCGAGGTGCGGCACACTGGCGCGGCGGACTGGTGCGTCAACGGCTTTCCTCTCATCGAGGTGAAGCGTGGCGACACATTTGAGCTCAGCTGCGAAACCGAGGCGCTTGCCGACGTGCAAGAGTCGAACCCCTTAAAGTTGAGCGCAGTTCTCCGCGACGAAGCCGGGAAGGAGATTTCCTGGTCGTTCGGCACCGCGGAAGCCAAGCCTGGCAGTCCGGTCAAGACGGCGTTCATGGTGCCGCGCGGTGTCGCGACGGTCCAGCCGCGCCTGCTCGGAAACGGCCCCTTTGGCGCGCGCGTGCGGAACGTGAGCGCCGCGCGGACAGGAAATGAGCTATCGCGTGCGGTGACGGCTCTCGCCACTACGTTCGAGAACGAACAGTTACGGGGCAACGTGGGTGGCGCCGGGTTCGAGGTGACGGACAAGCGGACGGGGCGGACATGGCGTCCGCTTGGCAATAGCTTTTTCGAAGTGGAAGAGATCGCCCGGGCTGTCGACGACGACGGCACCGTGCGCATGACGTACGTCCGTCCTGAATCGCTTGCGCGCTGGAATGCCACGTACAAGGTGGAAAAGGATCGCCCGGAAGTGACTGTTGCGATTACAGGCGAAGATCCAATGACGAAGCCGATTCCCTATCCGGCGGCGTTCGCCACCGAGAAGGGCGACCGTCTAATCGTTCCGATGAACGAGGGCATCGCCTATCCTGCGGACGAACCGGACGAAATCCCCCGTCGGCTCATCGCCTACGGCGGGCACGGCATCTGCATGGCGTTCTTTGGCGTGCAGGATGACGCGACGGGCGCGGGCTGGATGGCCATTCTCGAGACGCCTGACGACGCGGCGATGGTGGCGAAGCGCGACGCCGAGACGAAGCTTTGGACGCTTGGACCGAGCTGGGACGACCAGAAGGGGAAGTTTGGCTACGTGCGGCGTGTTCGCTACGTCTTTTTCGACAAGGGCGGGTACGTCGCGATGTGCAAGCGCTACCGCGCCTACGCGAAGGAGATCGGGCTTTTCAAGCCGTTCTCCGAAAAGGCAAAGGAGCGGCCGCTCGTGGACCGGCTTCTGGGCGCGGCGAACGTCTGGTGCTGGGAGAAGGACAAACTTGCCGTCGTCTCCAATCTTGTCGAAGCGGGAATCGACCGCTTCCTCTGGAGCGGCGGCGGCACGCCAGAAGAGGTGTCGGCGATGGCCGCCATGCCCAAGGTGCTCGTGGGCCGCTATGACATCTATCAGGACGTCTACCATCCCGATCAGCTCAAGAAGCTCAACCGCAAGAGCGGCTGCAACACCGAGGCATGGCCGCACGACATCGTGTGGAACAGCGCCGACTCGAATGACTGGCGCCACGCCTGGGGCGTAAAGACGAAGGACGGCGAATGGACCTGGTGCGCGATGATGTGCGACAGCGTCGCGCCCGCCTACGAGCGGCGGAACGTCGCCGAGGAGCTGAAAACGAAGCCGTACAACGTGCGGTTCATCGACACGACCGTCGCCGCGCCGTGGCAGACGTGCTGGAATCCCGCCCACCCGATGACGCGCTCCGACAGCCGTCACTGGAAGATGGAGCTCTTGCGCATCCTCGGCGACGAGTTCAAGCTTGTCGTCGGTAGCGAGACGGGACACGACGCGAGCGTGCCGTTCTGCGACTACTACGAGGGGATGCTTTCGCTCGGGCCGTACCGCGTGCCCGACGCTGGCCGCAACATCAGGGACATCTGGACGAATGTGCCGCCGAGCGTGGCGAAGTTCCAGGTCGGAGAGCAATACCGTCTGCCTCTTTGGGAGCTCGTGTACCACGATTGTGTATGCGCCCACTGGTACTGGGGTGATTACAACAACAAGCTGCCGTCCGTCTGGTGGAAGCGAGACCTCTTCAACGTCCTATACGGCACGATGGGCATGTACGTCGTGGAAAACCGCCGGTGGCCGGCAGAGAAGGAGAGGTTCACGCGGAGCTACCGCATGACTATGCCAGTCGCCCGTGCAACCGGCTATAGCGAGATGACAGACCACCGCGTCCTCTCCTCTGATCGCAAAGTCCAGGCGAGCCGTTTCTCGGACGGCACTGTCGTCATCGTCAATTTCGGGGACGAGCCGTTTGGTCTTCCTGGCGGCGAGACTCTGCCCGCCCGCGGATATCGCGTTCGGCTTGGACGACACCCCAACGACATTGAAGATGCCCGTTCCCCATGCCAAGGCGTTCCGCATTGAGGTGAGGGTCGGCGGCGCGGCGAACGTCTTTGCGTTTGATGTGCGATAGTAGAGGTAACGACATGTGGCGCTAAGGGCCGGGCCCTCTGACACAGTGGCAGTGACACAGTAATGGCGCGGTGGCGATAAAGCCAGCAAGTCGCGCCCTATCCCATCGGGTAGGTGACGTGTGCCCGAATTATGGTAAAATGTCGGCATGAAAAAGACATTTACTGTCGCGTGCGCGTTTTTGCTTATGGCGGCCTGCGCCCAGGCCGGAAACGCCCTGAACCTGAATTCCGACTGGCGATTCAGCTGGACGAAGGCGCCGCTTCCGCTTTCGAATTGCGTCAAGTCGATGGAAGCGTCAGGCGTTGCCGTATTCGCGTCTGAATACGACGACAGCGCATGGGAGCAAGTCTCGATCCCGCATCCCGTCAATGCACACGATACTTTTGACGAACATGCCGTCGATCCTGGCGAGGCGTCGTTCCGCCGCGACATGATGTTCTATAGGAAGCGCTTTGTGCTTTCGGAGGGATCCGCCGTCGCTAAAGCCATGGCGGACAAGACGGGCAAGGCCTTCCTGACTTTCGAGACGGTTAGGCAGACTGTCTATGTCTGGGTCAACGGAAAGTTCGCTGGGTACTACGAGGCGGGTATCGCGCCCTGTGCGTTCGATGTCACGGAGCTTTTGAAGGATGGCGAGAACGTCGTATGCGTTGCGACGGACAACACTGCTATGCGCGGGTCGAAGTATTTCAACAAGGAGACGATTCCGGGGCACGAACCTGGCGACGGCTCTGGCCAGTGCTGGCAGTGGAATACCACGGACTTCAACGAGGTTCAGGGAGGACTTGTCGGCAATGTGTCGCTCGTCGTGAAGCCGGCGAAGACGTATCTCACGCTCCCGTACTACAACAACCTCAAGACCGTCGGCTCCTACGTGACGGCAAGGGACTTCGACTTCGAGAAGGGCGCGGCGACGATCTGCGTCAAGGCCGAGGTCAGGAACGAAGATGACTCGCGCCGAGGCGCCGAGGCGCGGAGATTTAAGATTAAGGCTGAAGTGCGAGAGGCTGGGACAAACGGGACGACCGGGGCCAAGCCAATTGTCGCGGTTGTCTCGTCCGTCGTGGATGTCCCGCCGTCTCCTGCCAAGGCCTTTCTCACCGCCCTCGAAAGCGACGTCTACGAGTCCTCGCCCGCGCCGACGCGCGTGAACACTCCCGAAGTCGCCTACATCGAGGCGAGCGGCAAGGCGGAGGGGCTTGTCTTCTGGTCGCCTGATACGCCCCACCTCTATGATGTCATTGTCACTCTTGTTGACGAGAATGGCACCGTGCTCGATAGCGAGACAATCCGCACGGGCTTCCGCGAGGTGAAGTACGAAGCGGCGAAGGGCGGACTTCTCGTGAACGGAAAGAACACTTGGCTCACCGGATATGCTCAGCGCTCTACCGACGAATGGGCGGCAATCGGCATTCCGCCGCAGTGGATGCAGGACTTCGATGCGGAGCTCATCAGGAAGTCAAACGCGAACTTCGTCCGCTGGATGCATGTCGCCCCGAAGCCCGCGCCGATGCGCGCCTTCGACAAATACGGCATCGTGAACGCCGTGCCAGCGGGCGACAAGGAAGGCGATGCATCGGGGCGCACTTGGGCGCAGCGCGTCGAGGCGATGAGGGATGTCATCATCTATTTCCGCAACTCACCGTCTGTCTTCTTTTGGGAGGCGGGGAACAACCAGATTACGCCAGCGCACATGAAGGAGATGGTGGAGCTAAAGAAGCTGCTCGATCCCGACGGTGGACGCTTTATGGGCTGCCGCACGCTTCAGACGAAGGAGCAGGTCGCGGAGGCGGAATACGTCGGCACGATGCTCCATCGCCACGAAATGCCGGCATTCGACTCGATGCGCGCGCTTGGGAAGTTCATGCCTATTATGGAGACGGAGTATGCGCGTCAGGAGTCGCCGCGTCGCTCATGGGACGACTTCACGCCGCCCGACTACGACTACCGCGGCAAGTTCCTGAACGGCGGCAAGAAGGAGTCCGGCTTCGACGTATATGACCAGACGCAGGAGGACTTCGCGCTTTCGACCGCAAAGGAATATGCGGCGTTCTATGGCTCGCGCAGCTTCGGGAAAGGCGCGAAGACATACGCGGCGTGCGCGGCTTTGTGCTGGACAGACTCGAACCAGCACGGGCGCAACTCGTTCAGCGAGAACTGCCGTTCGTCTGGCCGCGTCGATGCGGTGAGAATCCCCAAGATGAACTTCGACGTCTTCCGCGCGATGCAGTCGCAGGATCCGGCCGTGACGCTCGTCGGACACTGGAGCTATCCGAAGTTCACAAAGGACACCTACTGGTATCCCGTCAAGAAGTTCAATGGCAAGTTTATGGAAGAGACTGGCGAGAAGGCGCAGCGTGATCCGCTGAAGAAGACGGTCTACGCGATCGGCTCGGCGCATTGCGCGTCCGTGGAGCTCGTCGTCAACGGAAAATCGAAGGGCGTCTCTTCCAAGCCGAAGGACGTCTTCATCCACGAGTTCCCGGGCATAGACATTACCGAAAGCGGAACGGCGGAAGTGATTGCGCGCGACAGCGGCGGAAAGGAAATCGCGCGACATCGCGTCTCGACGTTCGAGGGGCGCGGCAAAATTGCCGCGGAGACGGCGACAGGTCCGAAGGGCTGGCTTGCCGACGGCTCGGACCTTGCGATGGTCGACTTCCGTCTCGTCGACGAAAAGGGCACCGTTCATCCCTGGGCAAATGGCAAACTCACGTTTTCGATTTCCTTTACCCCCGTCGCCGAGACAATCAAACAGTCAAACAATCAAACAATCAAACAATCGTCAGACGAACCTGTCTTCATGGGTGGCTGGAATTCCGGCACGTTTGGCGAGACGTCGCCGGTGGGCAAGGACTTCGTGAATCTCGAATGCGGCGTTGCGCGCGTGTTTGCAAAGGCAGGACGCACGGCGGGCAAGGCGACGCTGAAATGGCGCTATGCGGGCGATGCCCCGTTTTCTGAAGCTGCGGAGGGCGTGGTCGAGCTCAAGTTGACTCCTGTTGAGGAGAAGGGTGGAATCCTTGCCGAACGGCCGCAGGAGTTTGAGCCCAACCGGCTTTCATTTGGGCGTAAGAGTGACGCGCCTTTCGTTCAGGATTTGAGCGGCATTGCGTCCGCGGCCGTTGACTACGCCGTCTTCGTGAACGGCGTCGAGGTGAAGTTTGCGAAAGGGCCTGGGAGTCCGGTGAAGCCCGACGACAACACGGGCGTCTGCTGTGCGTTTGCGCCGGTGCTCGCGGCGCTGAAGGCGGCAGGAGCGGAGCTGGAGTACATCGAGGAGCCGAAGAGGATCCCGGCGAACAAGAAGTGGCTGAGGAAGCTGAGTCCGACGCCGTTTGTTCCGATGGTGACCGTGAAGGCTGGCGGACGAGAGATCGACGCGTGCGCAGGGTTCACGGAACTCTTCCTCGACAACGGCAAGGACAAGAACCTCACCAACTGCGAAATCTACTCGGTCGGCAAGAAGAACGCGGCGATCGTCTGCGGCGAACTTGCCGCGCTCGTCGGCTACATCCCCGGCGTCTCGGTCAAGGCGGACGGCAAGGCCCGCCGTCTCATCCTGGAGGTCGCCAGATGAGACTGACGGCAGCGGCTATCCTTCTTGTGTCGGCGCTTGCCGCGAATGCGGACGGCGTGAAGTATCGCGGCATCTTCGTGAACGACGAGGACTGGAGTTTGCGCCCGTGGGCGGTTAAGCACTTCGGAAAGAAGGAGCAGATCGGCATCCGTGCGTATGAAGAAATCTTCTCGCTGATGGAGAAGGATGGTTTGAATCTGATCTGGCCCGCAATGCACGAAGGCGGATACGAATTCTCGTCGCGTCCCGAAAACCTCGAACTCGCGAAGAGGCACGGAATAACCGTCGGGACGAGTCACTGCGAGCCGATGCTACGCAATAACTGCTACCTGCCGAAAGAGGACAAGAAGAAGTGGAGCTGGGTCGCTAACCGCGATTTCCTCGTTGACTACTGGAAAGAGGGCGTGAGACGAGGAACTGGTTTTTCTAACCGTGTAGAACGTGTAGATCGTGTAGAAGATATTTTGTGGACGATTGGCATGCGCGGAATCCACGACGGAAAGATGCAGGACGGCAAGACGACGGAGGAGAAGATCAAGATTCTCGAGGAGGTCTTTGCCGCGCAGTGTGCAATGCTTCCTGAAGGTGCGCCAAAACTCTTCGTTCCGTACAAGGAGGTTCTTCCGATATTCAATGCGGGGCTCAAGGTTCCGAAGGACGCGACGATCATGTGGACGAACGACAACTTCGGCTATGTGCGTCGTGTCGGCGGCCCTCAGTGCCAAGGATACGGCGGGGGAATCTACTGGCATGCGTCCTACCATGGCTCTCCGCATGGCTACATCCATCTCTGCACGACGCCGCCCGCGTTCATGTGGTACGAACTGGTGGCGAAATGCTGGGAAAACGGAGTGCGCGATGTGTGGATGGTCAACGCCGGTGACGTTTTCCAGGCGGAGATTCTTCTCGACGCCTACGGACGCTTCGCCTCCGCCCCCGATGAGTGGAAGACCAAAGCCAACCCACAGGGAGATGTGCTTAAAGAATGGGTGAACGACGCGTTTTGTCTCGCGCGGAGGCGCGGAGGCGCGGAGCGTACGGAGAAATCTGGAAATAAGCTTGGCGACCTCTGCGTCTCGGCGTCTCTGCGCGAGAAAATAGTATCCCATCTTGCCGAATACTACAACCTCGGATTCAACCGCCGCCCGGAGCACATGTGCGTCCAGTGGACGACGAACCTTCCCGCAACGGTGAAGTCTTCGCTTCTGAAGCGCTACCACGCTCTTCTCGCCGAGGACATTGCGATAGAGTCACAAATCAAACAATCCAAACAATCAAACAATCCAAACAATGAAACAATGTCAGACGAGTACTTTCGTCTGATCGGCTTCCAGGCGCGTTTCCTCGCCTACGCGGGAATCGTCCATCTCGAAGGCCGCGACAAGGAATATGCGCGAAGCGTCATCGACCCGCTTTACGAGCGTTGGGACAAGCTAGACAACGGAAAGTGGTCGAGCTTTTGGTGCGATACGATCGACGAGCGCGGCGGGAAGCGCCAGCCGACAGCGCACAATCGCTGGAGTTCTCAGATGCAATGGCCGTGGAACGAACCTGCCGACCCATACGCGACGAAAGATCGTGGTGTCGCGCGAGTCGACTATCCTGCAACGGCGTATCGTGCTGACATTGCAGAACCTGTATGGCTTGAGCCAGTCGCCAATGCGCCTGCAAATGGCGGCGCGTGGAAACGCGTCGAGGGACTTGGCACTTCGGGGCGTGCGCTTGCGCTTCTGCCCGTGAAGCCGGGCGTCGGCAAAGGCGCGTCGGTGGAGTTTTCTTTGACAGGATTTGAGAAGCTGGATGATAATCCTGTGAATCTTGTAAATCCTGTCCAGAAAAAGACACTCGTCCTCCAATTCCTTCCTGACTTCGCGCTATGGCCGGGGATGAAGCTCGGCATCGAGGTGTCGTTTGATGGCGGCGAGGCGAAGTATGTCGAAGTCCCGAAGAGCGACGCGAACATCGGCGAGCACGACCCCGTGCGCAACCGCGCCGTTCAGGACAACTTCATCCGCGTCGAAGTGCCAGTGCCGGACGGCTCCAAGCGCGTCGCGATAAAGGCTGTCGATCCTGGTGTCGTCATCGACCGCGTTGGAATTCGTGATGAGACTGTGATATAATAGAAAACGGAGGTTGCACATACGATGAGTGTTGCTTTTTCAATTCTTGCCGCTGTGTCTCTTGCTTGGCCTGAGCCGACAAAGGAGATGAAGCCATGGGCTTACAACTGGTGGATGGGGTCTGCCGTCGACTCTGCGGGCCTTGAGCTCCAGTGCCGCGAGCTCGCGGACAAGGGGTTCGGCGGATTCCACGTAATCCCGATCTACGGCGCGAAGAAGGGCTACGAAAAGGGATGGAGGCCGCTGCTTTCCGACGAATGGGTCGCGGCGTGGAACGAGGCGGCCGCGCTTGCGGAGCGCAGCGGGCTCGGCATCGACCTGACGATGGGGTCGGGCTGGTGCTTCGGCGGGCCCTGGATCGACAGGGACCACGCGGCGAGCTCGGGGATGAAGGTGAAGCGCGCCGGACTCGGCGGCGAGGGGTACATGATCGACCCGTTCGACCCCGAGGCGATGAGGCGCCACGTCGCGGCGTTCGCCGGGCTGTTCGGGAAGGGCGGCAAGGCGGCGCGTCCGCGCGCCTTCTACCACGACAGCTACGAATACTACGGCGCGGAGCCGAAGTGGGGGCAGGACGTCGACGAGTCCCAGCTTGCGTGTTTCAAGGTGTGGACGGACTGGTGCCGCGAGAATGGATACTTGACGCGCAACGAAGCGCATGGCGCGCCCTCGAACTGGCTCGACTTCTATGCGCTTGCGGACATTCCAGAGACCGAGATGTTCGGCAAGAACGATCGTGACATCCTGATCTCGAAGTTTGCCTCGTCCGCCGCGCATGTGAAGGGGACGAAGCTCGTCTCCGCCGAAAGCTGCACATGGATCGACGAGCATTTCCGCGAGAGGCCGTCGGAGATAAAGGCGTTCCTCGACAGGCTCTTCCTCTCCGGGGTCAACCACGTCTTCTACCACGGCTGCTGCTATTCGCCCGTCGACGCCGCCTGGCCGGGCTGGTGCTTCTATGCGTCGCTCGAGATGAACCCGAGGAACCCGATCTGGCGCGAGATGGGCGCGCTCAACGCCTACGTCACGCGGTGCCAGTCGGTCTTCCAGACGTGGACGCCCGACAACGACCTTGCGGTTCTGTGGGATCCCGCGCCGTACCGCGCGAAGCATCCAGGCAAGGTGGCGAACATGACCGTGCACGAGCGGGACTGGTTCTACGGCGAGAAGGTCGGCAAGGTCGCGAAGGGGCTGTACGAGGCGGGATACGCGTTCGACTACGTCTCGCCGCGGATGGTCAAGGCGGGGCTTGCCGGGAAGTATGCGGCGGTGGTCGATCCGGAGAAGTGGGATGTTTTTAACACAGAGACACGTAACCGCCCCTTGAGGGTGGGCGCGACCGATGGGGAAGCGACCAAGCCGAGCGAAGCGAGTGCCGAGGGGCACAGAGACACAGAGATATTAAAGGGTGTTAGGCGGATGCCGTTTGACGCGAAGTCGGGGCTCTTGGCGACGCGGTGGAAGAAGGACGGCGAGACGGCGTATTTTGTCGTCAACACAGGAACGGTCGCGCGCGCCGTTGTTGCAGGTGGCAAGCCGTATGGCGTGATGAATCCGCTTACGGGTGAAATCGAGACGGCGCGGCATGAAGCGATAGAAGTCGCGTCTGGACATTCGCTTTTCCTCGTTGGCGACGGCTTTGTGGTGACGACTGCCGCGAAGAGAACTTGCGATGGAATAGCCATCGCCGGGCCGTGGGAGGTTTCGCCAATATGCGGCGGGCCTGCGCTTCCTGCGCCGCGCAAGCTAGACGCGCTCGTCGGCTGGGAGACGTTCGACGATGCTTTTTCGGGGACGATGCTTTATAAGACAACGTTTGACATTGCCAACGCTCGCTCGTCGTTGATCTCCCTCGGTGACGTCCGCGAGATTGCGCGCGTGCGGCTCAACGGGCGCGACCTCGGTGTAAAGTTCATGCCGCCTTATGACTTTGCAATTCCAACAGGCGTCCTCAGCGAGAAGGGCAATGTGCTTGAAGTGGAAGTCACGAATCTTGGCGCGAACCGCCTGCGGTGGAACGATCTTAACGGCGTTGACTGGAAGTATTTCAGCGACATCAACATGGTCGGGATGGACTACAAGAAGCTTGACGCCTCGAGATGGCCGGTGCTCGCGTCCGGCCTCCTCGGGCCGGTCGTTCATTCCGTCCGCCCGCCTTCGCGGACGACCCGGAAAATGCTAAAATATGCGCCATGACGGACAAGGCAAAGGCAAAGGCGAGGATTGACGAGCTCAGGGCCCTCATCGAGAAGGCCAACCACGACTACTACGACCTCCACCAGCCGACGGTAGGCGACCGCGACTACGACATGTGGGAGCGGGAGCTCCTGGGGCTCGAGGCGGAATTCCCCGACTTCGCCGACGCTTCGTCGCCCGTGCGGAACGTCGCGGGCGGGCTTCTCGAGGGCTTCGCAAAAGTCAGGCACGACCCGCCGATGCAGTCGCTCGACAAGACCCATGCGAAAGGCGAGCTCGCCGAGTTCGACGCGTTCGTCCGGAAGACCGTCGAGGGGTTTACCTATCTCGTCGAGCCGAAGATCGACGGAATCTCGCTTTCGCTCCGCTACTCCGGCGGCCGGCTCGTCCGCGCCGCGACGCGCGGCAACGGACTTGTCGGCGACGACATCACGGCGAACGTGCGCACGATCAAGGCCGTTCCCAAGACGCTCCCGCCCGACGCGCCGCGCGAGCTCGAGGTGCGCGGCGAGGCGTACATGACGCGCGAGGGGTTCCTCGAGCTCAACGCGCGCCAGGAGGCCGCGGGCCTCGAGACGTTCGCGAATCCCCGCAACGCCTGCGCGGGCTCCCTGAAGCAGCTCGATTCGCGCGTCGCCGCCGCGCGTCCGCTCGACGTCGTGATCTACAACGCCGGCGGCGCGGGATGCGACGGCTTCGCCTCGCACAGCGAGATGGTCGCGGCGTTTGCGAAGTGGGGCTTCCCCGTCGCGCCGTGGTCGAAGTCCTGCAAGACGATGGACGAGGTGTTCGCCGCGATCGACGAGCTTCAGTCGCTCCGCCACGCCTTCCGTTTCGAGATCGACGGCGCGGTCGTCAAGATCGACGAGCGCGCGTTCTACGACGTCCTTGGAGCGACGGCGCACGGCCCTCGCTGGGCGCGCGCCTACAAGTACGCGCCGGAGCGCGCCGAGACGACGGTCGAGGCGATCACGGTCCAGGTGGGCCGCACGGGCATCCTGACGCCTGTCGCGGAGCTGGCGCCGGTTCCGCTTGCCGGCTCTGTCATCTCGCGCGCGACCTTGCACAACGCCGACCAGATCGCGCGACAGGACATTCGCATCGGCGACCGCGTCTGGCTCGTCAAGGCGGGCGACGTGATCCCGGCGATCGAGTCTTCGATTCCCGAGAAGCGCACCGGCTCCGAAGTCGTCTTCGCGATGCCGACGGCGTGCCCGGTCTGCGGCGGTGCGGTCGCGCGGCTTGACGGGGAGGTGGCGACGCGCTGCATGAACCCGGCGTGCCCCGCGCAGCTCTGCCGAAGGCTCGAGCATTTTGCGAGCCGCAACGCCCTCGACCTGAAGGCGCTCGGAGGCAAGATCGCGGACGTTCTTGTCGACAAGGGCGTCGTAAGGGATCCGCTCGACCTTTTCGAGCTCGACTATTCGGAGCTCGCGGGGCTCGACGTGGGCGAGAAGGACGCGCCGCGCAAGTTCGGCAAGAACGCGCTCAACCTCAGGAACGCGGTCGTCGACGCGAAGGCGCTCCCTTTGGAGAGGTGGCTGTTCGCCGTCGGCATCCCGCAGGTCGGCGTCACGGTCGCGAAGGACATCGCGGCGGAGCACGAGAGATTCAGCGAGCTTGCCGACAGCCCCGTTCTCAAGAACGTCGTCGCGAACGACGCGAAGAGGGGGAAGGAGCGCAAGATCCTCGCGATCAAGGTCGAGGCGGCGAAGGCGGTGCTTGCGTTCTTCGAAAGCGACTATGGCAGGGCGTTCCTCGCCCGCATGAAGGAGCTCGGCATCGACCCCGTCCGCGCGGCGCGCGAGGCGGCCGCCACGACGGGTCCGCTCGTCGGCGCGGGTTGCGTCCTCACGGGGACGCTCAGCCGTCCGCGCGGCGAATATGCGGCGCTTATCGAGAAGGCGGGCGGAATCGTCCAGAGCGCCGTCACGTCGAAGACGAGATACCTGGTCGCCGGCGCCAACGTGGGCGCGACGAAGACCGAGAAGGCGCGCGCTCTCGGGACAGAGGTCATCGGCGAGGCGCGGCTTCTCGAGCTTCTCGGCGGCGGGGCGTCCGGCGGGGCGTCCGGCGGGGCGGGGCGTCCGGCGGGCGGAGAAGGATCCGTTTCGCCCGTCCAGGGGGAACTTTTTTGATATAATATTCTTTCCCTTTCAGACACAAGGAGAAATGATGAACATTGCGATTGGTTCCGACCACGGCGGATTCGAACTCAAGACCGCCCTCATTGGCGCACTCTCGGGCGCGGCGAAGATGATCGACAAGGGCCCCGCCGGCAAGGCGAGCTGCGACTATCCCGACTACGCGATCGAGGTCGCGAAGTCCGTCGCCTCGGGCGAGGCGGACTTCGGCATCCTCGTGTGCCGCAGCGGAATCGGCATGTCGATGGCCGCGAACCGCTTCCAGAACGTCCGCGCGGCGGTCTGCGCGACGACCGACGCGGCGACCATGACGCGCCAGCACAACGGCGCGAACGTCCTCTGCCTCGGCGCGGACGTCGTCTCGCCCGCCTACGCCGTCGAGATCGCGAAGGCGTTCGTCGCGACGCCCGTCGACCAGGACGAGCGCCACGCGCGCCGTCGCTGGAAGCTCGAGCGCGCCGAGCGCCTCTCGGACTGCTCCGGGCTCATGCGCGACGACCCCGAGGTCTACGCCGCGATCGAGGCGCAGACCAGGCAGGAGGATGCCGAGATCAACCTCATCGCGTCCGAGAACACCTCTTCCCGCGCGTGCCGCGAGGCGGCGGGCTCGGTCCTCATGAACAAGTACGCCGAGGGCTATCCGGGCAAGCGCTGGTACTCGGGGTGCCTTCCCGTCGACGCGGCGGAGGAGCTGGCGAGAAAGCGCGCGTGCGAGCTTTTCGGGGCCGAGCACGCGAACGTCCAGCCGCACTGCGGCTCGGCGGCGAACATGGCCGTCTACTTCGCGACGATCAAGCCCGGCGACACGGTCATGTCGATGTCGCTCGACCAGGGCGGGCACCTCTCGCACGGCTCGCCCGTCAACTTCTCGGGCAAGATCTACAACATCGTTCCCTACACGGTCGATCCGAAGACGGAGATGCTCGACTACGACGCGATGGAGAAGCAGGCGCTTGAAATCAAGCCCAAGATTCTCCTGACCGGCGCTTCGGCCTATCCGCGCACGATCGACTTCAAGCGCGTCCGCGAGATCTGCGACAAGGTCGGCTGCATCATGATGGTCGACATGGCGCATATCGCCGGCCTCGTCGCGGGCGGCGCGCATCCGTCGCCCGTCCCCTACGCGGACTTCGTCACGACGACGACGCACAAGACGCTCGGCGGTCCGCGCGGCGGCATGGTGCTCTGCAAGGAGAAGTGGGCGAAGGCGCTCGACTCGGCGGTGTTCCCGGGCATGCAGGGCGGCCCCTTGGAGAACATCATCGCCGCGAAGGCGGTCGTCTTCCGCGAGTGGATGAGCGAGGGCAAGAAGGGCTATGCCCAGCAGGTCGTCAAGAACTGCCAGGTGATGTGCAAGACCGTGCAGGACCGCGGCTACCGCATCGTCTCGGGCGGAACGGACAACCACCTCTTCCTCGTCGACGTCAAGAAGTCGAAGGGGATCACGGGCAAGGAGGCGGCCGCGGCGCTCGACGCGGCGGGCATCATCGTCAACAAGAACACGATCCCCTACGACACCGAGTCGCCGTTCAAGACGTCCGGCATCCGCGTCGGCACCGCGTCCGCGACGACCCGCGGCATGAAGGAGGCCGAGATGATCAAGATCGGCACGTGGATCGCCGACGTCCTCGACAACATCGCCGACACCGCCGTGCAGGAGCGCGTCAAGCGCGAGGCGGCGGCGCTCGTCGCGAACTTCCCCGTCCCGTGATGGCGAAGGTCGCGACAGTCGCTGTCGTGGGGCGCACGAACGCGGGCAAGTCCACGCTCGTGAACGCGCTTGTCGGGGAGAAGGTCTCGATCGTCTCGCCCGTCGAGCAGACGACGCGCAACACGATCCGCGGCATCGTCGCAGACCCGCGGGGGCAGCTTGTCCTCCTCGACACGCCCGGCCTCCACAAGGCCGTCGGCACGCTCGGCACGCTCCTCAACCGCATGGCGCGGCGGAGCGCCGCGGGGACCGACGTCACGTGCGTCGTCTTCGACGCGGCGCAGGAGCCGCAGCTCGAGGACGTCGGCTGGATGCAGCGCGTCGCGAAGGAGCGCCCCGAGAAGGTCGTCTTCGTCCTCAACAAGGCCGACAAGTCGCCGTTCTTCGAGACGATGTTCCGCGACGCGTGGAAGGAGGCTTCCGCGCCAAGCGCCAGCCCGGCTTCGCCGGGCGCAAGCACCCCCGTCTGGGTCAAGTCCATTTCCACGACCGAGGGCGGCGCGAAGGGCGTTTCCGACGCGCTCTTCGACCTTGCCGAGGAGGGCGAGAAGCTTTTCGACGACGACATCGTGACGGACTATCCGCGCAAGCTGACGATTGCGGACGTGATCCGCGAGAAGTTCCTCTCCCGCCTTCACCAGGAGCTGCCGCACGAGATCGGCGTCGTCGTGCGCTCCGTCCGCGAGGAGGGCCCGCGCTGGAGCGTCGAGGCCGACGTGCTCGTGAACCGTCCGTCGCAGAAGCCGATCGTCATCGGACGCGCGGCGACGACGATCAAGGGCGTCCGAAAGGCGGCGGAACGCGAGCTGAGGCAGATCTACGGGCTTCCCGTCGCGCTGGAGCTGTGGGTGCGCGTCGAGCCGAACTGGATGAAGAACCCGAAGGCCCTTGCCGAGATGGGCTATCTTGGGGGGCTGGTGTGAAGTCCGGGGTCCAGAGGTGGGAGCCCGGCGTTGGAACCGTGAAGTCCCAGGTCCCAACTCCCAAGTTGCTGCAAATTGGATCTAGAGTTGCCGGAAGCCTGTTGGCGGGCGCCATGGGCCTTCTGGCGTCCTTCGCGGCGTTCGCCGACGAGCTTTCCGTCGCGCGCGAAGCGCTTCGCGACGGGCTCTGGGACGTCGCGCGCGCGCATGCGGCAAAGGCGTCCGGGCCGGAGGCCCGCGTCGTCGTCGCCGAAAGCTACGCGCGCGAGGGGAAGTGGCCCGAGCTCCTCGAGTCGGTCGAGGGATGGGGGAACCCCGACGGCGACGCCTTTGTCTACTACCGCGCGCTTGCCCTCGTCGAGACGGGCAAGGCGGCGCAGGCGGGCTTCCTCCTCTCCGACCGCGCGTTCTCCGACGCGGCCTACGCGCGCCTCGCGACGCGCCTCAGGGCGCGCGTGGCCATGTCCGAGAAGGGCGCGGCGGAGGCGCTCAGGATCGTGAAGGACGCGCCGGCGGGGCTCATGGCCGACGAGGACTCGGAGATGTTTGCGGCGGAGCTCATGGCAGCGACAGGGGATGCGGCGGGCGCGAAGGAGCTCTGGCGCGCGGTCGCGGAGAGAGGCACGAACGCAAGCGAGCGGGCGTTTGCCGTCGCGAGCGTCAACCTCGGCGACGAGAAGCTGGTCCGCGCGGCGTACGGGCGCAGCGTGTCCGCCGAGTCGAGGCGCCTCGCCGGACATGCGCTCGGCAAGATCCTCCTCTCGCGGAAGGAGTCTGTCGACGCGGGCGCGGCGCTCGTGCGCGGGCTCGTGAAGGAGGCTCCCGACGCGCCTGGCGCGCGCGCCGGGCTTGCCGCGGTCGCCGACGCGTATCTCTCGGACGGCCGGTTGAAGGAGGCCGTCGCGGCCTACCGGGAGACGTTCGAGACCTGGCCGGACGCCGCGAAGGACGCGTCGCTGCAGGCCGGGCTCGGCTGGGCGCTCGAGGGGCTCGGGCGGCACGACGAGGCGCTTGAGGCCTTCATCCGCGCCGAGGAGGCGGCGAAGACGGACGCCGACCGCGCGGAGGCGATCGTCAAGCAGGGCGACGTGCTGGCGGCGGCGGGGAAGGCGGATCAGGCCCTCGTCAAGTACCGCGCCGCGCTCGAGAAGCATCCCGGGACGGCGGCGGCCGCGCGCGTCAAGGACGTCGTCGGGCTCCGCGACCTCGAGGACCGGGGGCGCGACCTCTACCGCGAATACCGCTTCGCCGAGGCGCAGGAGGTCTTCCGCCGCGTGGCGGAAAAGGACGCGCCGAGCAAGCCGCGCATGGACTACCTCGAAGTGCTGTGCCTCTACGGGCAGGGCCTCGACGAGGAGGCCGAGAAGCGCGCGCGCCAGGTCGCGTCGGAATCCCCCGACGGCGACATCCGCTCCGCCGCGACGCTGTGGCTTGCGAAGCACGCCTACAACCGAGGCGCGTGGGCCGAGGCGCGCGCGCTTTTCGCGGCCTACGCGGACCTCGCGCCGAAGGCCGAGGAGGCGCCCGAGGCGCTCGTCTGGTCCGCGCGCGCGGCCTTCGCGGAGAACGACTTCCCGGCGGCGGTCCAGACGGTCACGAAGCTCGCCGAGCGCTATCCCGGCTCGCCCTCGTGCGGCCGCGGCTTTCTCGTCCAGGGCGAGTCGCTCATCGAGCTCGCGCGGTTCGACGAGGCCGTGCTCGTGCTCGAGCGCGTGGCGCCCGCGGAGGGCGTCGACGCCGCCGACAGGCTGCGCGCGCGGCTGCTCGTCGCGGACGCGCTCTTCGCGATGGGCGCGGACAATCCGGCCCGCTACCACGAGGCGCTCGAGGCGTACCGGAGCGTCCGCGTCGGCGAGACGCTCGGGCCGAGCCAGCGGCTGTCCGTCTCCTACAAGATCGCGCGGGCGCTCGAAAAGCTGAAGCGGACGGACGAGGCCGTCGACCGCTACTACGCGGACGTCGTCCTCGCCTACCGCGAGGGCCGCGCCTCCGGCGTCCGCTTCGACGACGAGGCGCGTGCGTCGTTCTCCCGCGCGGCGTTCCGCCTGGCGGACGAGTTCGAGTCGCGCGGGCGCGACTTCCAGGCCGTCCACGTCCTCGAGCTTGTCGTCGCGAGCGACGTCCCCGCGGCGGCCGAGGCCGTCAAGCGCATCGATCGCATACAGCGGAAAGGAAACTTCCTATGACACTTTCTGGCGGACCCGTGTTCTGGATCCTCGTCGTGCTCGCCGTGGCGGCGGTCGTCATCTTCTTCGAGCGCCTCCTCGAGCTGCGCCGCGCGCAGATCGACTGGCAGGACTTCGTCAAGGGCGTCGTCAACATCCTCGACGGGGGCAACGTCGACGAGGCGCTGGCGATCTGCGAGGACACCTCCGTCCCCGTCGCGAACGTCGTCGCCACCGCGATCCGCCACCGCGGCGCGGGCGCGCGCCACCTCCGCGAGGCCGTCGACTCGCAGGGCCGCGCCGAGATCGGCCGCCTCGACCGCCGCCTCGCCGCGCTCGCGATCATCGGACAGGTCGCGCCGCTTCTCGGCCTTCTCGGAACCGTGATCGGATTCATCCGGACGGTCCTTCTCGTCAATTCGCAGGCGCTTGTCTCGCGCGTCGACCTCCTCGGCGCGGCGATGGAGGCGCTCGTCTCCGCCGCGCTCGGCCTTGCCGTCGCGATCCCCGTCGCCGTCATGTACGGCTCGCTCCGCGTCCGCATGGACCGCATCGCCGTCGAGCTCGAGGCGGCCGCGAGCCAGATCACGGGCTATCTTTCCGCGAGGGAGGCGAGGGAATGAGCCCCTGGAAGTGGACGCCCGAGCGGACGCAGGGCATCTGGCGCCACGGCCCCGCCTGGCTCAGGCCGTTTCTCGCGGCCGTGCCGTGGGTCACGGTCCTCCTCCTCCTCGAGATGTTCCGCTTCCTCGGCGGGACGCTCGCCGCCTCGGACGGCGTCCTCTTCGACCTCCCCGACTCGAGCGGGCTCGACGAGGGCGAGAGCGCGTCGCTCGTCGCGCTCGTGATGCCGATGCCGCACGAGACGCTCGTCTTCTTCGACGACGCCCGCTACGCGATGGGCGACGACGCGTCGGCCGCCGCGTTCGGCGCGCACCTCGAGGACCGTGCGGGGAAGACGGACCGCAAGACGCTTCTCGTCCTCGCCGACCGTCGCGTCGCCATGGGCGAGGTCATGAAGATATCCGGAATCGCGAAGCGGAGCGGCGTGGAGCGGGTCCTGTTTGCCGAGAAGAAGGCGGGGAAGGCGGAGGAATGAGCGAGTTCCGCGCGAGATGGCTCCGCCGCCTCCGCCACGAGCTTCTCTCGCTCGCGCTCGTCGCCGCCGTCCCCGTCTCGCTTGCGATCGTCTTCCCCTACGAGGCGGTCGGCTTCCGCGCGACCGGCCCCGGCCCGCGCCGCGCGGCGCCCTGCGCGTTCGTGTCGCTGAGCGCCGCGGAGGAGCGCGCCGCGCTCGCCGCGGCCCGCACTGCGTGGCAGGTGGACGCGAAGGGCGTGCGCGGCCTCCGCACCGACCTCTCCTCTGGCGACCTCCCCCCCGCGCCGACGCGTCCCGTCATCTCCGTCCGACGCGTCCGCGCGACCGGCCCCGCCGTTGCGTCCTATCTTCCCAACGCGCTTCCGCCCACCGCCGCCGCGTCGCGCCCCGCGGCGATTCCGCCGGAGGCGGCCCCTGTCCCCGTTCCTCCGCCGGCCTTCTCCCGGGAGGAGCTCCTCCGGATCGACTGAGGGCGGGGGCCGGCGTTTGTGATGCGGGCGATGGGCTTGCGACAGAACGCCCGGCACGGGGGAGGAGCTGGCGAATGGCACCGACCGTGTCACAGGCGTCTCCGAGCCCTCCAGCCGCGCATGGAGAATCCGAAGTGCGCGTGAAAGAGGTGCGAGAGGACGATGGTTGACCTGAAACCGCATTTCTGGGCGATTCGCCTCTGCGTGCAGGACGTTTGCTCGAGCAGGCGTTTCGCCTCGGCGAGCCGTCGGCGCACGAGTTCGTCTCGGATGGAATGACCAACGGCCTGCGAGAACCGCAGGTTGGCGAGGCGGGGAGAGATGCCGAGGTGGTTGACGACGTCGGAGACGCGGATGCCTTCAAATGCGTGCGCGGCGATGAAGGACATGGCTTCGCGTACGAGGTGCGCGGCGGGCGGAACGGTGTGCGTCGAGTCGCGTTCGGTGATGCCCAGATGCGGGCAGACAATCGTTCTCGCGTTCGCCTGCCTGCGGCGAGAAAGCAGCCTGTCGAGTTCCCTTGCAGCGGCAAATCCCTGTTCCACGTGGTCGGGGCGGATGCTGGAGAGTCTCGGCCGCGTGTGGTCGCAGATGAGTGCGTCGTCGTCCACGCCCAACACCATGACGTCGCCTGGAACCCTGATCTTGAGCGCGCGGCAGCGTTCCAGAACCATGCTGGCGCATTGGTCGAACGCGGCAAAAAGCGCGGCGGGTCTCGGGAGGGCGACAAGCCAGTCCGTGAGCGGTTCGGTCGCGATCGAGACGGGCGTGTCTTTGTGCCTGGCGGCCAGGCTGCTGCAGAAGGCCTTGCCCCGGATCTGCGACCATTCGCAATTGTTGGGATCCGGAATGTAGCCATAGGACGCGAACTGCCCGAGCGAAGCGAAGAAGTGCGCGGCGGCCCGCCCGATGCCGTCATTGTCGTTGCAGATGTAGGTGGGCCCCGCAAACGCATCGGCGAAAACGGGCCTGTCGATGACGACGGTCGGAACACCTGCCGCGCAGATGGCTTCCCTAATGGTCGGGACGCATTCGCCTTTGACGACGACTCCGTCAATCCGTTCGGATAGGAACCGCCGGACCATCGGCAGGTAGGATTCTTCGGTGCTGGGTACAAGCCTGATTTCCCAGTTCTCTTTTTTGTCGGTGTAGCGATAGAAGCCGGCGAGATGCTCCCTTCCGGATTGGTGCGTGAGGTCCAGTGCGACGAGAACATTCTTGCGATTTTCCGCCTTCATGGTACGTAATCTATCATCTTTTTCCGATATAGTCAATTAATTGATGCCGAAAAAGTATCTATTTAAGATTGTTCTCCTCGAGAACCCTGTGTTATAATGCTGGCATGGAGAATTGGATGGGGAGAATGGTGAGGTTCGCGGCGGGCTGGCTGTCGGCGGCGTGTACGCTCGCCCTCGCGGCGGAATCCGTCCCGGACGAGACGTCGGCGATCCAGTCCCGGATTGACGCGGCGTCGGCTGCCGGCGGCGGAGTCGTCCGGATCGCTCCCGGCGACCATCTCGTCGCGGGGCTCGAGCTCAAGAGCCGCGTGACGCTTGAGATTCCGTCCGGCGCGCGTCTTGTCGCCTCCACGAACTACCTCGACTACGTCGAGGTGGAGGGGGCCTCTCGCGCGGTCCTCTGGGCGACGAACGCGACGGACGTCTCCGTGCGCGGCGCAGGCGAGGTCGACGGGCGCGGCTGGGCGGCCGTGATGCGGGACAACGACCGCCGCCGCTGGAAATTCGCCGTCTTCTACCGTGTCAAGGGCGTTCGGGTGGAAGGCCTGACCTTCCGCGATTCGGCGTCCTGGGGGTGCTATTTCAAGGAGTGCGAGGGCGTCTATGCGGGCCATGTGAAGATGCGCTCGCTCAAGAACCACAACAACGACGGCTTCGACATCGATTCGAAGAACGTGCTGATCGAACGGTGCGATCTCGACACGGACGACGATGCGATCTGCCTTAAATCCGACAACCCGGATTTCATCTGCGAGAACGTCGAGGTGCGGAACTGCCGGCTGGCGTCAAACTGCAACCACATCAAGTTCGGAACCTCGTCCCACGGCGGTTTCCGGAATGTCAGCATCCACGATTGCGAACTCGTCGCCTGTTCGACGAACATCATCCCGCAGATCAAGAACAGGCGCAGCGGCGCGAACGACATCCCGGGCTGGGACAAGCGCGAGATCGGTTCGCGCTGCGGCCTCGCGCTCGAATGTGTCGACGGCGGATTCCTGGAGAAGGTGCGCATACGGGACATTCGGATGGACCGTTGCTGCCAGACGCCGATCTTCGTGCGGCTGGGCCGGCGTCATGCTGCACGCGAAGGGCGCACGTCGTACCTGAGGGACGTCGTGATAGAGAATGTGTCCGGCGAATCGATGAGCTACCTCGCCAGTTCCGTGACGGGCATCCCGGCCCTGCGCCCCGAGAACGTGACGCTTCGCAACGTCAGCCTGCGCGTCAAGGGCGGCGGACCGGCCGAGGAAATCGCCCGTCCCGTTCCCGAGGCCGAGGGGCGCTATCCGGAGAACCGAATGTTCGACCGTCAGATGCTGCCGGCCTACGGTTTCTACCTCCGCCATGCCGACGGCATCGCCTTCGAGAACGTCCGCCTGGACTATACGGGCGGGACGGAGTCCCGGCCGGCTGTCTTCGCGGACGACGCGACGGGGGTCACCTTCACGGGCTGCCGGTTCGCGAAGCCCGCCGGACGCCTTCCTGCCGTCTGCGGGGTTTCGTCCGTCGACGACGCGCGAGAAGAGCTTCGGCCGGTCGCGAAGTGGGAGAGCGAATCGAAGCAGCCGGGGCGTGGGGACGGACCCTTCGGCAATCGGTGGTGGGCCAACCGTTTCCTGAGCCGTCAACGCGCGATTGACGAGCTTGAGGGCCGTACGGTGGATCTCGCGATGTTCGGCGACTCCATCACGCACTTCTGGGAGTGGAAGCATTCGGAAAGCTGGAACGCGCTCACGAACGGGCACGTCGTGCTCAATTTCGGGTATGGCGGCGACCGGACGCAGCATCTCCTCTGGCGGCTGGAGCACGGTGAGCTCGACGGTTACGTCGCGAAGAACATCGCCGTCATGATCGGCACGAACAACAACACGTCTCGGACGACGAAGCCCGAGGTTGTCGCCGAGGCGGTCAGGCGCGTCGTCGCGGTCATCCGCGAGAAACAGCCGCAGGCACGCATCCTTCTGCATGCGATCTTCCCGCGCGGTCGGTCCGACCAGACCCGTCATGCCGGGCCTCGGCGACGCAATGACAAGACGAATGAAATGCTCAAGGCCTGGGCTGCGACCGAGCATTCGCTTGTCTGGATCGACATCGGCGCGGAATTCCTCGATGAGACGGGCTGGGTGCCGAAGACGATGATGGCCGACGAAATACATCCGACGGATGCCGGTTATGTTCCGTGGGCGGCGGCGCTCAAGGGGGCGTTGGGATGGTGAATGGCCTTTATTTAAAGCAACACGAACCGGGGGGGATGATCATGAACAGACGTATTGTTGCTTCCATGGTTGCGCTTGGCTGGACAATCGGCGCCCAAGCCGAGATTGTCAACCTTCTGCAGGGAGATACGGATTCGGGAAACAAGTCGTATTCGAGCGCGGGCAACTGGTCGGATGCGCAATCCCCGCATGCCGGGGCCGATTATTTTGTCGCGTTGGGCGGCGATGTAAAAGGCGAGTCCGCCCGGGGCGTGATGACGACGAACTATGGTTCGGGGGGGACGAAGGAATTTAAAGGCGACTCGATGACGCTCGGAGAGTTGGGCGAGTCGGGTCTGGGGGGGCTCTTCCAGTTCCGTGCGTCGAAGGTCTGTTCGACTTCCTTCAAGAACCTGAACCTCAAGAAGGGGTGCTACTGGGTCAATTGCTCGGCCGGTCAGGCCGGCATCGCTGGCAAGATCACTGCCTATTCGCCCGAGTCCGATCCGTTTTCCTTTATCGGCACGGCAACGGAAAAGGAACTGGAGATCACGGCCGAGATCAGTGGCGCGGCGGGAACCTGCCTGCAGGTTCGGTCTTCGGCGTACGTAGATGCGGACAGCGGCTCGCTGGAGGTGGACATCACGGGCGACAATCATGCCTATTTGGGCTCTTTCAAGGCGACGAACCCCAAGAACCGGCTGAAATTCGTCGGCGCGAATGCCATTGGTGCGTCGCCGAATCATTCCGTCGTGCTTGCTGACAGGGGCATTTTGCTCTGCGACGATACGGCGACTGTTTATGACGCGTCCAAGAAGATATGGATTGAGCAGACGGGTGGCTCGCTGGAGGTCCCGGAGACGAAAGCCGGCGCTTTTTCGATGACTGTTGCGGGCGAAGGACCGGTGGCGAAGATCGGCGGTGGCAAGCTGACGTTCTCCGGCACGGTCGACGGCATCGATCTTGAAGTCAAAGAAGGTGAATTGGCCTGGGGTGCGCAGGCGTCTCTTACGAATGACGCCCGTCTCGTGGTGCGGTCCGGCGGGTTTGTCTCTGCGACGGCCGAATTGGCGCGGACGGACTTCAAGGCGATGGGAGGCGTGATGGTGCATCGCGATTCCGCAGGGCAGACGACGCCTGTGACGTTGGCGGGTACCTGCACGATCGATGGGCCGATTGTGCTGGCACTTGACGGGGCCTATCCGCTTGAAGGCGGCGCGGAGTCCTATCCGGTCGTGCGCATACCCAAGTCACTCAAGACAGTTACGAAGAACGATTTCGTCATCGACGGGTCGGCCTATGCGACGGAAGACGACACGTTGGGAGTGGTCGTTGCCACGGACGGCGAGATGCAGACGGTCTCGATCAGGCGCAAGGGTCAGCCAGTCAAGCTGGTGGTCGCGGGATCGGATTCGTCCAATGCCGTGACGGTGGGCGCGGTCTGGGACGACGGACAACCGGCGCATGCCGGCAAGGACTATCTCGTCTACGCTGATACGGTGACCCGCGTCGTGCGCTCGGGCCTTGATTCGCAGGCGACGGAGACGTTTCAGGGCGATTCTCTGACGCTGATGGGTACGGCCGAATCCAACTACTGGGCGAGGTTCTACGTGTCGACGCTCAAGCTGACCATCAACGACCTGACGATGAAGCCGTATTCCGACATCGTTACCGGTACGGCCAAGACCGGCGGGACAATTACCCGCTATGAGATTGACGGCAACATACTGATCGATGCCTCGCGTACCGACGGCGGGGCGCGCATCAGCGACGTGGTCGGCAATACCATCAGCCTGGGCGCCCGGCTTTACGGCGGTTCCGACGCGCTGTTGAAGATGTCTCCTTTCCAGAACAGGACGGGTGTCTACAAGCTCGAGCTGCTCGGCGACAACTCGGCCTATCTCGGTTCCATCCATCTCGAACAGGCGGCCAATGCGAGTCTTGCGAGCTATCAGGAGCTGTTGATCGAAGACGAGAGAAATCTGGGCGGCAATCCGACGGAATTCACCGTCGACGCGCTGAAGCTGAACAACTACGGACGTCTGACCGCACTCAGATCACTTGTCATAGACGATCCGAACCGCGGACTCTACGTCAACGGGAACGGACAAATCGCCGTGACGAACGAGAACGACACGCTGACGATTCTCTCGGACCTCACAATCTACGGCGGCAGTCTCCACAAGGTCGGACCGGGAACGCTCAAGCTCGGCGGCACGATGCGCTTCGGATCCAAAGGTACGGCGACGGGTCCCGGAAACAAGGATTCGCGTGCCATCATCGAAGTCCGCGAGGGAGCCCTTCAGCTGACGAAGGGCGAGATATGCTCCAAGGTTCAGCTTAAGGTGTCGGAAGGCGGCTGCATTCGCATCGCGCCGCAGGCGGAAGACGCGGACGAGGTGCTGAAGACGAAGGGTCTTGTTGTCTATGAATATACCGACGGGCGTGATCACATTGTGCCGGCGGAGGGGGGCGGGATGGTCAATTTCGATCTTGTCTATGACGCGAGCACAATCACGGGTAGCTTCACCATGCCGCTTGTGACGGTGCCAGCTTCGCTGGCGGAGACTTTGCGCGGCAAGATCAATCTGACGACCTCTCCGGTCAGGCGGCGTACGGTTTTGGTCGTCGAGCGGACGGTTGGGGACAATGTCCTGTTCTCCGCCCACTATTCGGCGGGCTTTAATATCTTGTTGAGGTGATCATGCGCGGCCCCCCCCCTTCGACTTGCCTTCGCGGGCGCCTGCCTGCTGTCCGTCGCGCATGCGGCGGAACTCGACGCCGACTGCGACTGGGTGCGCCGGGCGACGGCGAAGCATCCGGATGGCAAGGGCTCCCGCGACGTCAATCTCGCCGGCATGAACGGTTCCCGCGCGTCTGCGACGGGGAAGCTCAACTAGCGAAAGGACCCACACCCATGCAACTAGATCGACGTTCCTTCCTCGGCGGCATTCTCGCCGCCGGCGCCTATCCCCTGGTCGCTGCGCCGTCCGGCGGTTCGCCAGACGGCAAGGTCCGCCTTGCCTGCGTCGGCATCGGACAGCAGGCGTGGAACGACATCTGTTCCTTTGACAAGACCGGGCTTTGCGTGATCAGCGCGTTGTGCGACACGGATCTGGAAGGGCCCCAGTGCGCCAAGGCGCTCAAGAAGTATCCCGGCGTCCCGCGCTTCGTCGACTTCCGCAAGATGCTGGACGAGATGGACGGCAGGATCGACGCGGTCGCCGTCATGAACCCAGACCACTCCCACTTCCCGGCGCTGATGGCCGCGATGAAGCGCGGGCTTGCGGTGTTCTCCGAGAAGCCGCTTGCGCACACGTTCGAGGAGTGCGAGCTCCTCATGAAGGCGGCGGCGAAGTACGGCGTCGTCACGCAGATGGGCAACCAGGGCCATTCCGGCGAGAACTACTACCAGTTCCGCGACTATGTCGAGAAGGGCGTCATCGACGTCTCGAAGCTCACGAAGCTCGTCGCGCACATGAACAACCCACGGCGCTGGCACAAGTGGAACGGCAAGGTCGACTCGTTCCCGGCTGCGGCGAAGTTGCCGAAGAGCCTTGACTGGGACACGTGGCTCGGCACGGCCGCGTGGCACGATTTCTCGCCGGACTTCGTCCAGGGCGAGTGGCGCAGTTGGCATGACTTCGGAAGCGGATGCCTTGGCGACTGGGGTGCGCATACGATGGACACGATGCACCGTTTCTTCGACCTGGGGCTTCCAACGGAAGTGAAGATCCGTGACGCGCAGGGGTGGAATCCCTTCGTCTTCCCGATGCAGGATACGCTCACGTTCCACTTCGGCGCGAAGGGCGGTCGCCCGGCAATCGACCTCGAGTGGTACGAAGGCGTCGGCAACCTGCCCGAGCTTCCGAAGGGCTACGTGGCGCAGGGGTGGGACCCGTCCATCCCCTCCGCAAAGGGATCGACCGAGGACAAGAGCCGCAAGCTCAATCCCGGCAAGTTCTTCTACCTTTCGGACGGCACGGCCTGGCAGGGCGGTTCGCACGGCGCGAAGATCAGGCTGTGCGGATCCAGGGACAAGGCGCCGCCCTTTGCGAAGTCCGGCTCCGGACATTACAAGAACTTCCTGCTGTCCGTCATGGGTCGGGAGCGGACACGTTCGCCGTTCTCGGTCTCCGCGCCGCTTTCCGAGGTCTTCTGCCTTGGCTGCATCGCGCAGCGGCTCAACCGCGACATCAGGTTCGATCCCGCGAAGAAGCAGATCGTGGGCGACGACGTCGCCAACCGCCTCCTGAAGGGTCCCGCCGGCACGCCCCGCAAGGGCTGGGAGGAGTTCTATGTCGTTTAAGTTCGCCTGCATCGTCTCGTGCGCCTCCTTCGTTGCCGCGGCCACCGGTCTAGACGACCTCAAGCCTGCGCCGGAAGGCGCCAACCGGCTGACCGCGGACGAGAAGGCCGAGGGATGGTCGTTGCTCTGGGACGGGACCTCCGGCGCCGGTTGGGTGTCGAAGAAGGATCTCAAGACCTTTCCCGAAAGGGGATGGGTCATGAAGGACGGATGGCTCGGCATGAAGAAAAAGGGCGGCGGCGGCGATCTCGTCACCGTCGAAAAGTACCGCGACTTCGTCTTCGCGTTCGACTTCCAGTTGACGAAAGGCGCGAATTCCGGCGTCAAGTACTACTTCGACGAGAATCAGAACGGCGGCACGTGCGAAGAGTATCAGGTGCTCGACAACGCGCATCCCGATTCGAAGCGAGGAAGGGACGGCAATCGCAAGTGCGCGTCTCTCTACGATCTCATTCCAGCGAAGGCCGACAAGATCCTCAAGGGGCCGGGTGAATGGAATTCAGGGCGGATCGTTGCCCGGGGCAAGACGGTCGAGCACTGGCTCAACGGCAAGAAGGTGCTCGTCTACACGCGCGGGGGCGAGGATTTCCGCGCGCGAGTCGCCGCTTCCAAGTACGCGAAGCAGGGCAAGGACGCCAAAGGAGAGCCTCAGCCGTGGGGCGAGATACCCGAAGGTCGGCTTCTGCTGCAGGATCATGGCGATTCCTACGCCGCCTTCTGCAATCTCAAAGTCAAGAAACTCTGACCATGCGTCGGGCGTCTTTCCTCCTGCTGTCGGGCATCTCCGTCTCTTTGCTCCAGGCGACCGAAATCGCGTGGACAGGAGGCGGGGACGGCACCAGTTGGTCCGATGCAGGGAACTGGTCTCCGTCCGTCTGCCCCGGAGCGGACGACGTCGCGCTCTTCACGAACGGCGTGGGCGAAGCGACGGTCGACCTGCCGGAAGCGGTCACGTTGAAGCAGATGAAATTCGATCTGGGACGTTGGCGTTTCACCGGCGCCGAGCTTGCGCTGACGGCACAGGAGCCGTTTCCGTGGGAGAGCGTCGGACCCAAGCCGCGGGAGCTGTCCGTCTTCGAGAATCCCGTCCGCTTCGCCTATGCCGGCGACAAGCGCGTCTATGGCGGAAAGGTCTATCGCAACAAGGTCGTCTGCGACGGTACGGGGCGCATCTTCTTCGCGTGTCAGTACAATGGTGCGCGTGACGCCGCGGGCTCCGTCGCTGGGCAGGTCGCGCTGCTTGGCGAAAGCTGTCAGCTCGACCTGAGCGGCGTCGCCAGCGTCGGCTTCGGTGCGAACAAGAGCAAGGCGGAGGACGGCATCGAGGCCGTGATCGGCGAGGGCGCGTCCCTCACGGCAAAAGCCTTCTACAATTTCCCGGGATCGCGGACCGAACTCGCGAATGCGACGCTCCGACTGACTGCGACAGGCACGGCGTTCACCCAGACGCGCGACTCCGCGTTTTCCATTCGGAAGGGCGGATGCCTGGAAGCGGCGGGACTTCTTGACCTCGGGCAGAACAACACGACGCGTCCCGAGCCGTCGTCCTTCGTCGTAGACCGCGGCATGGCAAAGGCGGGTTCGGTGACGCTCAGCGGACTGGGCTTCACGGCGACGGTGGAGAACGGAGGCACTGTGCAGGCCGACGGTGACGTGAGCGTGACGCGCGGTGCTCTGCGGGTGACCGATGGACGTGTCATCGCGGGCAGGCGGCTGAATCTCTCCGCCGAGGCGCGCCTGACTCTCGATCCCGTCCGGGCCTCGATCGGCGGAGTGCAGGCGCCGGTCTTCGCCGCCGGTGCGAAGATCGCCCTTGATCCGATCTATGCGGACAAGACCTCGGGACGCTTTCTGCTGACAAGCTGGGACGAGGGGGAGATTTCCGCCGACCTCGGGACGCTCTTTGACACGGCTTCCGCACGCGGCCTTGCACCGCGGCTGTCCGTCGAAACCGAGCGGGGGCGCGGCTATCTCTGGCTGGATCTCGATCGGCACGCGACGTATCCGGCCGTGCGCGCGATGGCCGTCGGAGATTCGATTACCGAAGGCAAGCATCCCCTCGTCGATTCGAGGGGTCCGTACGGCAACTGGCGCATGACCTGCTGGAAGGCGCTGGCGGCCGCCGGATACGACGTCGTGGCGGTCGGCTGGCGCGATCTCCATCCCGAAGACCATGCCGGTCGCGCGATGCCGCTTCGCTGGCGAGGCCATTGCGGCATCAGCGGACAGTACCTGAGGACGGCCGACGGACGTGCCGGCCATCTCGAGTCGATCGGGGCGGAACTCGACCAGGCCGGCGACGTGGATCTCGTGCTGATGATGATCGGGACGAACGACATCGAGCGCAATGCCAAGGCCGAAGAACTGCTGGCCGCATGGCGAAAGCTCGTCAACCGCATTGTCGCCGCTCGTCCCTCGGCCAGGATCGTCTGCGGGACGGTCGTCGACCGCACGGACGTCGTCTCGGCGAAGAACCGGCGTCAGACGATTCGCGATTTCAACTCGGGCATCCGCGGGCTAATCGCCACTCCCGGCTTCTTTCCCGCCGGGCAGGTGTCGATTTCCGAGAACTACGATGCCGTGCCGCTCGATCTCTTCTACAACACGCTGCATCCCGACTGGCCGGGGATGATCCGCCTTGGCTGCGCGTTTGGCGAAGCGGCGACCTCGGCGCTTGCCGCGCCCGGCCCCGAGGCCGAACCCTGGCGGGCGACTGTGACGCGCGGCTCGGCGGCGAACGTGCCAGCCGCCTATCGCCGCGGGTTTCGCCTGGCGCAGACGATCCGTCCGACTCCGACGACGCATTATACCGATGGTTCCGTGCAGTGCGAAGAAGGCGATCCGAGGGCGGCGAAGCGGGAAATCGGCCGGGTCGCGTATTACCTGGAGCTGCGGCGGAGGAATACGCCGACGACCGATTACCATGGGCACGTCCGCTGGCTCTGGGCGGATATGGACGCGTTCGGCGACCGGACGCTCGAGACCGTCGGGCTGCCGGTCTCGGGCGGTACGCGGCAGCAGCGGGTCAGGCGTCTGCACGTCGTCTCCAACGAGCCGCTGATCGCGGCGATTCCGCCCGAGGACGATACGAAGGCGGGATGGATCCAGTTCTCGCCGCACAACTGTAGCGGCGCTCCGTCGGGGCTTGCGGATGCGCCGGCAGACTTCTATCACTACGATTGGAACGACACGTTCGGGACTGGCTTTTACGGGGCGTTCCAGCTGGCGCGGCTGCTGCCGGGCGAATCGCCCGAGGCGACGATGCTCTTTGCCTACAACCGGTGGGCGCGGCGGAACGACGCGGGCCCGACGGAGATCGTGCTCGGCGATTTCGCGCAGCGCATATCCAGCACGACGGACAACTGGTCGCTCAACGGCGTTCTCACCTACATGTTCGACACGATGAGCGCCGCGGCCTATGACGAGATCGTCCTCGAGATCCACACGAAACCGGCGAAGGAGGGGTTGGCGCTCGCCTTGCAGTAGCGGGGGCCGGCAAACGAGCAGCCGAAGATGGTATAATGTGGTCATGAGCATGCGAATCCACTTGTCTGTTCCGTTCGTCCTGGCGGCGTCGCTCGCATGTGGCGAACATATCGCCTGGCAGGCGACGTCCTTTGCGGATCCGACGTTGTGGAAGGGGCGGGACGGACGCTACTACGCCCTGGCGACGCCCGGAGGGAATCCGGAAGGCGCCCGCTACCTGACGAGCGACGACGCGCTGACTTGGCGGAGGGCTGCGACCGGCCCGTTCGACCGGGAGACGGCGAGGGCGATCAAAAAGGACTGGAAGAACGTCTGGGCGCCGGATGTGGCGACGGTCAAGGGGCGGAGGCTGCTGTACGTGACGCTTTACAACAGCGCCGAGGATTCGGCCATCGGCGTTCTGCATCTCGACGGTGACGCCGGGAGTGCGCACGGCCTGAAGCTCGTCTCGCGGAGTCGCGACACGGGCATACGCGACACGATCGACCCCGAGGTCGTTGTCGATCCGCAGTCGAAGCGCGTCTGGCTGTTCTTCGGGTCCGTGGGCGGGATGCACCGCGTTGAACTCGCGTCGGACGGAATGTCGGTGAAGACCGGAGCGAAGTATGTCCACGTCGCGGGGCGGACGGACAGGGAGAACCCGCGGCGCGACAGGGTCTTCGAGGGGGCCTATCTGCATCGCCGGGGCGCGTGGTGGTATCTCTTCGTCAGCGCCGGCTGGTACGCCGACCGGACCTACAACCTGCGCGTCGGACGGGCGCGTACGCTCGACGGCGTTTTCCGCGACCGCGAAGGCCGCCCGATGACCGAAGGCTTCGCAACGCCGGTTCTCGGCACGGAAGGCGACTTCTACGGTCCCGGGCACAACGGCGACTTTCTCGTCGGCAGCGACGGTGTCGAGCGGATCTACTACCACTGCCACTGGAAGGGCGCGGACCGCGACGGCAGGTCGCCGCGCATCCTGCTGTGCCGCAGGCTCGTCTGGGACGCGGACGGCTGGCCGAGAACTTCGGAGGAAGGGCACGAGTGAAGAAGTCGACGGCAGTTGCGGCGGGATTGTCGTTCGCGGCCTCCGCACCGACCTCTCCTCTGGCGACCTCCCCCCCGCGCCGACGCGTCCCGTCATCTCCGTCCGACGCGTCCGCGCGACCGGCCCCGCCGTTGCGTCCTATCTTCCCAACGCGCTTCCGCCCACCGCCGCCGCGTCGCGCCCCGCGGCGATTCCGCCGGAGGCGGCCCCTGTCCCCGTTCCTCCGCCGGCCTTCTCCCGGGAGGAGCTCCTCCGGATCGACTGAGGGCGGGGGCCGGCCGACGTGTAGAGCAGGCGGATTTCTGGTGGAGTTCCGGCAGTGCGGTCCGTGTTGACGGGGAGGGAGGAAATGTCCTATAATAGACAAAATGGTCAAAATACTCTTCTTGTGCCACGGGAACATCTGCCGGTCTCCAATGGCGGAGTTCGTGATGAAAAAGCTCCTCCGCGAGGCGGGGCGCGACAACGTCCTCGTCGGGTCGGCGGCGCTCCACGCGGACGAAATCGGGAGCGACATCCATCGCGGCGCGCGCCGGAAGCTGTCTGAGAAGGGCGTGCCGTTCGAGCCGCGCGCGGCCTGGCTGCTCACGGCCGAAAAGGCGTCCGGCTACGACTATCTCGTCGGATGCGACGCCCGAAACCTCGAGGACGCGCGGCGGATCGTCCGTCCGGAGGACCGCGGGAAGATACGCTCCCTCCTCTCGTTCGCCGGCCTGGACCGCGACATCGCCGACCCCTGGTACACGGGGGACTTCGACGCGACCTACGACGACGTGCTGCTCGGCTGCACGGCGCTTCTGGGGGAACTTGAATCCGCTCCGGGGGTCTGACCGCCATGTCAAGCGTCAACTGGACAACTGTCGCGCTGCTCGCCGTCTCCAACATCGTCATGCTCTACGCGTGGTACGGGCACCTCAGGTCGATGGAGGGATCCCCCGTCTGGCTGGCGGTCCTCGCCTCGTGGGCGATCGCCCTCGTCGAGTACAGCTTCATGATCCCGGCGAACCGGATCGGCGCCCGGACGATGAGCCTCGAGCAGCTCAAGGTCGTGCAGGAGGCGGTCGCGCTCGTCGCGTTCGTCCCGTTCTCGGTCGTCGTCATGGGGCAGCCCGTCACCTGGAACTACGCGGCGGCGGCCGTGTGCATCCTCGCCGCCGTCTTCTTCGTCTTCTGGAAGTGAGATGAAGAGGGGGACGGGCATAGCCGGGAGGCTCGAGCGGTGGTTCGCGAAGGCGAAGCGCCCGATGCCGTGGCGGAAGGATCCGACGCCGTACGCGTGCTGGCTGAGCGAAATCATGATGCAGCAGACGACCTACGCGACGGTCCTCCCCTACTACGCGCGCTTCCTCGGCCGGTTCCCGACGGTCGGCGACCTCGCGGCGGCCGACGAGGCGGACGTCCTCAAGGCGTGGGAGGGGCTCGGCTACTACGCGCGGGCCCGGAACCTCCACCGGGCGGCGAAGGCGATCGCGAAGGGCGGCTGGCCGTCGGGCGTCGCCGGCTGGTCGGCGGTCCCCGGCGTCGGCCCCTACACGGCGGCGGCTCTCGCCTCCGTCCTGGACGGCGAGCGCGCGCCCGTCGTGGACGGGAACGTGGCGCGCGTCTTCGCGCGCCACTGGAAGCTCGGCGGCGACTTCAGGAAGGCGCCCGCGCGCGCGCGCCTCGCCGCGCGCCTCCGCGGCGAAATCGCCGCGGCGGCGGTGCCGGGCGACTTCAACCAGGCGATGATGGAGCTCGGCGCGCTCGTCTGCACGCCGGCGAACCCGGGCTGCGGGGCGTGCCCGCTCCGCGCAACGTGCGCGGCGCGCAGGGACGGCGCGCAGGCGGACTACCCCGCGAAGGCGGCGCGGAAGGAGCTTCCCGTCCGCCGCGTCACGGCCGTCGTCGTGAAGGACGCGAAGGGGCGCGTGCTGCTTGTCCAGAACCGCGAGGGCGGGCTGCTCAGGGGGCTCTGGGAGCTCCCCGCCGTCGAGCCCTCGGCCGGGCACGTCCAGGCCTTCTCCCACTTCAGGCTCGACCTCTCGACGTTCCGCGCGGTCCGGGGCGACGCCGAGTTCCGCGATCCGCGGACGGTCCCCCTCTCGACCGCGACGCGGAAGATCCTCCGGAGCCTCGCATGACGTCCGCGCCCGCCACAAGCTATCTCGGAATCCTCCGTCTCGTGTGGCCGCTGGCGCTCGGCATGGTCAACAACGCCGCCATGCAGTTCGCCGACGGGGCCTTTCTCGCGCACGAGTCGATGGAGAGCCTCGAGGCGTCGCTTCCGGCCTCGATGCTCGCGCTGGTGGTCACCTGCTTCTTCCAGTCGGTCGTCGCCTACTCGGGAACGTTCGTCGCGCAGTACCACGGCGCGGGCGACGCGCGCGGGGTGGGGACGAGCTACCGCGCGGGGCTCGTCCTCGCGTTCGCCGCCGGGGCGCTCGCCGTTGCGCTCGTCCCGTTCGGGCGCTCGCTCGCGCCGCTCATGTCGGGGAACCCAGAGGTCGTCGCCCGCGCCGCGTCCTACTACGCGATCGTCTCGTCCGGCGCGGTCGCCCTCTGCGGGCAGATGGCGGCGGCCGCGTACTTCACGGGGCGCGGGCGGACGCGTCTCGTCTTCTGGGTGAACGTCGCCGGCAACGCCGTGAACGTCGCGCTCGACCCGCTCCTGATCTTCGGCCTCTGGGGCTGTCCGCGCCTCGGGATGGACGGCGCGGCCTACGCGACGGTCGCCGCGACGTTCGTCCAGTGGGGCGTTCTCGCGTGGTGCGCCGAGCGCGACCTTCGCTGCGGCGGGCCCCCCGCGCCCGGTCCGTCCGCCGGCCCGCGATTCTGGCCGCTTGTCTGGCGGGTCCTCCGCTACGGCGTGCCGAGCGGGGGGTACTCGGCCCTGAACATCCTCTCCTTCACGGTCTTCGTGTTCGCGACGGGTCGGGTCGGCGACGAGGCGTTCGCGGTCTCGAACGCGTGCTTCAAGGTGAACTACCTCCTTGCCGCCCCGATGGAGGGGTTCGCCGTCGGCGCGGCGACTCTCGTCGGCCAGGCCCAGGGGCGGGGCGATTCCGCCGCGGCGCATCGCGACGCGATGCGCACGCTTTCCCTCGGGCTCGGCTTCGTCACCGTCCTCTCGCTCCTCGCGCTCGCCTTCTGCCGTCCGATCCTCTCGCTCTTCGCCTCGCCGGGCACGGACCTCCCGGCGTTCCACGGCCTCGGGTTCGTCCTCTTCGCCCTCATGGCGGTGTGGCAGGTCTTCGACGCGACGGACATCATCGTCTCGGGCGCGCTGAAGGGCGCGGGCGACACGCATTTCGTCATGTGGTGGATGGTGGTCGCCGCGTTCGGGATCTGGCTTCCGCTCGTCTGGGCGGTGGCGAAGTGGCACAACACGATGCCCGCGCTCTGGGGAACGATGGTCGCCTACGTGGTGGTTATTTGCGCAGGAACGCTCGCAAGATGGTATAATGGCGGGTGGAAGGGGATCAGGCTCGTATGAAATTCGAAGTGGCATACCGCGCGGCGGACGGGAAGATGGCCGAGACGACGGTCGAGGTCCCGGACCGTAACGCCGTCTACGCCGAGCTCCGCCGCCGCGGGATCACCCCGCTGTCGCTGCGCGAGGCGGGGTCGAGGCGCCGCGCCGGGCGCGGCGGCGCGCCGCGCGGGCCGCGCGCGCTGCGCGCGCTGCTCGTCGCGCTGCTCGCCGCCGCGGCGGCGGTTGCCGTCTGGACGCGCCTCCTGGACGAGGGCGCGAAGCGGAACATGCGGCGCCTCCTCTCGGCGCCGTCGAAGGTCGACATCCGCCGCTTCGGCCTGGGCGGCGGCGCGCGCCCGGAGCCGGAGCCGCGCAAGGGGACGGGGAAGGCCGTCGTGAGGATCGCCGAATGAAGACGCTCGAGGAGCTGGCGCGCCTCTACGACGCCTACGTCGACACCTTCCGCGGCGCGGACGGCGCGCTTCCCGACATGATGCGCCTCAAGCGCGTGCACACCGCCTTCGTCGTGGAGAACGCGACGCTGATCGCGGACGGCGAGGGGTTCGACGCCGGCACGCGCGAGGCCGCGCTCGCCGCGGCGCTTCTCCACGACACGGGGCGCTACGAGCAGCTGAAGCGCTACAACACCTTTCGCGACTCCGATTCGGTCGACCACGCGGCCTTTTCCCACGGCATCGTCAAGGAGAAGGGCTGGCTCGACGGCGACCCGCGCCGCGAGGCGATTCTCGCGGCCGTCCTCTACCACAACCGCCGCGAGCTGCCGGACGGGCTCGACTCGCTGACCGCGGCGTGCGCGCACGCGGTGCGCGACGCCGACAAGCTCGACATCTTCCGCGTCCTCGAGGACCAGGTCGCGCACACCGACTGGCGGACGGACGCGCGGGCGTTCTGGAACCTCCGCGCCGACGCGGCGCCGAGCCCCGCCGTCGTCGGCTGCATCGAGAGGGGGCTGCCCGTCGACTACCAGGACATCAGGTCCCTCGCGGACTTCGTGCTCATCCAGGTGGGCTGGATGATCTCGGGCCTTCGCTACGCGACGTCGCGGCGGATCTGCCGCGAGCGCGGCCACCTCGCGTTCCGGCGCGGCTTCCTCCACCAGCTGACGGACGACCCGTCCGTCGACAGACTCTGCGACAAGGCATGTTCGACACGCTGATCCTCTCCGCCGCGATCGTCACCGCGCAGCCCCTCGTGGACGCCGACGTCCTCGAGCCGAGCGTGCAGAACGAAGTCGACCACGCGCTCTCGCTCGCGCCGACGAACGAGGTCGCCGTGTCGGACGCGTCCGTCGCCTTCGCGGCGCTCTACGCCACGAACGGGATGTCCGCGACGGAGCGGGCGATCGCGCTCGTCTCCTCCCAGAGGGGCGGGCGCTGGCTGCACGGCGGCCGCGACGTGACGCCGGTCGCGACGCGCCTGCTCCGCGCGGCGTCCGGCTACGCCGAGCCTCCCCTGCGGCTCTCGATCTTCTCCGACCACGTCGAGGAGATCGCGCGGCAGGAGGGGATTCCGTTCGCGGCGGCCGCGGCGGAGGTGAAGGGCCTCGGCATCGACGGCATCGCGGTCTCCGAGGGCCTCTCGCCCGCGCGCCTCGCGGAGGCGAAGGCGGCCGGGCTGTCCGTCTCGTGCGTCATCGGATGGCCGAAGTTCGACTCCCGGTACGACGAGGAGGCGTGCGCGCGGCTCGTCGCGCGGGCCGTGGAGAGCGGATGCGGGCAGGTGATGCTCGTGCCAGGGTTCCTGCCGGACGGCGACGGCGCGTGCGCGGTCCGCCGCGCGATCGTCGAGCGGACGAACCGCTTCGCGGCGGAGGCGGCGAAGGCGGGGGTGGAGACGCTCGTCGAGGACTTCGACAACGCGCGCTCGCCGACCTGGGGGCGCCGCCGCGTCGGGGCGTTTCTCGCGGACGCGCCGTCCGTCGGCTTCGTCTACGACACCGGAAACTTCAACGGGCCGGGCGAGCGGCCGGAGAACGGGCTCGCCTTCCTGGGCCGCGTGCGGCATTTCCACCTGAAGGACCGGCCGTCCCCGGAGAGCGGCAAGTCCGTCGCCGTCGGGTCGGGCGTCGTGCCGATGGCGGAGATCGTCCGCGCGGCGCGCGACGTCGGGTACGGCGGCTGGTACACGATCGAGCACTTCGGCGCGACGAACATGCTCGCGTGCGTCCGCTCGTCCGTCGCGTTTCTCCGCGGGGAGGGCTTCAGGCGGCAGTCGGGGGGCGGGAGGTGAACCGCATCCTCTTCGAGAAGTCCGAGATCCGGGACGGCGTCGCGACGTGCGGCGGCGCGCGCGCCGAGCACATCCTCCGCGTCCTCCACGGCGAGGTCGGCCAGGCGCTCCGGACGGGCGAGGTCGGCGGGAGGCTCGGGACGGGCGAGATCGTGGCGATCGGCGGGGGGACGGTCTCGGTGCGCGTCCGGCACGGCGAGGAGCCGCTCCCGTCGTGGTGCGACCTCGTGCTCGCGCCGCCGCGCCCGCGCGTCCTCAAGCGCCTGCTGCCGCAGCTCGCGTCGCTCGGCGTCGGGCGGATCGTCCTCGTCGGCGCGAAGAAGGTCGAGAGGGACTTCTGGGGCGCGACGCTTCTCAAGGAGGAGGTCCACCGTCCGCTCTTCGTCGAGGGCCTCATGCAGGCGGCGACGGGCGAGATGCCGTCGCTCGTCCTGCGGCGGAACTTCGCGCGGTTCGTCCGGGACGAGCTGGACGCGGCGTTCCCCACGCCCAACCGCGTCGTCGCGCATCCGCACGCGGACGCCGCGGCCCCGCGTCCCGCGGGTCCGGGCGACGGGCGGCTGCTCCTCGCCGTCGGCCCCGAGGGCGGATGGACCGACGAGGAGCTTGCGCTTCTCGAGTCGCGCGCCTTCCGCCGGTTTTCGCTCGGTCCGCGCATCCTGCGGACGGACACGGCGCTTGTCGCCCTGCTTTCAAAACTCAACAAGGAGGAAACGTGAAGAAACTCATGCTCGGACTCGCCGCGGCCGCGGCGATCGTCGGCTGCCAGACGCAGCCGTTTGCGGAAATCAAGGACTCCGGCACGACCCGCGTCGCGGACGCGGTGAAGCCCTGGCTCGACAAGGGCGAGCTGCCCGGCGCGATCAGCATCGTCTACAACGACGGCGTGCAGGAGACCGCGTGCCTCGGCTACGCCGACGTCGCGGCGAAGCGTCCGATCCGCCTCGACGACCCCTTCATGCAGTGCTCCCAGACGAAGGGCTTCTGCGGCGTGACGGTCGCGAAGCTCGTCGAGGAGGGGAGGCTCGACCTTGACGACCCCGTCTCGAAGTACCTTCCCGAGTTCAAGACGCTCTGGGTCGAGGAGAAGACCGGCGTCGACGGCGAGCGCAAGCTCGTGCGCGCGAAGAACGTGCTGACGGTGCGGATGTGCCTCAACCACACGGGCGGGTTCCCGTTCGAGATCTCGGCGAAGCAGGGCGGCATCCGCGGCGGCGGCTGGTCGGGCGGCGCGCCGCTCCGGCAGACCGCGGCGATCGCCGCGGCCTCGCCGCTCCTCTTCGAGCCGGGCACGTCCGTCCAGTACTCGAACACCGGCATCGACATCGGCGCGGCGGTCGTGCAGGCCGTCACGGGGAAGAAGTGGGAGGACTACCTCAAGGAGACGGTGCTGGATCCGCTCGGCATGAAGGACACCTGGTTCTGGCCGACCGACGAGCAGCTGTCGCACCAGGTCGAGATGTACAACTGCCAGAAGGACGCGCCCGCGAAGTACCAGCTCGAGGCCGACATGGAGCAGCGCCCGTACAACGACGCGCACGTGTTCGCGTCCGCCGGCGCGGGGCTCTGGACGACGGCGATCGACCAGTACAAGTTCTACAAGATGCTCATGAACCTCGGCGTGGGCGACAACGGCGCGCGCATCCTGAAGGAGGAGACGGTCAAGAACCTCCTCGCGACGCCGACGCGTCCCGACACGGTGAAGGACCGCAACTACTCGCTCGGGCTCTGGACGGCCGGCGACGGCTGGTTCGGGCACGGCGGCGCCTGGGGCACGAACTGCAACGTCAACTGGAAGACGCGCCAGCTGAAGCTCTGGGTCGTCCAGCTCACCGGCGGGCCCCGCCCGTGGGACAAGGCCAAGGACGAGGCGATCGAGGACTTCCTCAAGGCGAAGGCCGACGGCGTCGACGCGTACACCGGCCGCGTCAAGTGACGCGGCGGCCGTAAAATGGTATAATCATGCGCGTGAAGAGAGACGATGCCGAACCGCTGTTCCCGCCGCCCGGGAAGACGCCGAAGGAAGACACCTCGGCGGTGATGAAGTTCTACAGGCTGCCGAAGGCGTTTCCGCCGGCGGTGCTCGCCGAGGCGCGTCGCATTTCGGCGCGGCCGATGTCCGACGACGAGGTCAAGCGCTCGGGCCGGCTCGACCTGCGGCGGAAGTTCGTCTTCACGTGCGACCCCGAGTCGGCGCGCGACTACGACGACGCGCTCAGCCTCGAAACCGACCGCAAGGGCAACCGCGTCCTCGGCGTCCACATCGCGGACGTGTCGCACTACGTGAAGCCGGGGAGCGCGATCGACCGCGAGGCGTACCGCCGCTCCACGAGCGTCTACCTCTGCGACCGGGTCGTGCCGATGCTCCCCGAGGCGCTCTCGAACGGCGTCTGCTCGCTCGTGCCGGGCGAGGACCGTCTCGCGTTCTCCGCCTTCCTCACGTTCGACCGCGACGGCGAGGTCGTGAAGCGCGCGTTCGCGAGGTCGGTCATCCGCTCGAAGGCGCGGTTCACGTACGAGCGGGTGATGTCCGTGATCCGCGGCGGAAGCGCCGCGGCGGTCGGCAAGTCCGAGGCGAAGGCGATCCGCGCGATCTCCGCGCTCGCGCAGCAGCTCCGGGCGAAGCGGTTCGCGGCGGGCGCGCTCGACATCGAGATCCCCGAGGCGGAGGTGGTCCTCGACGCGAACGGCGAGATGGCGGGGCTCGTCACGCGTCCGTACGACGAGTCGCACCAGATGGTCGAGGAGTGCATGGTCGCCGCGAACGAGGCGGTCGCGAAGGAGCTCTGGACGAAGGGCGTCAAGATCCTCGCGCGCCTCCACGAGCCGCCGGACGACGAGAAGCTCGACCTGCTCCGCGCGGAGATGAAGGGGCTCGGCGTCAAGGTCGGGAACATCTCGAATCCGAAGGTCTTCGCGCAGTTCCTGCAGACGATCAAGCGCAACCCGCTCTATCCGACGCTGTCCGTGATGGTCCTCCGCTCGATGAAGCGCGCCGTCTACGACGCGTCCTCGATCGGCCACTTCGGCCTGGCGAAGCGGTACTACGCGCACTTCACCTCGCCGATCCGGCGCTATCCGGACCTGACGCTCCACCGCCAGCTCGCCGACTACCTCGAGGGGCGCTCCGCGAAGCGCCCGCCGAAGCTCCTCGCGACGTGGGCGCGGCACACGTCCGAGCGCGAGGAGGTCGCGGCCGAGGCCGAGCGGGGGCTTCTGGAGATCAAGAAGTTCCGCCTGCTCGAGGAGCAGCTCGAGAGCCGGCAGGTACTGGACTACGACGCGGTCGTCTCGAAGTGCACGCCGTTCGGCTGCTTCGTCGAGATCCCCGAGCTCGCGGTCTCCGGGCTCGTCCACGTGAGCCTTCTTTCGAGGAGGTTCGTGAAGTTCAACGAACACGACCAGTCGCTGTCCGCGCCGGGGGGCGGCAGCTGGAGGGCCGGCATGCGCATGAAGGTGCATGTCGCCCGGGTGGACTTCCGGCAGAGGAGGATAGACTTCACGCCATGTTCGCGCTGATCATACCGCTGCTGCTCTCGGCCTGCGACCTCGGGACCCACTTCGCGAAGCCCGACGCCTGGACGGAGTCGGCCGTCGACTTCGCCGTCGAGTTCCAGAAGGACGGCTTCGGCTTCGCCAGCCAGAAGCGCGACATCGTCAACTGCATGAAGCGCGGCGCGTGCACGTGGCACGGGATCGAGGTCTGGGAGGCGCGGATCTACTACGGCGCCGAGGGCGCGACGCGCGTGGAGATGTCGCTCTACAACCGGGGCGACGACCGCGGGTCGGACGGGCTTGGCGCGGACGCGCTCAAGGCGCTGCTCGACAGGATCGCCGAGAAGGCGCAGCCCGGGGGGAAGATCGGGTCCAACCCCGAGAAGAAGAAGCTCAAGAACGGCGGGTTCCAGATGTCCAAGAGCTGGAACAAGGGAGACTACGCCGTCGATCTCGCCTGGGGCGTCGACGGCGCGAAGGCGAAGGACCTGACGGCCGACTTCGTCCGCGTGACGATCTACCCGAAGGGCGGCGCGAAGCCGAAGACGGCTGCGAAGGCCGGCGGCGGGATCGTCTCGAAGACGAACGCGAAGAAGAACGTGAGGAAAAACGCGGAGGGGGACGTCTGGGTCGACAACGTGCCGATGGTCGACCAGGGCCAGAAGGGCTACTGCGCGGCGGCGACGAGCGAGCGCATCCTCCGCTACTACGGCTTCGCGATCGACGAGCACGAGATCGCCCAGATGGCGGGGACGACGGCGCGCGGCGGGACCTCCATCCACGAGATGGTCGAGACCATCCGCGCGGTCGGCTCGAAGTGCCGGCTCGGCTTCTCGTCCATCGTCTCGATGACGACCGACTTCAGGTCGATCGAGAAGGACCTCGAGCAGTACAACAAGACGGCGAAGGGCGAGGGCGAGAGCCCGATCGCGATGTCCTCGTTCATGTCCGGCAACACGGTCAACGTCGGCGCGATGCTGGCGGCGATGAAGCCGAAGGTCGTGAAGAAGATGCGCATGAAGGACTCGCGCTACAAGAAGTTCCTCGCCGGCGTGAAGGCGCAGGTCGACCAGGGCATCCCCGTGTTCTGGGGCGTCATGCTCGGCATGTTCCCCGAGCCGGGCCTCCCGCAGGCCGGCGGCGGGCACATCCGCATCGTCATCGGCTACAACGCGAAGACGCGCGAGATCCTCTACACCGACTCCTGGGGCGCGGGGCACGAGCTCAAGCGGATGCCGGAGGACTGGGCCTTCGCGATCACGCACGAGGCGTTCTTCCTCAAGCCGCTGTAGGGAGGGCGGGCGCGGCCGCGCCGCATAGACGCGCGGGCGGGCAATATGGTAGAATGTCCGCGATGAAGACACTCATCATAGGCGCGGGGTTCACCGGCGTCCAGCTGGCCAGGGAGCTTGTCGCCGTCTCGGGCGAGGTCGTCCTCGTGGACATGGACGCCGAGCGCGTGCGCCATGCGGCCGACCGGCTCGACTGCACCGTTGTCGAGGCGGACGGAAGGGACCTCGGGTCGCTCGAGCGCGCCGGGCTCGCGTCGGCGGACGCCCTCGTCGCGCTGACCGAGGACGACGAGGTGAACATGGTCATCTGCTCGCTTGCCGACTCGGTGTACCCGTGGGTGTCGAAGATCGCCCGCGTCAGGAACTACGCGTACTACCGTTCCGCCGGCGAGGCGCGGGAGCGCGCCAGGGCGGAACGTCCGGACGCGCGCCCGCTGTACGGCATCGACACGATGCTCAACCCCGAGGTCGAGGCGGCGTCCGCGATCGCCTCCGCCGTCGAGCACGGCGCGGTCGGGAGCGTCATCGAGATCGGCGGCGGATATGGCATAGCGACGCTCTCCGTCGGCGAGGGCAGTCCGCTCGACGGGCTTTCCCTTCGGCAGGTCTCCGCGCTCGAGGGCTGGTCCTATCTCGTGGCGTTTCTCGATTCGCGCGGGGAGATGTCCCTTCCGAACGGCGACACGGTCGTCAGGAAGGGGGACTTCGTCGGCGTCGTGACGCCCAAGGGGGCGATCGCGCGGCTGCTCGAGTTCACCAAGACCCCGAAGGCCGACATCCGGCGCGTCGTCCTCTTCGGGGCGGACCGCGTCGGCTCGCTTCTCCTCGCGCGGCGCCAGGCGCGGCGGTCGCCGTCGTCGTGGCTCGGGCTGCTCGGCCTCGCGCCTTCCGAACCGGAGGTCGAGGTGGTCGTCGTGGACAGGGACGCCGCCCTGTGCCGCGAGACGGTCGAGCGATTCCCCGGCGTCCGCGTCCTGTGCGGGGACGTCACGGACGAGGGCCTGCTGGACGAGGAGGACCTCTTTTCGGCGGACCTCCTCGTCGCGGCCTCTGGAAACCACGAGCTGAACCTCGTCACCGCGGCGTACATGAAGTCGCGCGGCGTGAAGAAGACCGTCGCGCTCACCGCGAACTCCTCCTACGGCCCGGTCGCGCGGAAGCTCGGCGTGGACGTCGCGGTGCCGATGCGCGGCTCCGTCGTCGACGCCATCATGGGGCATCTCCGCGGCAAGAACGTGAAGTCCGTGCATTCGGTCTGCAACCGCCGCTTCGAGATCGTCGAGGGCGAGATCGCGCAAAAGGCCCCCGTCGAGGGCAGGACGCTTGCGGAGCTTGCGTCGAAGAGCCCGGACGGCCCCCTCGTGCTTCTCTTCCGCGCGCCGGGCGACGCGGCGTGGAGCGTCCCGCGCGGGGGCGCGCCGATGGCGCGGGGTTCGAGCGTGGTTCTCATAGCGAGAAGCGGCGACGTGGCGTCTGAGTCGCGCTTTTTCGGGAAGGCGTAGCCGATGGGGTTCTCCGTCCTTCGAATACTCACCTACGTGCTCGGCATCGTCGGCGTCGCGATGGCGCTGCCGCTCGCCGTGGCCCTCGACGCGGGCGAGCGGGCGTGCGCCTGGGCGTTTCTCGTCCCGGCCCTCGCGGGCGGGGCGGCCGCGGCGGCCTTCTGGCTTGCGGCGAAGAGGCGTCCGCGCGTCTTCGACGTGCGCAGCGCGTTCGGCGTCGTCGCGGGGATATGGATCGCGACCTGCCTTTTCGGCGCGCTTCCGCTGTACTTCAGCGGCGCGTATCCGTCCGCCGTGGACGCGGTGTTCGAGAGCGTCAGCGGGTTCACCACGACCGGGGCGTCCGTCTGCGGCGACGTGGAGTCGCTGCCGCGCTCGGTGAACCTGTGGCGCTGCGAGACGCACTGGCTCGGCGGGCTCGGCGTCATCGCCCTTGCCGTCGCGCTCATACCGCTGCTCGGGGTCGGCGGCTTCAGGCTGATCAAGGCGGAGACGACCGGGCCCGAGAAGGAGAAGTTCACCAACTTCATCGCGACCACGGCGAAGTCCCTGTGGGGCATCTACATGGTCCTGACGGCCCTGCAGGCCGTCCTCCTGCTCTCGTTCGGGGTCGGCTTCGTCGACGCCCTCGCGCATGCGTTCTCGACGATGGGCACGGGAGGGTTCTCGACGCGCAACGCCAGCGTGGGGTCGTTCGGGATGCCCGCGGTCGAATGGACGTGCACGGCGTTCATGCTCCTCGCCTCCCTGAACTTCGCGGTCTACTACCGGCTCCTTTCCGGAAGGCACTCCGAGGTGCGCCGGGACTCCGAGCTCCGGGCGTTCCTCCTCATCGTGGCCGCGGCGGTGTCCGTTGCGGCCGCCGTGGAGTTCGAGGGCCTCTCCCGTCTTGGCGAGACCCTGCGCAGGGTCTCGTTCCAGGTGGCGTCGATCCTGTCCACGACGGGCTTCATGACGGACGACTACCTGTCGTGGCGCCCGGCGGCGCAGGCGGTGCTCTTCGCCCTGTTCTTCGTCGGCGGATGCTCGGGGTCGACGGCGGGCGGGATCAAGGTGGTCCGCTGGACCGTCCTCGCGAAGCAGCTCCGGAACGAGATGAGGCGCATCCTCCATCCGCACCAGGTGTTCACGCTCAAGCTCAACGGCGTCCCCGGGCGCGAGGAGGTCGTGCCCGTCGTCGCGTCGTTCGTCTTCGCGTACTTCGCCCTCGCCGCGGCCACGACGTTTGCGGGGACCCTTGCGGGGCTCGACGTCTTCACGGCGCTTACGGCGGCGCTGAGCATGGTCGGCAACATCGGCCCGGCCTTCGGCTCGCTTGGCCCGGCCGGGAACGTCGGTCCGCTTCCGGCTCCGCTCAAGTGCTTCTACGCCTTCGCGATGCTCGCGGGGCGGCTCGAGATCTACACGCTTCTCATCCTCGTGGGCCGCGCCGTCGCCTTCCGCCCGAAGCGCTGACCTCCCGCGTCCGCCGCAGGGGGGAGGGGCTTCCCGTCCGCCGCCGATTCCCGCCCGGCCGCGCGCGGAGGGCGGCGAAAATATGGTATAATACGAGCCACTATGAACATTTGCGATGACATCCTGTACGTCGGCGTCGACGACCACGACGTCGACCTCTTCGAGGGCCAGTTCGAGGTCCCGCTCGGCATGGCCTACAACTCCTACGTCGTGAAGGGCGGGAAGGTCGCCGTGATGGACACGGTCGACGCGCGCTTCGGCGACGCGTGGCTCAGGAACGTCGCGGCGGCGACAGACCGGGTGGACTACCTCGTCGTCCACCACATGGAGCCCGACCACTCCGCGAACGTCGCGCGCTTCGCGGCGGCGTACCCGGACGCGAGGATCGTCTCGTCCGCCCCCGCGTTCGCCATGATGAAGAACTACTTCGGGACGGACTTCGCCGACCGCCGCGTCGTCGTCAGGGAGGGCGACTCGCTCGACCTCGGCGGACGCCCCCTCGCCTTCGTCGGCGCCCCGATGGTGCACTGGCCCGAAGTGGTCGTCAGCTACGACGCGGCGACCAAGACGCTCTTCTCGGCCGACGGCTTCGGCAAGTTCGGCGCGAACGACGTGGAGGACCCGGAGGGATGGGACTGCGAGGCGCGCCGCTACTACTTCGGCATCGTCGGCAAGTTCGGCGCGCAGGTCCAGGCGCTCCTCAAGAAGGCGGCGGCGCTCGACGTCGCGCGCATCTGCCCGCTCCACGGGCCCGTCCTCCAGACGCCCGCGGAGATTGCGCACGTCCTGAAGCAGTACGCGACCTGGAGCTCCTACGGCGTCGAGACCGAGGGCGTCTGCGTCGCGTACACGTCGGTCTACGGGCACACCAAGGCCGTCGTCGAGAGGCTCTGCGAGATCCTGAAGGCGAAGGGTTGCCCGAAGGTCGCCTGCGCGGACCTTGCGCGCGACGACATGTACGAGACGATCGAGGACGCGTTCCGCTACGGAAGGCTCGTGCTCGCGACGACGACGTACAACACGGGCGTGTTCCCGAAGATGGAGGAGTTCATACGGCATCTCCTCCGCCGCAACTACCAGGGCCGCAGGGTCGGGCTCGTCGAGAACGGCTCGTGGGCCCCGACGGCCGCCAAGGGCATGAGGGACCTCCTCTCCGCCGCCAAGGGCGTCTCGTTCTGCGGCACCGAGGTGACGGTCAGGGGCTCGATGACGGACGACACCGTCGCGCGGCTGGAGCGGCTCGCGGACGAAATCATGGAGTAGCCGCGCCGGAAGCGGGCTGCCGCCAGCTAGATGAGGACCAGGGTCGCCGAGCACGTCGCCGCACTGCCGAAGAGCGGAATCAGGAAGTTCTTCGACATCGTCGCCCAGTCGAAGGACATCGTGTCCCTCGGCGTCGGCGAGCCCGACTTCGACACGCCCTGGCACATCTCCCGCGCGGCCGTCACGTGCCTCGAGAACGGCGGCACGCACTACACGTCGAACCTCGGCACGCCCGAGCTCCGGCAGGCGATCTGCCGCTATCTCGAGCGCCGCTTCGAGGCGACGTTCGACTGGAGGCGCGAGGTGCTCGCCACGGTCGGCGTCTCCGAGGCGATCGACCTCGCGATCCGCGCCGTCTGCTCGCCGGGCGACGAGGTGCTCTACCACGAGCCGTGCTTCGTCTCCTACGCGCCCACGATCCGCCTCGCGCACGCCGTGCCGGTCGCAGTCGAGACGCGCGTGGAGGACGAGTTCCGGCTGACGGTCGGGGAGCTGGAGGGGAAGGTCACGCCAAGGACGAAGGCGGTCCTGCTCAACTTCCCGTGCAACCCGACGGGCGCGACGCTTTCGCGCGGCGACATGGAGGCGATCCTCGGCTTCTGCGAACGGCACGACCTGCTGCTCCTCGCCGACGAAGTCTACTCGGAGCTGAACTACGGCATAGGAGACGGGACGGACGCGGCGGGCGGGACGTTGCCGTCGTTTGCGTCCTTCCCGGCGCACCGCGACCGCGTGGTCCTGCTCAACGGCTTCTCCAAGTCGTGGGCGATGACGGGCTTCCGCCTCGGCTACGCCTGCGGGCCTGCGGACGTCGTCGACGCGATGATGAAGATCCACCAGTACGGCATCATGTCCGCTCCGACGCTCGCGCAGGCCGCAGGCGTCGAGGCGATGGACTTCGGCGACAAGGACGTCGACCGCATGCGCCGCGAGTACAGGAAGCGCCGCGACTGGCTCGTCCCCGCGCTGAACGGCATGGGGCTCAGGACGCTTCTGCCGAAGGGCGCGTTCTACCTCTTCGTCGACATCCGCCCGACGGGGCTCTCGGACGAGGCGTTCGCGCTGAAGCTCCTGAAGGAGCACGGCGTCGCGTGCGTTCCCGGATCGGCGTTCGGGGCCTGCGGCAGGGGGTTCGTCCGCATGTCCTACGCGACGTCGCTCGACAGGATCAAGATCGCGGCGTCGCGCATCGCGACGATGCTGAAGTCGCTTTCGTGACGGGCGGTGGGGTCATGCGAGGCGGCGAACGGACAGTGCTCGTGACCGGCGGGACGAAGCGCATCGGGAAGGCGATTGCCGACGCCCTGCGCGCCGCCGGCTGGCGCGTCGTCACGAGCTCCCACCGCGCCGGCGCGGGCGCCGACGTCGTCGCCGACCTCGCGGAGCCGCTTGGCGCGGCGAAGCTCTATTCCGCGTGCCTTCGCCTGCTTGGCGGGACCCCCCCCGACGCGCTCGTCAACAACGCGGCGCTCTTCGCCGGCGACGAGGCGACGCTCGAGGCCGTGAACCTCGAGGCGCCGCGCAAGCTCGCGACGCTGATGGCGGGGCGGGAGGCGGGGCGCGGCGCAGTCGTGAACATCCTCGACTGCCGCGTGCTCGGCGGGATCCGGCCGCGCAATGCGTACGAAAGGACGAAGCGCGGGCTTCTCGAGGACACCGCGAAGTCCGCGGCGCTCTTTGCCGACACGATTCGCGTCAACGCCGTGGCCCCAGGCCCCGTCCTCGCGCCGGAGGGCGCGGCCGAGAAGGCCGGCGAGACGCCGCTTGGGAGGCCGCGCCCCGAGGATGTCGCGCGAGCCGTCGCCTTTCTCCTTGAAGCGGAGGCCACGACAGGCTGCGTCATCCCCGTCGACGGCGGGCAGTCGGCTTTCCGCTGACCTCGCCCGGCCCCGGACCGGCCTTTTCGAACTTTCGCGCGGCAACGTCGTCGGAAGTTTGGTATAATAACCGGAAAGGAGGGTTTCAATGAACGGTGCGCTTCTGCTGTGCCTTGCCGGGATCGTGTTTCTGCTGGGCTATCTCTTCTATTCGCGCTTTCTCGCGCGGAGGCTCGGGGTCGACCCGTCGGTGCCGACGCCCGCGCACGTGAAGCGCGACGGCGTCGACTTCATCCCCGCGCACCCGACGGTCCTCTTCGGCCACCATTTCGCGGCGATCGCGGGCGCGGGGCCGATCGTCGGGCCCGTTCTCGCGGCGGAGTTCGGCTGGGCGTCGGTCGCGCTCTGGATCGTCCTCGGGTGCGTCTTCATCGGCGCGGCGCACGACATGATCGCGATGTTCCTCTCGGTGCGGCACGGCGGCGAGTCGATCGGGTCGGTGATCGGCACGATCCTCGGCCGCCCCGGCAAGATGCTCTTCCTCCTCTTCAGCTGGTCGGCGCTCGTCCTCGTCGTGTCGGAGTTCACGCGGCAGATCGCGGGCACGTTCGTCGCCGACCCCGCCATCGCGACGGCGTCGCTCCTCTTCATCGGCGAGGCGATCCTGTTCGGGCTCTGCGTGAACAGGTGGAAGATGTCCGTCCTCTGGTCGTCGCTCGTGTTCGTCCCGCTGATGTTCGCGTTCGTGTGGGTCGGCAACCTCTATCCGCTCGACCTCACGAAGTGGGGGCTTGAGCCCGGGTCCGTCCGCATGATCTGGACGGTCGTCCTCCTCGTCTACTGCTTCTTCGCCTCGACGTGCCCCGTCTGGATCCTCCTCCAGCCGCGCGACTACCTGAACGCCTACCTCCTCTACGCGATGATGGCGCTCGGGTTCGTCGGCGTCTTCGTCGCGCATCCGCCGCTGCAGCTCGAGGCCTTCACGGGCTTCGCGGGCGAGGGGCGCTTCGGCGAGCAGCCGCTCTTCCCGCTCCTCTTCGTCACGGTCGCGTGCGGCGCGTGCTCGGGCTTCCACGCGCTCGTCGCCTCGGGCACGAGCGCGAAGCAGCTCGACAGCGAGAGGGGCATCCGCCCGATCGCCTACGGCGGCATGCTTCTCGAGGGCGTCCTCGCGATCATCGCGCTCATCGGCGTCGCGGGCACCTACGCGTCGCAGAAGGACTACGTCTCCGCGATCCGGGGCATGGAGCCCGTGCAGATGTTCGCCTCGACGATCGCGGGCTTCTGCGTGAAGTTCTTCACGACGGTCGGTCTCTCGGCCGAGACGGGCAAGCGCATCGCCGAGTCGTTCATGCTGCTCTCGGTGTCGGCCTTCCTCATGACGACGGTCGACGCCGGCACGCGCCTCGCGCGCTTCAGCTGGCAGGAGCTCGTCGGGACGCTCCCCGGGAAGGGCCGGGCGAAGTCCGTCGCGCACAACATGTACGTCGGGACGCTCGTCGTCGTCCTGCTCGCGGCGGGGCTGCTCCTCGGCGCGGCGGAGACGTCGAAGCAGCTCTGGACGATCTTCGCGTCGGCGAACCAGCTCCTCGCGGCGCTCACGCTCCTCGCGGCGACGCTGTGGTTCGCGAAGAACCGCAGGCCCTGCTGGATGACGGCGATCCCGATGGCGTTCATGATGGGCGTCTCGTCGCTTGCGCTCGGCATGCTCTTCTGGAAGAGCTTCTCGGGCGAGGGCGTCGACTGGGTGAAGGGCGGCGCGACCGGCTTCCTGCTGGCGCTCGCCGCCGTTCTCGTCGCGCTCGCGGTCCGCGTCTCGGCGAAGCCGCGCGGCGCGCGCTGAGCGAAGCCGCCGCCCGCTTTCGCAGCCCGCGGCCCGCGCTTCCGGCGTCGGGAGATATGGTATAATGTGCGGCAAGGAGGACGGCATGGTTGACTACAACGCGTTGAAGAGGAAGTTCCCGGCCAAGGACCCGCAGAAGAGGAAGCGGGTAGCCGCGATCAAGGCGATCAAGCGCGAGTACGAGGCGAAGCGCGCCGCGCTCGGCGGGTGCGCGCCGACGTTCAAGAGGGGCCTCGTCTTCTACGCCGTCGTCGTCCTCGGCCTCATGATCCTCGGCTCGCTCGTCCTCTCCGTCGCCGGCAAGGGCGGCCCGAAGGAGATCTCCCGCGCGCAGATACAGGTCCGCAAGTCCGTCGACGCCGTCGCGGTCGCGCTCGGACGCTACCGCTACCACGTCGGAAGCTATCCGTCGACGGAGGAGGGCCTCGAGGCCCTGGCGGCGATCACGCCGAGGAAGAAGGGCTGGAACGGGCCCTACGTCAACCACGTCGTGAAGGACCCGTGGGGGCACGACTACGTGTACGCCTGCAACGGCGAGAGCGAGCCTCCGACGCTCTACTCCATGGGGCCCGACGGCAGGGCGGGCACGACCGACGACGTCCTTCCCGACCGCGCGCTCTTCGACGAGCCGTTCCGCGACACGTCCTGGACGAAGGGCTGGATGCCCTACTACCTGCGCGGCTACGTCGTCGCGCCCGACCGGCGCACCAAGTCGGCGATCGAGGAGGAGGTCAAGGCCGTCCTCGCCGCCGAGCGGGGCCCGGCCGAGGGCGAGTTCCTCCTGCGCGACGGATGGGAGTTCTCGCGCGACCGCAAGGAGTGGAGGGGCGTCAGGGTGCCGCACGACTGGGCGATCGCGGGCCCGTTCGACCCGAAGGCGGACGGCAACACCGGCAAGCTGCCGTGGAAGGGCGTCGGCTGGTACCGCCGCACGCTCGAGCTGCCGCCGGACGCGGCGGGCAAGTTCGTCGCGCTCCGCTTCGGCGGCGTGATGTCGAATCCCGAGGTGTTCCTGAACGGCGAGAAGGTCGGCGGATGGGACTACGGCTACATGTCGTTCGAGGTCGACGTCTCCGCGAAGCTGAAGTTCGGCGAGAGGAACGAGCTCGAGGTCAAGGCCGACACGACGCGGCACCAGAGCCGGTGGTACCCCGGCGCGGGCCTCTACCGCGACGTGAAGCTCGTCGTCGAGGACGCGGACGACCGAGCGATCTGGGGGTCGGTGAAGATCACGACGCCGGAGGTCTCGCGGGAGCGCGCGAAGGTGCGCGTCGAGTACCTGACGCCGTCGAGCGCGAGCGCGATCGTCAACGAGTTCGAGGTCGAGAGGCCCGTGCTCTGGGACGTGGCGAATCCGAAGCTCTACGAGACGACGATCTGCGGGAAGAAGTACAGGTACGGCATCCGCACGGCGGAGTTCACGGCCGACGACGGGTTCCACCTCAACGGCCGCCGCGTGCAGCTCAGGGGCGTGAACCTCCACTCCGACCTGGGGCCCCTCGGCATGGCGTTCGACAAGGGCGCGGCGCGCCGCCAGCTCGAGGTCATGAAGGACATGGGCGTCAACGCGATCCGCACGTCGCACAACGCCGTCGCGCCCGAGTTCCTCGACCTCTGCGACGAGATGGGCTTCGTCGTCTGGAACGAGTGCTTCGACAAGTGGGACGGCACGGCCGGGCTCGGTGCCGGCGAGGCGCCGGAGGAGCGCGTGTCGCGCAACCTCAAGGCCTTCGTCCGCCGCGACCGCAACCACCCCTCGGTCGTCTGCTGGTCGATCGGGAACGAGATACCCCCGCAGGGCGAGAGGGCCCCGAACGGGGTGAACGGGCGGCGCTGCGCGCTCTTCCGCGAGGCGGTCCTCTCGGAGGACGGGACGCGTCCGGTGGGCATCGGCTGCTGCCACACCGAGTCCGCGGGGCGCGGCGACTACGCCGCGCTGGACCTTACGGGATGGAACTACGGCGGGCGCTACATGCCGATGCGGAAGAAGCACCCCGACAAGCCCGTCGTCTATTCCGAGTCCGCCTCGGCCTTCTCGAGCTGGGGCTTCTTCCCGGCCGCGCCCACGGCCAATCCGACGAACTACGATCCGAAGGCCGTCGTCGAGATCGACTCCTACGACCGCTGCTCGGCGAGCTGGTCGGACATCCCGGACGTCGAGTTCGCGCGCATGGAGAGCGACCGCTTCTGCGCGGGCGAGTTCGTGTGGACGGGCATCGACTACCTCGGCGAGCCGACGCCGAACCCGGGCCTCTGCCGCAGCTCGTTCTTCGGGATCTGCGACCTCTGCGCGATGCCGAAGGACCGCTACTGGCTCTACCGCTCGGTCTGGAACGACCGCCAGGACACCGTGCACCTGCTGCCGCACTGGAACTGGGACGGACGCGAGGGCGAGAAGGTCGCGGTCGTCTGCTATACGAGCGGCGACGAGGCGGAGCTCTTCGTGAACGGCGAAAGCGCCGGCCGCCGGAAGAAGGCCGCGGACGCCGGCTCCGTCGTCGGCAAGGACGATCCGAGCTACTACAAGGTGACGGAGCGCTACCGCCTCGCGTGGGAGGTGCCGTACGAGCCGGGCGAGATCAAGGTCATCGCGTTCCGCAACGGCCACCCGATCGGAGAGGACTCCCGCAAGACGGCGTACAAGGCGGCGGCCGTCCGCCTGACGCCCGAGCGGGCCGAGCTCCCCGACGGCGAACTCGGATTCGTCAAGGTCGAGCTCGAGGACGACTTCGGCACCGTCCTGCCGCTCGCGCGCGACCGCGTGGACTTCCGCCTCGAGGGCCCGGGCGAGATCGTCGCGGTCGGGAACGGCGCGCCCGACGCGTTCGACTCGTTCGCCGAGACGTCGTCGCATCCGCTCTACTACGGGCGCGCCCTCGTGGTCGTCCGCCGCACGGGAGGCTCCGGCCAGCCGCTGAAGCTGACGGCCTCGGTTCCGCAGCTCCGCTCCGCGTCTGTCATGCTGACGCGGTGACGGCGCGGGGAGGGCAGGGTCAGAAGAGTGAAAGGGGCGATGCGATGAACGACTTTGAATTCCAGTCTCCGACGCGTTTCGCGTTCGGAAGGGGGGCCGAGAGGAAGACGGGCGAGCTCGTCCGCGCGTGCGGCGGGACGAAGGTCCTCCTCCACTTCGGCGGGGGGAGCGTCAGGAGAACCGGCGTCTACGACAAGGTCGTCGCCTCCCTCGACGAGGCGGGCGTCCCCTGGGTTCCGCTCGGCGGCGTCCAGCCGAATCCGCGCGAGCGGCTCGTCCGCGAGGGCATCGAGCTCGTCCGGCGGGAGGGCGTCGACTTCATCCTCGCGGTCGGCGGAGGGAGCGTCATCGACTCGGCGAAGGCGATTGCCTGCGGCGTTCCCTACGACGGCGACTTCCGCGACTTCACGTTCGGGAAGGACTGCAGGCGCCCGCCGGTCGTCACGCGGGCGCTTCCGGTCGGCGCGGTCCTCACGATCGCGGCGGCGGGCAGCGAGGCGTCCTGCAACTGCGTGGTCAGCCTCGAGCCGGACAACCTCAAGCGGACGATCACGGGCGACGCCCTCCGGCCGCGCTTCGCCGTGATGAACCCGGAGTTCACCTTCACGCTTCCGCCCTACCAGACGGCCTGCGGGCTCGTCGACATCTTCGCGCACGTCGCCGAGCGCTACTTCACGCAGACCGAGGGCGTGCGCGCGACGGACGAGCTGTGCGAGGCGCTCATGCGGACGGTGGTCGCGGAGGGCGCGGCGGTCCTGCGGGACCCCTCGGACTACGACGCGCGCGCGAACGTCATGTGGGCCGGCGCGCTCGCCCACAACAACGTCTGCGGCGTCGGACGCGCGCAGGACTGGTCGAGCCACGGCATCGAGCACGAGCTCTCGGCGCTCTACGACTGCGCGCACGGCGCGGGCCTCGCCGTCGTGATGCCGGCCTGGATGGAGTACGTCCTGCCCGCCGGCGTCGCGCGCTTCGCGCGCTTTGCGGAGCGGGTCTGGGGCGTCGCGCCGGGCGATCCCGGGGAGATGGCGAAGGAGGGCGTGCGGCGCTACCGCGCGTGGCTCGGGTCGATCGGCATGCCCGCCACGTTCGCCGAGCTCGGCGCGCGCGCGGAGGACATCCCGCTCCTCGCGGCAAACCTGGGGCTCGCGCCCGGACAGACGCTCGGGTCGTTCCGCCCCCTCGCGACGTCCGACGTCGAGGCCATCCTCCGGAGCTGCGCCTCCCCCGCCTCGGAGTGACGGCGATGGCGGTGCGGATCCCCATGGCGTCGGCCGGGGCCCTCGCGACGGCCCTCGCGCCCGTCGGCCTCTTCGCCTGGTGGCTCTTCGGCTCGATCCCGTCCGCGTCGGCCGCGCCCCGCCGGCACGGCGCCCCCCCGATCCAGGTCGCGTTCGACATGCCGTTCGACGGGAAGGCGTCGGTCGCGCTCGACGGACCCGACGGACGCCGGGTGCGCAACCTCGTCAAGGGGATCGCGTTCGCCAAGGGGCGCCACGTCGTCGAATGGGACGGGCGCGACGAAGACGGGTCGGGCGCGGCGGCCGGCACGTACACCGTGCGCGTCGTCGCCCATCCCGGCGTCGCCTACGGCTTCCGCGGCACTTTCGCCGCGGGCGGCGAGAAGATGTTCTCCGGGTTCGGTCCGAACCACCTCCCCTGCACGATGCTCGCCCCCGCCGGCGACACGATGGTCGCCGCTGCGCTTTTCACCGAAGGCGGGAACTCCACGCTCGTCCTTTCGCACGACGGCAAGCTGGTCAACGGATACGGCGACGGCTGGAACCTCGGCAACAAGGCGTGCTTCTATTTCGCCGGCACGAACGACTGGCTCTATTCCGTCCGCGAGCGCGACGGGAACGACCTTGAGCTCCACTGCTACGGACTCATGCACAACGCGCGCCGCCGCGCCGAGGTCTCGGGCGCGCCGAAGACCTCCCTCAGGGGCGCGGCGCGCATCGGAGGCAGGGTCTACCTCTCCAACGCGCTCGGCAACACGGTCGACGTCTATTCGCTCGAGGACCTTCCGGACAGGGCGCGTCTCGTCTTCGCGGGCGAGCGCCTCGAGCGTCCGTTCGCGGGCCCGCTCTGCGCCGACGGCGCCGCTCTTGCCTATCCGCTCTCCGAGCGCCAGACCGCCATCGCCGTCAAGGGCGGGGAGCTCTTCGCGCTTGAAGAGGGCGACAGCGTTGTGCATGTCTACGACCGCGCGACGGGGAGGCAGACGCGCACGTTCGGCGAGCCCGGGAACGGATATGCGGGGCCCTGGCGCAGGAACAGGCTCGTCAACCCCACGGCGCTCGCCTTCGACTCGAAGGGATCTCTCTGGATCGCCGAAAGCCGCTACAACCCCAAGCGCATCTCGCGGTGGGACGCGGAGAAGGGCGTGTGCGACTACGAGAAGGTCGGCAGCGAGAAGTACGGCTCGCCGGGCGTGGGCATGGACGAGGAGGACGCGACGCGCTGGATCGCCCACGACACGGAGTGGCGATACGATCCGGAGAAGGGGATCGACGGGCCCGTGGCCGAGCTGTTCGACGAGACGATCGGCCAGGGCGAACGGTACGACGTCCCCCCGAGATGCGCGCGCACCTACCGCTTCGTCCGCAGGGACGGAAAGACCTTCGTCGTCGGCAACGACGGCGTCACGACCGTGTGGGAGTACCTCGACGCCGAAAGGCGCCTGAAGCCGCTTGCGATGGTCGGGTCTCCCGGGTTCTACTCGCACATGATCGGACGCGAGCATGCGTGCGCACCGGTCGGCGAGGCGTATGAAAGGGCGTTCCCCGGACGCGGCGGAGCCCGCTTCAAGCACGACGAGGCGACGCTGATGGTCTGGCGCGACGCGAACGGAAACGAGCGCTTCGACGCCGACGAGTTCGCCTTCGGCCCGCTCGAGGCGGGCGCCCCGTGCGGGTGGGGCCTGTTCGCGAGCGGCCTGGACTTCACGGTCCCGATCGCCCAGGACGGCGAGATCTGCTTCCTCGACCTCAGGTATCCGGAGTGGTCGCTCGCGAAGGCGCTCGCGGCGAGGCGGAAGATGAAGGGCCGCCTCCCGGCGGGCGCGCCCGTCCCGGGGCGCACGGAGAACTACTGCGCGCGCGACGGCAGGTTCATCTACCCGACGCAGTCGCCGTTCATGATGGCGTTCCTCCCCGACGGCACGCTGGACTGGTACATGAAGAACCCCCATGCGGGCGTGCACGGCTCGCACGACGCGCCGATGCCGCGCCCGGGCGAGCTGCAGGGCGCGCTCTTCCCGCTCGGCTCGGTCCCGGGCGGCGCGAGGGGCGAATACGAGGTCTTCGCGCTGAAGAACAACCACGGACGCGTCTTCTTCATCACCACGGACGGAATCTACCTCGACGAGATCTTCTCCGACTGCCGCGTGGCGGCGGCGAACGACGAGACCTACATCGGCGGCGAGTCGTTCGGCGGCTCGTTCCAGTGGGACGCCGCGCGCTCGCGGGCGATACTGACGTCTGGCGGAGGCGGCTACCGCTGGTACGAGATCGGGAACCTCGCGGAGATCCGCGAGACGCGCCACTCGCGGACCTTCTCCGCGCGCGAGCTCGTCGCCGCGCAGGAGGCGAACCCCGTCGTGCCGGAGGGAAGGGCGCGCCGCGCGTCTCTCGCCGTGCCGGACGCGGAGAGCCCGGCGCCGGTCGCTTCCTGGCGGTTCGGCGCAACGGACGTCCGCATCGCGGCCTGCCGCGACAAGGGGCGCCTGCGCCTCGCGTACGCCGTCCGCGAGCCGAGCCCGTGGGTCAACAACGGGACCGACCCGTACCTCATGTTCAAGACGGGCGACGCGGTCGACTTCCAGTACCTCGACGAGGGCGGAAAGCCCTGCCGGCTGATGGTGTTCCCCCCCGGCAAGGCCGTTCTCTACCGGCACGAGGCGAAGGGCTCGCCGCACGACTTCGCCTCCCCGTGGCGCACGCACACGGTCGGGGACGTGTCGTTTCCGACGAACCTCGACGTCCGCGTGCGAAGGGGCGGAGGCGACTACGCCGTCTCCTTCGCCGTGCCGGGCGACTTTTCCGCGGTCCGCGAGCTGACGTGCGACTTCGGCGTGATCTTCGGCGACAGGGAGGGGAAGGTCAACCTCTCGCGCTCGTACTGGAGCAACAAGGACACGGGGCTTGTCAACGACGTCCCCGGAGAGATCATGCCGGCGCCGGAGAAGTGGGGGACGGTCCGGTTCCCCGCGGCCGTCGCTTCCGCGGCGGATGCGCCGCGTCCCCCTGCGGCGGCCCGGCTCTCGCGGCTTCCGGAGTCCGTCAACCCCTTCGCCCTCGTGCGCGCGCCGGACGGGCTCGGCTACCACGGCGGGCGCTACGCGGCGGGCCCGGTCTACGACTGGAAGCGGAACGTCCTCTACGCGTCCGCCGGGCGGGGGCGCGTCAACGCGATGACGCTCGACGGGAGGCCGGTCGCGTCCTTCGCCCTCCCGGGGGCGCGTCCGTTCGACCGCTTCGACTCCATGGCGATCGACGAGGCGACGGGCGAGGTCTACGTGCTTGCGGGCGGGCTTGCCGCGCAGGATCCGCGCCGCGGCGAACCCGCCGCGGGACGGGTGTACAGGATCCGCCCCGGCGCCGCGGAGGCTGAGCTCGTCGCGGAGGGGGTGTGCGCGATCTCCCAGCACCTCTCGGGCGGGCGCCTCGCGTGCATGACGCCGCGGTCCACGCTTGAGTGGCTGTCGTGCCCGGACGGCTCGCGCGAGGCGCTCTCGGACACGCCGATGCGCAACGGCGCGGCGTATCCGTGCATGATCGACTTCGCCCCGGACGGGAAGGCCGTGGCGTTCGTGGAGCACCGCGACTACTACGTCTGCGAAAGCGGGAAGTCCGTCGGGATGCCCTCCCCGTTCGGCGAGCGCGAGATCTGCGTCACGCGCGGCGCGATCCTCGGGGACGAGTTCTGGGCGCTGTCGGGAGGGACGGTTAAGCGCTACGACGCGCGGACGATGAAGCCGTCGCCCGGCGTCGTGTACGGCGGCGCGTCGGGATACGTCATCGCGCACGTCGCGATGGACAGCGGACTCCACGCCGTCGGGATCTGCGGGGTTCCCGGAGGCCTCTACGCGGTCCTCTCGAGTGTCGACAGCGCGGTTTATCTCATGCGGTACGACCCGTCCGCGTGGCGGCTCGTCCCCGTGAAGCGGCTTGGCGGCGTCTACGACCTGTCCAACTTCGCGCTCGACGACGACGGCAACCTTGTCGCCGATTCGCTCGTGTGGGGGTGGGGCGCGAAGTCCTGCGACCCCCCGTCCTCGACTCTCGTCCGGATGCCGGTTCGCGCGACGGCCGTGCTGCCGAACGGGCTTGCGGTGCATGTGACGGAGACGCACGGACGGCGGATCGAGTTCCGCCACGGGCGGCTTTCCGACGTGGAGCTGTCGATCGACCATTCGCGCGACACCAGGGACTACCCCGAGCCGGACGAAGGGCGCGGACAGAAGTGGGACGCGTTCAGGCCGGTCGCGGCGTTCGCGCTCCCAGAGGCGGGGCGCCGGGCGAGGCTGTACGCGCTGCGGGCGGACGGGGCCGTGAAGACGTACCTCGTGGACGAGGAGGGGCATCCCGCGGGAGACGGCGCGTCATGGTGCGGCGAAGGGCGCCTGCCGCGTCCGGACGGGGCGGAGGGCGAGTTCTCGTCCTTCGCGCCGCTGCCCGACGGGCGCCTTGCGGCGCAGGTCGGGGGTCGGGCGTTTGCGTACGCGAAGGCAGGCGGGGCGGAGTGGAGATGCGAGGGGAGGCTTCCCGAGCTCGACGGGGACGGGATGTCCGCGGACGGTCCCGTCGTCGCGGTCGTGGACGCGGGGAGGGGCGAACTTCGCGTGCTGGCGTTCGAGGGCGGGAGGTTCCGCGCGCTTGACTCCGCGTCGGGCCTTTCCGCCCCGTGCCGGGTGCAGGCCAGGGGCGGGCGCGCCGCGGTGTGGGAGAGGGACGTCGGGCGGATTGTCCGCTACGACTACTGACCGCTTATGCCGCGAACCGCTTCCGTGTCGGGCGGCCGCGGGTCCGGTCAAGGTGTGTCCGCCCCTCGACGGGAAGGACGCCGCGTTCCTCCTGGCGTTCGACGACGGATGCGTTTCGTATTTATTGGGCTAAAAGACCCGAATGCCGCTAAACGCTGTTGACCGGCTATATCATTCCCGCTATTTCGAACGACTCATAAATCCAGAATCTGGTCTTTACCGCGAAAGCGCAGAATATCTGTATTCGTGTTTCCCGGAGTCGGACAGCCAGGGATAGACCGCAGTCCAATGTCTAAACAGGGATACGGTCGTTTGCCAAAGTAAACGAAACTTAGAAAGGTTAAACGAAAGTTTAGCCGGAAGCTTGGGCTTGCCGTTTCGTTAAGGTTGGCAATTCGGCGAGATCGGCTTCGTCCTGACAGTTCGCCCTGCCGAGCGCGCGAACTCATGAGTTCTTCGCGCACCCCGCATAGCGCCCGCTTCGCGGCTCGGCTTCGCCTCGGGGGATACCGGGATTCGCGACACTGTGCGGAGCGCGGCATGCACCGCGGCGCGTCTTGCCCAGTGTCGCGAATCCCGAGCGTCGAGAGCGCAAGATGCGCCGAAGAAGCTTTGCTTCGGAGGGCAGGTCGCGAAGCGACGGCGAAGCCGCCCGCAAG